>WNFZ01005972.1_pt1 | contig 15755 bp, 16 predicted proteins | sample 5400081 | NCBI WGS metagenome assembly WNFZ01 (sample SAMN13153365, study PRJNA577476) | soil metagenome | isolation source: 80 cm soil or saprolite under grassland replicate 1 | place: USA:California | collected 2016-06-15 | reverse complement strand
TCGATCCACTTCACGGCCTGCTTGATCGGCGCTTCTCCGAGGCTCATCTATTTGCCGTTTTCCCGCTCAAACGTGGTCTTCCACTCCTTGTTGAGGTCCTCGACTCCCGGGATGTGCTTGATGGTGCTCCAGGTCGCGCGCGCGGCGCCGCGCATCGCGTACATCAGGGTCTCGCTGAGCTCATCCTCGGTGGCGCCGGCTTGCTTCGCAGCCGCGAAGCGGCCGGGCACTCAGGAGGTGCAGCCGGCCGCCGCCATCGCGGCCAGCGCCACGAGCTGCATGGTCTTGGGGTCGAGCGCGCCCTCACGATAGAAGACGCCGGCGAACTCCTTCATCTGTCCCATGGGTTTCTCCTGTTTGGTGTGTGAGCGCATCAGATGTCGCGGACCAGGCGCCGCGCCCGGTCCACGTTCTTCCGATAGCTGTCGAACGAGCTGACCAGGAAGGGTTTGCGCCCCTGGATCCGGTCCAGGGTGAAGCACGAGAAGGTAATGTCGTGGGCCAGCGGAAAGTCGCGGTAGAGCTGGCCGGCGACTTTCTGCGGGTTCTCGGAGCGGGTGATCTCGAAGTCCTCGAGGGCCCGCAGCGGCGGGATGCGCTCGCCGTGCTTGGTCCGCACCCATTTCATGGTGCCGCCGAGCAGGTAGGACAGGAATAGGCAGTCCACGAGCATGGACTCCGTCCAGGGGATGGCCTTCTGGTAGCCGGCCACGAAGCGCGCGCCTGTCGCGAGCAGGAAGTTTCGCGCGGTGTCCGGGGTGACGAAGTCGCAGGCGCCGAAGATATAGCCAATCCCCGTGCTGGGCCGGCAGTGCTCCACGAGCGCGTCGAGGCGGATGACCTTGTCGCCGAAGCCCATGAGCTTGCGGCGCTGGCCGTGGGAGGCGAGATAGCAGACCTGGAAGACCTGGCGCCGCCGGCGCACTTCCTCGAGGAGGAGTCCCAGGTCGTAATTGCTGTAGAAGCGCCGGTAGACCAGGTTGACGCGGATCCCCTCCCAGGCCAGCGACTGCCGGATAGCCTTGAGATAGGGCAGGACCGAAGGCTCTTCCTCGAGAAGGCGGCCCTTCTTGTTCCACATCGACTCGAGGATGACGACGCCGGCCATGGTCTATCCGTCGAAGCGCCGGAGCAGCCGGCCGGGCCAAGGCGCGCTCTTGACGACGGGCGCGCCGTCCTCGATGAGCACCGCGCCATTGACCACCACGGCCTTCATGCCTTCGCAGCGGGAGATGAAGCGCGGCTCGCCGGCCGGCAGGTCATAGACCTTCTCGGGCGGCAGGGCGTCGATCTTGCCCGCGTCGAAGATCGCCAGATCGGCGAAACAGCCAGGCGCCAGACGTCCCCGGTTGGGAATGCGATAGAGATCGGCGGGCTCCGACGTCAGCCGGCGCACGGCCTCCTCGAGAGTGAGGACTTTCTTCTCCCGCACCCACTTGCCCAGCAGGGTGGAGGAGTACCCGGCGTCGCAGAGCAGGCTCAGATGGGCGCCCGCGTCCGAGAGCGACACCAGGGTGTGGCCGTGCCTGAGCATCCGCGTGAGGGCCTCGTCGTCCGTGTTCATCAGCGCCACCGTGTACGCGGTATCGAGGTCCTCGGCGATCCCGAGGTCCAGAAACGCGTCGACGGCATCCTTCCCCTGGAGACGGGCGATCTCGGCCACGGTCTTGCCTTCGAGCGCCCGGTATTCGGCCAGCCGGGTGCCAATGACGCGCACTTCTTCCCATCGGCCGTGGAAGAGCCACTGCTTGCCCTGCGGCGTCAGATCCCGCTTGAGCGCCTCGCGGAACTCGCGGCTAGCGTACACGCCCTTCCACTCGCTCTGGGGCAAAGGCAGCACCTTCTGCCAGGACGGAAGACCCTCGAACGGGTAGGGATTGCGGAGGTCGAAGTCCATGATGAGCGGGCGGCAGGAGATCTGCGGCCTCACGGTCAGCCCCTCGGCCGCCGCTTCCTCCGTCCAGGCCAGCGCGCGCCAGGTGCGCTCGGGCTGATCGGTTTGGTGGAAGAGCGCGGCCCAGATCACGGGCCGGCCGCTCTCGCGGGCCAGTCGCTTGAGATGGTCCATCTTGGTTTTGGCCCCCACCGTCATCATAAAGACGCCTTGACGGGACTCGCTCATCGCCAGGACAAGGGCGAGGAGCTCGTCGAAGTCCGCCAGCCGGCTCGGCACCGGCTTGCCGCCGTCACCGATATGGGGCTCGGCGGTAGACGAGGCGAAGCCAATGGCGCCCGCCGCCATGGCCTCGCGCACCAGCTTCTTCATCACTTCGACCTCGCGCGCCGTCGCCGCGCGGTCGCTGGCCTCGCGCCCCATCACGTACAGGCGCAGCGCGGAGTGGCCGAGGAAGGCCGCGATATTGACGCCGGTGCCGAAGCGCTGGACCGTATCGAGGTATTCGGGGAAGGTCTCGAATTCCCAGCGGATGCCCTCTTCCATCGCCTTGAGCGACATGCCCTCGACGTGGACGAGGGTGCGCATCGCGGTGCCGCGGTCCTCCTTGTGGCAGGGCGCGATGGCGAAGCCGCAATTGCCCATCACCGCCGTGGTGACCCCATGCCAGGACGAGCAGCTCAGCAGGGGGTCCCAGCAGATCTGGGCATCGTAATGGGTGTGGACGTCAACGAAGCCGGGCGCGACCACCAGGCCCCGGGCGTCGATCACCCGGTGGGCTCCGCTGGCATCCAGGCCGGGGGCCACGCTGACGATGCGATGCACCGACACCGCCACGTCCGCTTCCCGGGGCGGCGCCCCGGTACCGTCCACAACGAGCCCGCCTTTGACCACCAGCTCGTAGGCCATCGCTAGTCCTCTGGACCCCCCGGTCCCGCCTCGACTGCCACCGCCCCCCAGAGGCGGGCATGATACCACGCCCCGTCACGCCGCCTATTGGATGACCTAAGATTCGTCCAATTGGCTCTTTACATGATGCAGAATATTGTAAGAATGGCTGGTATGGAGGGGCGATGCGAATTTCGCTAGATCGCAGCGCCGGGCCCACCGGCAAGCTTCCCTTGGCGCGCCAGATCCAGCTGCACTTCGAGCGGCTCATCAGTCAAGGGCTGCTCGCGCCTGGAGTCAAGCTACCGGCCACGAGAGAGCTTGCGAAGGAGCTGGGAGTCAACCGCACCACCGTGGCCCTGGCCTATGACGAGCTGGTGGCGGCCGGTTGGGCGCGGGCCCATGTCGGCCAGGGAACCTTCGTGGCCGACCGGCTGCCCGCGGCGACCGAGGCTCCGCGCCAGGCCGCGACGCGCTTCGACTGGACAGGGCTGCTGTCCAAGAGCGCCCAGGTCGCGGCGGCCGATGCGCGGCGCCGCCAGAGCTATAGCCTCGTGCCCCGGGCCGCGCCCGGTCTGATCTCCTTCGCCGGCGGCATGCCGGACAGCGGCCTGTTTCCCACCGAAGCATTCCGCCGCGTGCTCAACCGGGTGATCCGCGAGGAGGGCCGGGAGCTGCTTCAGTACTACCCGTCCCGCGGTTATCCGCCGCTGCGCGAATACCTGGCGGGCTACCTGCTCCGATTCGGCCTCGAGGCGCGGCCCGAGGAGATCCTCATCGTCAATGGCTCACAGCAGGGCTTCGATCTGGTGGCGCGCACTCTGCTGGATCCGGGAGACTTTGTCGCCATCGAAGAGCCCTCATATCCCCGAGCCATGCAGGTCTTCCGGGCCTTCGGCGCGCAGCTGCTGCCAATCCCCATGGTGCCGGGCGGGCTCAATGTCGAGTATCTCGAGCGGCTACTCGAGCGGCAGTCGCCCAAGCTGCTCTACTGCCAGCCCAGCGCCCACAATCCCACGGGGCTCAATATGACAGCCCCCGCGCGCCAGCGGCTGATCGAAGTAGCCGGTCGACACGGCTTGCCCATCGTCGAAGACGGCTTCGACGGCACGCTTTTTTATGGCGCGCGTCCGCCGGCGCCGCTCAAGGGGCTCGATGCCTCGGGCTCGGTGATCTATATCGGCACCTTTTCGAAGATCCTGTTTCCCGGGCTGCGGCTGGGCTGGATCGTGGCGGCGCCGGAGCTGCTCGATCGGCTCGCGGCGGCCAAGGAGCTCTCGGACATCCACACCAGTCCGCTCCTCCAGGCGGCGGCCTTTCAGTTCTGCCGGCAGCGTCTGCTCGAGCGGCACCAGGGGAAGATCCTTCGCGAGTACTCGCGCCGGCGCACGGCGCTGCTGACCGCGCTGTCGCGCCGGATGCCGCCGGGTGCGAGCTGGACCCAGAGCGAGGGCGGCTTTTCGCTCCTGCTGACTCTCCCCGAGGGTCTGGACGGCGCGACGCTGTTGCCCCCCGCCGTGGAGCGGGGTGTCGCCTTCACGCCCGGCAATGCCTTCTTCGTGGATGGAGGTGGGGAGCGGACGCTGCGACTATCCTTTTCGGCGCTGCCCGTCGCGCAGATCGACGAGGGCGTCAGGCGGCTGGCCGAGACGGTGCGGGACGCCCAGCGCCAGCCGGAACGCCCCGGCCGCGAGACTCAGCCCGTGGTGCCGTTCGTCTAGCGCAGAGGAGGACATCCTGTGGACTTCGATACCTTCGTCGCCCGCGGTGGACGGGATGTGTCCTCGGCGAGCCGCCCGCTGACGCCGCCCATCTACCAGACCAATGTTTATGTCTTCGAGGACATGGACACGGTGGAGTCGGTATGGGAGCACAAGACTTCGGGCTTCGTCTACGGGCGCTATGGCACCCCCAATCACACGATGCTCGAGGACCTGGTGGCCGCCCTCGAGGGAGCCGAGGCCGCGGTGGCATGCGCCTCGGGCATGGGAGCGACGACGGCCCTGATGCTGGGGCTGTTCGAGCCCGGCGATCATCTGGTTGCCGCCCGCGATCTCTATGGCTCGACGGCCGCGTTTCTGGGGGACGAGGGCCCGCGGCTCGGCGTGACGACGGACTTCGTGGATGCGACCGATCCCGCGCGGATCCTGGCGGCGCTGCGCCCAAAGACCAAGGCCGTCTTCGTCGAGGCGTTGTCCAACCCTCTTCTCCGGCTGGTCGACCTGCCGGCCGTCGCGCCCGAACTCAAGCAGCGAGGCATCGAGCTGATCGTGGATTCCTCACTGGCGTCGCCGGCCGTGTTCCGGCCAATCGAGCACGGCGCTGACGTGGTGCTCCACAGCCTGACGAAGTTCATCTCGGGGCATGGCGACGTCACGGGGGGCCTCGTGCTGGGGCGCGCGGAGGCCATGGCGCGCGTGCGCAATGCGATGATCCGGGCCGGCACCAACCTCGGCCCCTTCGACGCTTGGCTCGCCACGCGGGGGGCGCGGACGCTGGCGGTGCGGCTGGAGCGCCAATGCGAGACGGCCCTGCATCTGGCGAGCTTCCTTGAGCAGCACCCCACGGTGACGCGCGTGTACTACCCCGGCCTGGCCTCGCATCCTCAACATCGTCTGGCCAAGGGGCTCATGCCCAAGGCCCAGGGCGCCATCGTGTCGTTCGACCTGAGGGGCGGCGCCCCGGCCGTCGAGCGCTTCATGAGCCGGACCCGGCTGCTCGAGTTCGCGCCGAGCTTCGGGGACGTGGCGACGACCTGGACCTATCCGGCGCGGACCTCGCACCGACGGGTGTCGGACGAGGAGAAGACGGCCATGGGCATCGGGGCCGGCTTGGTGCGCGTGTCAGTCGGCCTCGAGAGCGCCGAGGACCTCATCGCGGATTTGAAGCAGGCGCTGGAATAAGACTCACTCACGCAAATAAGACTCACTCACGCAAATAAGACTCACTCACGCAAAGGAGAGGGAACATGGAGATCGGGACGCTGAGATTGAAGGTGGGGCTGGCCGAGATGCTCAAGGGCGGCGTCATCATGGACGTCACCAATGCCGAGCAGGCCAAGATCGCTGAGGACGCGGGCGCCGTGGCGGTGATGGCCCTCGAGCGCGTGCCGTCGGATATCCGCAAGGAAGGTGGCGTGGCTCGCATGTCACCCGTCAGGAAGATCAAGGAGATCCAGCAGACCGTGTCCATCCCGGTGATGGCCAAGTGCCGCATCGGCCATTTCGTCGAGGCGCAGATCCTCGAGGCCCTGGGGGTGGACTTCATCGACGAGTCCGAGGTGCTCACGCCTGCCGACGAGCACTTCCACGTGGACAAGTTCGCCTTCAAGGTGCCCTTCGTCTGCGGCTGCCGCGATCTGGGCGAGGCGCTGCGACGGATCGGCGAGGGCGCCGCGATGATCCGGACCAAGGGTGAGGCCGGCTCGGGCAATATCGTCGAGGCCGTGCGGCACATGCGGGCCGTCGTGTCGGGCATCAAGCGGCTGACCACGCTCGGGCCCGAGGAGCTCATGACCGAGGCCAAGAACCTCGGCGCGCCCTACGAGCTGGTCCGCTGGATCGCCCAGCAGGGCAAGCTGCCGGTGCCGAATTTCTCGGCGGGCGGGATCGCGACGCCGGCGGATGCCGCGTTGATGATGCAGCTCGGAGCCGAGGCCGTCTTCGTCGGGTCGGGCATCTTCAAGTCCTCGGATCCTGCGGCGCGGGCCAAAGCCATCGTGCAGGCCACCACGCACTTCAAGGATCCCGATATCCTGGCCAAGGTGTCCGAGGATCTGGGCGAGGCGATGCCAGGCATCGAGACGTCCAAGCTGAAAGAGTCCGATCTCCTGCAAACGAGAGGGTGGTAGCCGTGAAGGATCTCCAACGCCTTCCGCGGGATCTCCCGGTGCCGGTGGACGATGGCGGCTCCGCCCATCTGGAAGGGGCGGCAGTGCCTCGACTCACGCTCGCCGCGACGTCCGGCCGCGCCGTGGAGCTCGGGCAGCTGGCCTCGGGACGCGCGGTGCTCTTTTTCTACCCGCGCACGGGCAGGCCCGAGGAACCGGTCACGCCCGGCTGGGACTCCATCCCGGGGGCGCGGGGCTGAACGCCTCATGGTTGCGGGTACCGCGACCTCTACGATGGATTCAAGGCGGTGGGGATCGAAGTGGCCGGAGTGAGCACCCAGACCAGCGAGTATCAGCGGGAGTTCGTCGAGCGCAATCGCGTACCCTTCGAGCTGCTGAGTGACGCCGAGCTCCGGTTGACGACCGCGATGCGGCTACCGACCTTCGACTTTCCCGTGAAGAGCGGCGGTCCCAGGACCCTGTTGAAGCGCATGGCCTGGTACGTCGAAGGCGGCAGGATCGCGAAGGTCTGGTACCCGGTCTTCCCGCCCGACACGAACGCCGCCGTCGTGCTCGAGTGGCTCGAGAAGAGGAAGACGGCATGAAGATCGGTGTGCTCGCCCTCCAGGGCGATTTCGGGCTGCACCGGCAGGTGCTCGAGCGCATCGGCGCCGATTCCGCCGAAGTGCGGCTGCCCGCCCAGCTCGAGGCGGTGTCGGGGCTGATCATCCCCGGCGGTGAGAGCACGACCCTGCTCAAGCTGCTCGACGCCTGGGACTTCGTGCCCGCGCTGGAGAAATTCCACGCTTCGGGCCGTCCCATCTTCGGCACCTGCGCCGGGCTGATCCTGCTCGCGCGCGAGGTCAGCAATCCGGCGCAGTCCTCGCTGGGCTTCATCGACGTGGCCGTCGAGCGTAACGCCTACGGGCGCCAGAAGGAGTCCTTCGAGAGTGTGGGCACCGCCGATCTCGGCGCGGGCCCGGCGCCCCTCAAAATGGTCTTCATCCGGGCCCCGCGCATTCGCCGGATCGGGGCGGGCGTGACTCGGCTCGCGCGCCACGGTGAGGAATGCGTGATGGCGCGGCAGGGCTCGGTGCTGGTCGCCTCGTTTCACCCCGAGCTCACCGGGGAGCCCACCGTCCACGGCTACTTCACGAACATGGTGCGGGCCGCTCAGGGCTGAGGCCACTCAGTCCATCAGCTCGACCGGGTCACCCACCCGGATCCTTCCCCCGGTCACGACGGCGCAGTCGAGGGCCATCCTTCCGCCGAAGTCCGACACGATCCGCCGCAGCACTGACAAGTCCTGCTCCTGCGTATCGGGGTCGAAGGTGGTCATCACGCATCGGCCGCGGAGCTTGGCGATGTCGATCAGCGCGGCTCCGATCCTGATGCGACGACCCGGCCAGCCCCGTTCCGCCAAGCCATCGACGCCTGCGATGACGATGTTCGGGCGCAGACGCCGCCGGTCAACACCGAGACGCGCGATGGCGCCGTCGGTCGCGACGAGCAGGGGCAGCACGTCGAAGCGGTCGGGCCCATCGTTGCGAACGAGCTCCGCCTCGCCGCCGACGGCGGCACGGACCGCGGCTGCCGATTCGGGCGCCCGCCAGGGTCGGCCGTTGATGAGCGGCTCGCCGCCGGCGCCGACGGTCGCGCGGAGCCCGAGCAGGGGCGGGTGCGTACGCGCGGTGATCACACGGCCGTCGCCGCTCCGAACCTGCACGACGCGGTCACCCCGGATGCCAAGCGCCGTGACTTCGGCCGCCTCAAGTGATTCGCCAGCCATGGACTTGACGGGGTAGCGCCACAACTCCCCGACGTGCATGGTTGGCTCAGAGCGCCGCTTCATGACCTGCCCTCCTCAAGTTGGATTCGATGTAGTCGCTTGTATGCTAACCTATTTGATTGTGGTTGGCGGTTATAAGGTTCTAGAACTATAAACATGCAAAAAACATGATAAATAGAGCAAGCGGAGCAAAAGAACAGGGGCCCGCGGGGACTCAGCGCCGTATCGCGATTGATTTTGCCAATACTATCGCCGGACCGATACGTCCCAGCCATGGTCGAGGCTGGGAGGCCTTGGTGGGCTTCCTAGAAGAGGCAGCGGCGGTTGGGCCCGGGGAGGGCGCCCGACTCCGCGCACTCGGTCGAGAGGCGCCAAGTCGCTGCGCGGGGGCCGTGATTCGAGCGCTCGAGCTGCGCGCGGTCATCCGCCACATCCTGGACGCCATCGCTCAGCAGCGCCCCTTGGCGGCGGAGTGGATCGAAGTCGTGAACCGCGCTCTGCGGGCCGGGGGCGGGACGGAGCAGCTCGTGGCAGCGGGAAGCGGATGGCGAGCGACCTTCGTCCCCGAGCGTCACGATCCCTTGGGGGCGCTGGCTCCTCTCGCGCGCTCCGCGGCCGAGCTCATCGTCGAGGGACCCATCGCGCCCGTGAGGCGATGCGCCAACCCGAGATGCGTCCTCTTCTTCTATGACGACTCGCGCTCGCGCCGCCGACGCTGGTGTTCGATGGCGGTGTGCGGCAACCGGATGAAGGTCGCCGCTCATGCTCGGCGTCGACGAGGCCAGCTTTTGAGGCCCAACTAGCGAAGATCTAACGCTGATTTTCGCCTTGACAGCCTCTCAGGCATGTCTTATGGTCAGACCAACCGACCAATGAGCATCCGCCGGCCGCAAACCGAAGCGGGCCCCGCGGCAACACAGTCCTAGGGAGGAAGGCATGGCGCACTTTACTTGTGAAGTCGTCTACCGCGGCATCTTCCAGAAAAATCTCGCTGCGCGCGTCTGCCGCGGCATCGTGCTCTCGGCCCGCAAAGCCGGCCGCTGGGGCATCGCCTTCGGCCGATACGGCGACAGCCCCCAGCGCAACGGCATCCCGGCCAAGGACTTCGCCATCGTCGCCGACTCGCAGGAAGAGCTCGAGCAGAACATGGCGCGCTACGAGCCCAAGGAAGTGGACGTGACCATCTGCGTGGACGACACGCTGTCCAAGGGCGTCGAGTCCTGGGCCTGGTACGGGCTGCAGCCGATCAACCGGTTGACCGTGCCCAATGGCACCGTGCTGATGACGTCGATCCAGAGCCCCGAGGAGCTGCTCAAGGACATCCACAAGAAAGAGTCGCCGTACAATCTGGCGCTGATCCGCGCCAAGGCCTCCTTCTCCGGGCTGTGGGTCTACAAGGAAGACCACACCGAGGCCCGTATCCTGGGCGCGTTGGCTAAGATCCAGCCGAATTTCCTTTCGCTCGAGGCGGTCTGCCAGGCCGTCAAGGAAGCCGAGTGGGGCTCGGACCTCAAGGTGCAGTCGGCGCGCAAGGCCTACGAGCGCCTCGAGACGCGCCCCGTGAAGATCACCGAGGGCAATCCCGAGACGCCGTACGCCTTCGAGAAGCCCAAGTGGTGGGAGATGCGCGAGGGCGTCAGCATTCCAGCGATCCCGATCGGCAAGCCCATGGAGGGCGGCAAGGGATACGTGCCCGAGCGCAATCCGTACTTCAAGAAATTCACGACGCGCACCATGCGCCCGGTGATCGACTTCGACAAGTGCGTGAAGTGCACGCTCTGCTGGCTGCAATGCCCCGACTCCTGCTTCGACGTCACGCCTGACGGCCTCTACGACGCCAACATGGAGGCCTGCTGCGGCTGCGGCGTGTGCGAAGCCGTGTGCCCGGCCAAGGAATGCATCACGATGGTGCGCGAGGACGTCTTCGAGGACAACGCGAGCCAGTGGGAGATGTGGCGGAAGGACAAGGGCAACTACAAGACTTGGATGACGGGCAAGATCGGCGGCAAGGAGCACATAGTCCGCTCTCACGGGTTCCGCTTCCGCGGGCAGTACGCGGAGGAGATCAAGAAAGACCTGGATCTCGGCGGCGTCGAGATCACCGCGGGCATTCCCGGCGAGAACGCCGACGCAAAAAAGATCTAGCTCCCGAGCACGCGGGTACTAAGGAGACATCACTATGGCAGTCGAGACAAAGGCGGCGCCGGTTCTACCGAATCACAAGGAGATGCTCATCTCCGGCAGCGAGGCCTGCGCCGAGGCCCTCACGCTGGCAGACCTGGACGTCGTCACGGCGTATCCGATTCGTCCGTACGACACCGTGATGCAGGCCATCGCGAAGAAGATCGCCAATGGCAATCTGGTCGCGGAGTACATCGTGGCCGAGGGCGAGCACAGCCAGTTCGAGATCGTCAAGCACGCCTCCACCGTGGGCGCCCGGGTCTTCTGCGGGTCCTCCGGCGTGGGCTGGATGTACGCGATGGAGTGTCTCACGGTGACGCCGCCCCTGCGCGTGCCCATGGTGTGCATGGTGGGCAACCGGGCGCTGGACGATCCGGGCGCCTTCGGCGTCGAGCACAATGACGCGCTCGTCCTGCCCTGCGCCATCTCGGCGGACGGGGCGTTCCTCACCCACTCGCAGGCGCTGGTCCAGGTGCCGAGCCGGGCGCTGGTCGACAACTTTCTGCCCCGCTACGATCGCGGTGACCTGCTGCTGCATCCCGACAATCCGATCACGGTGGCGCCGCAGGCCAACGAGGACTGGGTCATCGAGATCCGCCGACAGAACGACGAGGCGATGAAGCGGGCCACCACGGTGATCGAAGAGGCCTACGTCGACTACCGGAAGATCATGGGCCGCGGGGCCGAGCACCCGTGGTTCGAGGAGTACATGACGGACGACGCCGAGATCATCCTGGTCGGCATGGGCACCATCTCGCTGCCGATCAAGGTCGCCATCCGCGAGATGCGCGCCAAGGGCAAGAAGGTGGGCCTGGTGCGGCCGCGCTGGTTCCGGCCGTTCCCGACGGAGCGCATGGTCAAGGCCCTGTCCCGCGCCAGCGCGATCGGCGTGATCGATCGCGACTACTCGTTCGGCTCGCCCTTCAACTCGGGCGTCGTCGCCAACGAGATCCGGGCCGCCATGTACAATGCCGACAAGCGGCCGCCGCTCCTGAGCTTCATCTGCGGGCTGGGTGGCCGCGAGGTCACGCTTCCAGACGTCCACAAGGCGGCGGATATGTGCTACGCCGCCGCCAAATCCGGGAAATCCGATCCCAAGACCCACTGGCTGGGCGTGCGGGAATAGCCTCAGCATAAGAGGAGAGAGAACCCATGGCCGAAACGTTTGCGAACGCCACTCAGATCCTCGAGCCCTTCAAGGGCGTCAAGAAGGTGACCATCGAGGAATACTTCACCTCCGGCCATCGCACCTGTCAGGGTTGCGAGTCGGCCCTGGTGATGAAGCTGATGGTCAAGGCGGCGGGGCCGCGCACGATCGTGCTGGGCTCCACCGGCTGCATGTACGTGGCGAATACCACCTACTACACGACCCCGTGGGTGGTGCCGTGGATGCACACCCAGCTCGGCTCTTCCGGGTCGGCCGCGCTCGGCACCTCGGCCGGGCTGAAGGCGCTGATGACGAAGGGCAAGATGAAGGCCGAGCCCATCAACGTCATCGCTTTCTGCGGGGACGGCGGCGGCGCCGACATGGGGCTGGGCGCCATCTCGGCGACCCTGACCCACAAGGAGTACAACTCGCTCATCCTGCTCTACGACAATGAGTCGTACGCCAATACCGACATCCAGCTGTCGGGCTCCACGCCGTACGGCGCGAACACGACGTTCAGCCCGCCCGGCTCGGTCAAGCGGCTCATCCACACCCGCTGGAAGAAGAACACGGCCGGCATGCTGGCGGCGGGGCACACCGAGTGCCGCTACGTCGCCACGGTATGCGCGTCCTACGCCGTCGAAATGATGAACAAGGTCCGCAAGGCGCTGAGCATCGGCGGGCCGACCTTCATCCACTCGCTCGACCCGTGCCCGAAGGGCTGGGATTACGACCCCATGCTCTCCCACGAGCTGGGCGAGCTGGCGATCGAGACCGGCATCTTCCCGCTTTACGAGGTCGAGGACGGCATCGTGCGCCACTACGGCAAGACCAAGGCCATCGTCGAGGGGCGGGCGCGCAAGCCCGTGCGGGAATATCTGCTGAAGCAGGGCCGCTTCGCCCATTTCACCGAGGAAGACCTCGGGTACTTCCAGAAGAAGGTAGACGAGATGTGGGAGAAGTGGGAGATCCCGGGCGTGATCCCATTCCGCCGGGAGGTCTCGGTAAAGTAGCCATCGCTCCAGACTCGCGGGGCCAGGCCTCATGCCGCGTCGCGGCGGGGCCTGGCCCGTTTGCGTTTCGCGCCCGGAAACTTCGTGACCTCCTCGCGAGTAGATGATATAAGGCCGTAAGTTCGCGTTCTCTGGTCGTCCGGCGCCACGCCGAAACAGGAGGAAACGGCATGAACCGTCACTGGCGACGCTTCACCGGGTTGATCACTGGCCTCACCTTGATCGCGTGGATCCCCGGCGCGGCCCTGGCCGCCTGGGAGCCCACCAAACCCATCGAATTCGTAATCCCCGCCGGCACCGGCGGGGGCGCCGACCAGATGGCCCGCCTGATCGCCGGGATCGCCGAGAAGCACAAGCTCTCGCCCCGGCCGATCATCGTCGTGAACAAGTCCGGCGGGGCCGGCGCCGAAGGCTTCCTGCACGTCAAGGGCAAGAAGGGCGACGCCCATACGATCATCATCACGCTGTCCAATCTCTTCACGACCCCATTGCACACCGGCGTCCCATTCAACTGGAAGGACCTCACGCCCATCACGCGGATGGCGCTGGACGAGTTCATCCTCTGGGTGAACGCCGAGACGCCCTATAAGACCGCGAAGGAGTACGTCGCCGCGGTCAAGGAACGCTCGGGTGGGGACAACCGGATGAAGATGGGCGGCACGGGCACGGCCCAGGAGGACCAGATCATCACGATCCAGCTGGAGCAGGCCCTGGGCGTGAAGTTCACCTACGTGCCGTTCAAGGGCGGTGGCGAGGTGTGCGTCAATCTCGTCGGCAATCACGTGGACTCGACCGTGAACAACCCGATCGAATGCGCGAGCCACTGGAAGGCCGGACGGGTGCGGCCGCTTGCCGTGTTCGATACTGCCCGGATTGCCGTCCCCGAGTGGAAGGACATCCCGACCGTGAAGGACGCCCTCGGCGTGGACATCCAGTCGACGGCTTCCTTCGGCACCCCCGACATGCCGAAGGAAGCCGTCGACTGGTACCAGGGCTTCCTCAAGAAGGTCTATGAGACGCCCGAGTTCAAGGATTACCTGAACCAGGGCGCGCTCAAGCCTTCCTGGCTGACGGGCGCCGAGTACGTCAAGTGGCTTGAGGCCGCCGAGATGCAGCACAAGGACCTGATGGTCAAGGGCGGCCTGCTCAAGAAGTAGCCTTGGGCGAGGCGCCGCGATCTGGCCCAGACGCGGCGCCTCGGCCATCGAATCCGGCTTCGATTCGCCCACCCCCAAAGGAGGGGGCATGCGCGCGGCGGACCTGACGACGGCGGCGGTGCTGCTGGCAGGTGGTCTCCTGGTCATCTGGGACTCGCTCCGGCTGGGAGTCGGCTGGGGCACGGACGGCCCCAAGAGCGGCTTCTTTCCGTTCTGGCTCGCGGCGCTGCTCATCGCATGCTGCCTCGGCATCGGGGCCCAGGCCCTCTGGCGCTCGAGCCGCACGCCGTTCATGAAGCGCGAGGCGCTGCGGCCGGTGCTCCAGATGCTGCTGCCCTCGGCGGGCTTCGTGCTCGCCACCCAGTTCATCGGTCTTTACGTCGCGACCGCCCTGTACATGGGTCTTTATATGCGCTGGATCGGCCGCTACTCCTGGCTGGCCGTGGTGGTGGTCAGCGTGGCCTTTCCCGTCGTGACCTTTCTCGTGTTCGAGAAGTGGTTCCTGGTGCCCATGCCCAAGGGGCCGCTCGAAACCTGGCTGGGATATTAGCGGATGGGTTTCGAAAACCTGCTTCTCGGCTTCCAGATCGCGTTCCAGCCGTACAACCTTCTTCTCGCCGTCGTCGGCATCACACTGGGCACCATCATCGGCGTCTTGCCTGGACTGCTCACCGCGGCCTTCACCTCGTCCTTTATCGGCGCGCTGTTCGCGGTGATCCTGATCACCCTCTTCGCGCCGCTGCTGGCCGAGATCGCGCTCAAGTTCGGCCCGCCCGAGTTCTTCTCGATCCAGCTCCTGACCTTCTCGGCGTTCATCGGCCTGGGGGGCGGCAATCCGATCAAGTCCCTCGTCTCTATCCTCATCGGGTTCATCCTGGCGGCGGCCGGGCTCGACATCGTGACGGGCCAGCTCCGGCTCACCTTCGGTATCACCGAGCTGTTGAAGGGCTTCGACTTCATCGTCGCGGTGATCGGCCTGTTCGGCATCGGGGAAATCCTGCTGACCGTCGAAGAAGGCCTGTCGTTCAAGGGCGTCGTCGCCAAGATCAATCCGCGTGTGGTCTTCCAGACGTGGAAGATCCTGCCGCGCTATTGGCGCACCTTCGTGCGCGGCGCCTTCATCGGCTTCTGGATGGGCTTCAAGCCGGGCGGCGCGACTCCGGCCTCGTTCATGAGCTACGCGTTCGCCAAGCGCTTCTCGAGGAATCCGGAGCGGTTTGGCAAGGGCGAGATCGAGGGGGTGGTCGCGCCCGAGACCGCCGCCCATGCGGCGGGCGGGGCGGCGATGCTGCCGATGATCACGCTCGGGATTCCCGGGAGCCCGACGGCCGCCGTGATGCTCGGCGGCCTCATCATCTGGGGCCTCCAGCCGGGGCCCATGCTCTTCAAGGAGAAGCCCGACTTCGTCTGGGGGCTGATCGCCAGCATGTACACCGGCAACGTGATCGGCGTCATCATGGTGCTGGCCTTCGTGCCCGCCTTCGCGGCTATTCTGAGAATTCCGTTCTCGATCCTCACGCCGCTCATCGTGTCGATCTGCGCCGTTGGGGCGTACTCAGTGAACAACCGGATGCTCGACATCTGGTACATGCTCATGTTCGGTATCATCGGCTACGTGTTCAAAAAGCTCGACTATCCGCTGGCGCCGCTGGTGCTGGCGCTGGTGCTGGGCGACCTGGCCGAGAACGCCCTGCGCCAGAGCCTGATCATGTCCCAGGGCTCACTGAGTATCTTCTTCGCGCGGCCGATCTCCGGCGCTATCAGCGCGGTTGCGCTGTTCTTCTTCGCGCTGCCGCTCATCACTCCGTATTGGCGTAGGCTGCGCGGGAAGCCGGCGGTGCTCGTCTCCCCGCGGGC
>WNFZ01015053.1_pt1 | contig 15759 bp, 19 predicted proteins | sample 5400081 | NCBI WGS metagenome assembly WNFZ01 (sample SAMN13153365, study PRJNA577476) | soil metagenome | isolation source: 80 cm soil or saprolite under grassland replicate 1 | place: USA:California | collected 2016-06-15 | reverse complement strand
TGCATTCCTCGAATTGCTGTTGTCGAAAAAACATCAAAGCGAGTTCGCCCGACTCGGCAATCTTTCGGTGCGCCGCGACGCGCCGGCGTTTACGAACGACCCGCTGGCGAAACGCATGCTGGCGATCCTGGCCGCGACGCCGGCGCTCGTCCCGCCGCCCGACACCGGTTATCGGCCGGAACAGGCGTCGGTGTTCTACGAGATGGTCGGTCGGCTGATGACCGGCAAACTGCCGCTGGAAGACGCATCCGCCTACTGGTCGAGAGAGAAGGAGAACCTGGCGAGGAAGGGCCTTTGAAAAGCTCAAAGCTCAAAGTTCAAAGCTCAAGAGAAGCGCCAAACTTCACGCTTTGCGACGAGGCCCCGGAGACTTTGGGGCCTGGAGCCTGGGATTTGTTTTTGGATTTAAGCTTTGAGCTTGAAACTTCGATGGAGAAGTCATGACCCGCCGCGGCCAAATCCTCTTTTTCGTTCCCGCATTTCTGTTGTTTCTCGTGTTCGTGCTGATTCCCTCGACACAAACGCTCGTCGATTCGTTCTACTCGCATCAGGGGATCAAACGCCAGTTCGTCGGCGCGCTCTATTATCGCTACGCGGCCGGCGACCCGAAGTTTCATCAGTCCTTGAGCAACAACCTCGTTTACCTGCTCTGGACGCTCTTGTTCGAAGTCGGGGTCGGCCTGGCGCTCGCGGTCAGCCTCGAAAAGAACACGCGCGGCAATCACCTGCTGCGCGTCGCGTTCTTTTCCCCGGCTGTGTTGTCGATGGTCGTCGTCGGCCTGGTCTTCGGTTTTATGTTCAAAGAGGGCGTGGGCGTGCTGCCCGGCATGTTGAACGAGAGACGCGCGCTGGTGACCATTTCGGTCATCTCCGGCTGGGCGTCCGCGGGATTTTTCATGGTGATCTTCCTGGCAGGGCTGGCGAATGTTCCGGACGAAATTCTGGAAGCGGCCCGGCTCGACGGCGCCGGTGGCTGGCAGACCTTTTGGCGCATCAAACTCCCCTTGCTCAAGGAGGTGATTTACGTGGCGCTGCTGATCTGCTTCACCGGCGCGTTCAAGGCGTTTGACCTGTTCTGGGTGTTATTGCCGAACCAGGACCACACCAGCATTGTCTCCACGTTGTTGGTCAAGGAAGTCATCAAGTTCGACAATAAAGGCTACGGCAGCACGCTCGCGGTGATTCTGACGCTGCTGGTGCTGCTCACGGTGGCGATGGTGATCGGCGCCAAAAATCTTTGGCTCCGACGACTTCTCAAAACCGAATGACGAATGGCGCACAACGAAACCCGAATGACGAATGACGAAATCCGAAGGAATGACGAAATCCAAATGACCAAACCGGCGACCGCACAACTCAGAGCATTTGGACATTTGAACAGAACCGTTTCCTGCCTCAAATCCGCGGCGTGGCTGCTCCTGGCGCTGGTGTTTCTGTACCCGCTGCTCTGGATGGCGCTGAGCAGCTTTAAATCGTCGAACGTCGAAATCTTCGGGCATCCCTTTGCCTTGCCGCATCAGATCAGCTTCGTGAATTACCAGAAGGCCATTCGTCAAGGCAACATGGGTTCTTACTTTATCAACTCGCTGTGGGTGACCGGACTCAGCGCCGCGGCGGTCGTGTGCTTCGGCGCCTGGGCAGGCTTCGCCCTGAGCAAAGGGCGCTTTCCGCTCCGAAAGCTTTGGCTCGCCCTGTTTTTCATCGGCATGATTCTGCCCGTGCAATCCTACCTCATTCCGTTGATCGGTTTGCTGGAAACGCTGGGCATCCACGACAGTCTTTGGGCGCTGATTCTGCCGTACACGGCGCAGAATCTGCCGGTGGCCATTCTTTTGTTCACCGCGTTTTTCGCGTCGTTGCCGATCGAACTCGAAGAGGCGGCGAAGCTCGACGGCGTCGGCACCGGGCGTTTCTATTTCGCCATCCTGCTGCCGGTGGCCAGACCCGCGGTGGCGACCATCGTGGTCGTCACCTGCCTGAACACGTGGAATGAATTTCTCATGGCGCTGCTGTTCCTGGTCGATCCCGGCATGAAAACGCTGCCGGTCGGGATGATTGCCTTCGAGCAGGCGCACAATACGGATTACCCGGCGCTGCTCGCCGGTCTCTCGTTAATCTCCGTGCCAACCCTGCTGGTCTATGCCATGTTCAATCGGCAGGTCATTCGCGGGGTGATTGCCGGCGCAGTGAAGTGATCCTCATGGATGCCAATCCGTTCATCTGCGGCGTGGTGGAAGGATTCTACGGACGCCCGTGGTCCGCAACGCAGCGTCGCCAACTCTTCGCCTGGATGAAGCCGTGGGGCATGAACACCTATCTCTACGCGCCCAAGGACGACCTGAAGCATCGCCTGTTCTGGCGCGAACCTTACCCGGCGAAGGAAGCGGAGGAACTCAAGGGTTTGATTCGAGAATGTCGCGGCAAGGGGTTGCGATTCATTTACGCCATCGCGCCGGGACTGGACCTCGCGTATTCCGGCAGGAACGACCGGACGCGGTTGCGGCGAAAGGCCAATCAATTAATCGAGCGTGGTTGTCGCGATTTCGCCCTCGCGTTCGATGATATTCCGCCCGTTCTCTCGAAAGAAGACGCCAAAACGTTTGGCTCCGTCGCCGATGCGCAATGCGTCGTGGCCAATGACTTCCTGAATCACCTCCGCGAACAGGTTCCCGATGCGACGTTGTGTTTTTGTCCGACACACTACTGCGAACGGATGTCCGGCCCCGTCCGGCATTCCGATTATCTGAAGCGGCTCGGGAAGGGCCTGGACACGTCCATTCAGATTTTCTGGACCGGGCCGGAAATCGTTTCCGAGACCATCACCGTCGATTCGATCTGCGAACTGCAACGGGTGCTCCGGCGCAAGCCGCTCCTCTGGGACAATCTTCACGCCAACGACTACGACCTGCGTCGCATTTACCTCGGCCCCTATTCGGGTCGTCCGCGGGAAGTGCGCGCGGAAGTTGCGGGCATCCTGAGCAATCCCAACTGCGAGTTTGAGGCGAATTACATCCCGCTGCGCACGTTGGCGATGTATGCGCAGGCCGAAGAAGAGTGGGACCCGCGCCGCGCGTTTCAAACCGCCCTGAAAGGCTGGCGGCTCCAATGGAAGACGCACAAACCCGGAGGGCTTTCGGCCCGGCAACTGGAGTTGTTGTGCGACTGCTTTTATCTGCCCACCCAACCCGGGCCGCGCGCGAAGGCGTTTCTTGATGATTTTCATTTCCTGCTTCGCGAACCGCCAAAGCGCTGGGGCATCGTGAGCCGGCGGTTTGAAACGACTTGCGCGGAACTCATCGGTCTCTTCGACAAAATGAGCGCGTTGAAAAATCGCGAGCTGCTCTACGCGCTTTACCGCCTCGTCTGGGAACTGCGGGAGGAAACGAGGTTGATGGGGAAATACGTGAGCTGGCTGAAGACCCACCCGCCGGCCGGACAGGCATTTGTTTCGACAGAAAACCGCCCCGGGATTTATCGCGGTGGATTGGTCGCGGAACTGCAACGCCTCCTGCCAATGGACGAGAAAGGCCGGTTCCGACACAGGCCAATCCCGGCACCGGAAGGTCAATCGAATGGCGATCGCCCCGTTTAACATCCGCCGTTGCGAGCCGCGGGACGAGGTCGGGGCTTATGACGTGTGTCTCCGGACCGGAGACAATGGAGATGACGCATCGCACGCCTTCGACGATCCCAAGGCGCTCGGTCACATCTACGTCGGACCCTATTTGAAGCTCGAACCGGACCTGGCGTTCGTGCTCGAAGACCCGCAGGGCGTTTGCGGTTACGCGCTGGGCGCGCTCGATTCGAAGAAGTTTTACGCGGCGTACCGGACGCGGTGGCTGCCGGAACTTCGCCAGCGCTGCGCCGAACCCGCCGGCGACCCGCGACAATGGACGCGAACTCAAAAGGTGTATTTCGAGTACTATCACCCGGACATTTTCCTGCCCGACCCTTATGAGCCTTATCCGTCGCACCTGCACATCGACCTGTTGCCGCGGGCACAGGGACGCGGTCTGGGCAAGGAAATGATGAAGGTGTTGCTCGCCGAACTGGCGGCCCGGGGTTCGCCCGGTGTGCATCTGGGCATGGGCGCCACCAATGCGCGCGCCGAGCGTTTTTACCGAAGACTCGGCTTTCGCGAACTGGCGCGTGTCAACGACGTGTTGTATCTCGGAAAGAGAATAACCGGAAAATGAGATATGAATGGCCACACACCTGTTGTCATCGGCATCGACGGCGGAGGGACACACAGCTTTGCGGTTGCCGTTGACTCAGCCGGCAGGACGCTGGCAACCGCAATGGCCGGCTCGCTGAATTTTTTGAGCGCGGGCTGGCCGACCGCGCGCCGCAATTTGAAAACGCTGGTCGGCGCCCTCGAACAACGCCTCCCGCCCAGGCTGCAGCCCGGGAAAATCGTCGTCGGTTGCGCCGCGTTGTTTTCCGACGCGACGAATGCGGAGAAAGGAAAGTTGTGCCGCGGCATGCGACCCTCGGGCGGCCGGGTGTGGCCGTCATCGCCGGCACCGGCTCGATTGTGCTGGCCGTCAATGAGACCGGACAACTGACGCGCGTCGGCGGCTGGGGACATCTTTTGGGAGATGCCGGCAGCGCTTACTGGATCGCCGTCGAGTCCGTCAAAGCCGCCATTGCCGCGGAAGAAGGGCTGGGTCCCTCGACCGCATTGGGGCCGGTCATTGGCCGCTGGTTCGACACGAAAAGGCTGGCCGGGATTGTGTCCTTCATTTACGGCCCCCGCTTCAGGAAGGAAGCCTTTGCCGGGTTGGCCGGCTATCTGGCGCGCAAGGTCGGCCGCCGCGACGCCGTGTTCCGCCGAATTTGCCAGCAAGCCGGCCAGGAACTGGCTGCCCAAGCCCGGGCGGCGGTGAAACTGGCTCGCTTGAGGTCGCGACCACTGTCGGTCTGTCTGGTCGGCAGTGTGTTGACCAACAACGCGCTGGTTCGCGACAGCCTGGTCGCGGCGTTGAAGCGCACCGGCGCAGCCCGGTTCGCGAAGCCGGTGTTGTCCCCGTCGCAGGCGGCGGCGGCGATGGCGTTGAGCGATGCGGGAGTCGAATTGACAGCCGACGTCGTTGGGAACCTGGCAAAATCCGACTTGGGCACGAATTTGAATCACCCTCGCGCGTCCGACAAAGCTGGCAAATCGGCGCGCCCGCACGCAAGATGCGCGCTGCCGTCGGATGAATGTCTGCGAGAAATATTACGCGGTCGTGTGCGAACAGTTGGCGAAGGTGTTCGCGACACAACGCGCGGCGATTGAACGGGCCGCTGCGTGGCTGGGCGAAGCGCTAGCCCACGACGGGTGGCTTTACGCCTTCGGCACGGGACACTCGCACATGCTCGCGGAGGAGATTTTTTATCGCGCCGGCGGCCTTGCGCATGCCGTGCCGATGCTCGATGACGCGCTCATGCTCCACAAAGAAGCCATCGCGGCAACCCACCTCGAACGCCGGGAGGGGTATGCGGCCGATTTGCTCGAACACTACCCGATGACAGGAGGCGACGTGCTGATTGTGGCGTCCAACTCGGGCCGTAATGCGGTTCCCATTGAACTCGCAAAACTGGGCCGCGACCGCGGCACGAAGGTCGTCATCATCACCAACCTGGCGCACGCGCGCGCCTGGCCGTCGCGCCATTCGTCGGGGAAAAAGCTGGCCGACGTGGGCGACCTGGTCATCGACAACTGCGGCGTTGAAGGCGACGCCTGCATCCCATTGCCCGGCATGCCCTCGGCCATCGGTCCGACGTCGTCCATCACCGGGGCGTTCCTCGTCAACGCGATCATCGCGCAGGGGATTGAGAATGCGCTCGAGCGCGGTGTCGTTCCCGAGATTTACATCAGCAGCAATACGGACGGTGATGTTCACAATGATAAACTCCTGCGGAAATACAAAAGCCGCATCCGGCATTTGTGAACCATAAATTCCCGGCTTGATAATGAATCCGCTCCCCTTGCGCGAATTTCATAAACGATTGAACGGCCACTTCACCGAGGTGAACGGCATGGAGGTCGTCGATTACTACGGCGACCCGCTGGCCGAGCACGCGACATTGCGCCAGGCGGCCGGCGTGCTCGATTTGAGCTTTCGCTCGCGACGCTGTCTGCTGGGCGCCGACCGGCAGAAATATCTCAACGGCCAGGTCACGAACAACGTGAAAGACCTGAAAACCGGGGAAGGTTGCTACGCCGCGCTGGTCAACGCGAAAGGAAAGATGCAAAGCGATCTGAACCTTTACCTCCTGGAAAATGAAATCCTGCTCGACTTCGAACCGGGCTACAGCGCCGCGGTCGCGCAGCGGCTCGAGAAATACATTATCGCCGACGACGTGCAGGTGACGGATGTCGCGCCCCACTATGGCTTGCTGAGCGTCCAGGGACCAAAGGCAGTCGAGGTGGTGAAAACCCTGGAATTCGAGGTGACTGACCCGCAAGCCACCCCTGACCCCTCCCGGGACGGGAACAAACAAACGGCGAGCGCCGCGCCGCTCCCCTCCTCCGGAGGAATTGGGGGCGGGTCCGTGCGCGCCAGAGTCCAGCCGCCGCCAAGGTCGATGAGCTTCGTTTCACTAAAGGACGTTGCGCTCGGCGAAATTTACTTGATGAATCTGTCGCGCATCGGAACTACCGGTTTCGATTTGTTCGTTCCACTGACGTCCCTCGGCGCCGTCGCGGACAAACTCATTGCCGCGGCGAAGGCGGTTGGCGGTCGCGCTTGCGGATGGCAGGCGTTGGAAACGGCGCGCATCGAAGCCGGGATCCCGCGCTTTGGAGCCGATATGGATGAGTCCAATCTGCCGCCCGAAACCGGCATCGAAGATCGGGCGGTCAGTTACACCAAGGGCTGTTACATCGGCCAGGAAGTCATCGCGCGCGTTCGCACTTATGGGCAGGTCGCGAAGTCGCTGCGCGGACTGGTGCTGCCGGAGGACTTGAGTTCACTTCCCGTGAGAGGGGACAAACTTTTGAAAGAGGGGAAGGAAGTCGGCTATGTCACCAGCGCACTGGCTTCGCCCTCGTTGCGCGCGAACATCGCCCTCGGTTACGTTCGACGCGAGGCCAATCAAATCGGCACCGAGTTGACGCTGCGAACGGCCGGCGGGGAAAGTCCGGCGAAGATTGTGCCGTTGCCCTTCAGCAGCGGCTAGTCCCGGCTAGTCCGGATCTGTTTCACACTCGCAGCGCAGATTTTTAATCTGCCGTATCGCGGAATCGTATTCTGCGGGCCGTCGGCAACTCCGAGCGCGCGGGAAGGTGTGGGACACTCTGCCGATTGCAAATCGGCGATACTGCAGAGTGCAAATCTGCGCTACGCTGCCGTCCGCCGCCTCTTCCTGACCGAGCCGGACCCGGCTCCGTGCGCGTGCTCCCGTTGCCGAATTTCTGCGCGTGACATTGCCCCGGAACGGTGGCAATCCTGTGGGCATGAAAAGATTATTTCTTGCCAGTTTATTGGGGCTCGCCGTCGCCCAGACATCTGCCTTCGCTCAGGCCGACAAGAAAGAAGCGGAAAAGACAGACGAGAAAAAAGAAGCAGCCAAACCGGAGAAGACCGACGTCAAGGAAGTCGCGGTGATCAAAACGACCGAAGGCGAAATGGTCGTTGAATTCTGGCCCGACGTCGCGCCGAAGACCGTCGAGAACTTCAAGAAGCTCGCCAAAAAAAGCTTCTACGACGGCACCGCGTTTCACCGGATTATCAAAGGTTTCATGATTCAGGGTGGTGATCCGCTCACCAAAGATGTCAGCAAAGAGGCCCAGTGGGGGCAGGGTGATCCGGGCTACAAAATCAAGGCCGAGTTCAACGACCGCAAACACGAGCGCGGAGTCATTTCGATGGCGCGCGCGCGCGATCCCGACTCCGCCGGCTGCCAGTTTTTCATCTGCCTTGGTCCCGCTCCCAGCCTGGACCATCAATACACCGCTTTCGGCAAGTTGATCAAAGGCGATGAGGTTTTGGGCAAAATTGGCGATACGCCGACGAAGCCCGGCCCCGACGGCGCTCTGAGCAAGCCCACGGTTCGCGTGGGCGTTGAAAGCATCAAAATTGTGCCGGCCGATTCAGTGAAGTGACCCGAACCGGGCGCTGCGCCGGGCCCGAACGAAAAACAACCCATGAACGAAGTCGCCGTCATCAAAACCACTGCGGGCGAAATGGTCATCGAATTCTGGCCTGACGTCGCGCCCAAAACCGTCGAAAACTTCAAGAAACTCGCCCGCCAGGGCTTTTACGATGGCACGGCCTTCCACCGCATCGTGAACGGTTTCATGATTCAGGGCGGCGACCCGTTGAGCAAAGACCCGAAGATGGAAAGCCGCTGGGGCACGGGCGGCCCGGGTTATCAGATCAAGGCCGAGTTCAGCAACAAGTCGCACGTGCGCGGCGTCATCTCGATGGCACGCTCGCAGGACCCGGATTCCGCGGGGAGCCAGTTTTTCATCTGCCTCGCCGACGCCAAATTCCTCGACCGCCAATACACCGCGTTCGGCCGGCTCATCAAGGGTGACGATGTGCTCGTCCAGATCGGCAACACGGCGGTCAGTCACAGTAACAGCGGTGAGAAGAGCAAACCCACCACGCGCGTCGGCGTGGAAAGCATTACCCTCGTTTCGGCGGAATCGACGAAGTGATTTGCGATTTGCGATACACGATTTATGCGCCCTGAAAAGAATCCAAAAGCGCCAGGACTGGCGCAATTCAAAAGCCTCCTCCGTTCGCCGCCAGGAAACGATTGGCTCGTCCCGCGAAATCCGCAATGAACCAAAAATTCGCCAAGGTGTTGAATCGTTTGGCGCGTAAATCGTAAATCGCAAATCGTGAATGCCCTGAACGCTTCCGAATTGGCGCTGCGGCTGGCCGCGTTGGGTTGCCCGCCGGAAAAGGCCGCCGAAATGGCGGCGCAACTGGATAAGCGGGCCCGGCAACTCGCTGAACGGAAAGGACGGAGCTACGAGGAGGCATTGGCGCATCTGCTCGATCTCATGAAGGAAGGCTGGGCGGCGAAGGAAAAAGGAATTTGAATTTGCGATTTCCGATTTACCATTTGCCGGATTGTCGCGCGGCGCAACGGTGACCCGTGAAATGGCGTGCCGCTCCTGAATCGTAAATCGAGAATCGCAAATGATTAGGCCCTGGCAAAAAATCGGCTCCCAACCGCTCGGCGATTTTCGCATCTTTACGGTGCGTTCCGATCGCGCGGTTTCGCCGCGGACCGGCAAAGAACACGACTTTTTCGTTATCGACTGCGTCAACTGGGTAAACCTCATCGCGGTCACGCCGGACAATCATCTCGTGATGGTGGAGCAGTACCGGCACGGCACCAGCACGGTGGGGTGTTGGTGGAGAATTGCCGCCTGAAGCACGCCGTGGAGTTCGATCACGGCGAAGACCTGCTGACATGGCTGGTGCCCGTCGCCGACCTTACGGGTCTGGTTGCCGAGGGCAGGATCCGACACGCGGTCGTCGTCGTGGCGCTTTACCACTTTGAATTATGGCAACGCGGACTGGCCCATGACAAACGAGCAATGACGAATGACGAATGACGAGTGGCGAAAGAAGCACGAAATCCGAATGACGAAACAAGCCGGGCTGACGAGCAAGATCTGTCTGCGACACGTTGGATACGCCGCCTAACAGCCGCTTAAGAATTCGTCATTCGTCATTCGGTTTTTCGTCTCACCCCTTGGCCTGCCGCACCTTTTCCTTTTTCTCCTCCAGTTCGGCCAGGAACGATTTGCGGTCGCTGGTCAGTTGCTTTTCCAACTGTTCGATCGCCTCGAAATCGCGCTTGTCCACGGCCTTGGCGATCTCACCGTTCACGAACAATTCGCGCTCGGCGATCTTCGCTTTGCATTTGGATTCCAATTCGGCGATTTCCTTCTTTTGCTGCCCGGTGAGCCTGGTCACCGGCGACTTTTTGTTCAGTCGCTCCATGGCGAGTTCATAAGCGGTTTTCATGATTGCATTGTCAGTAGTCCGTGGTCAGTTGTCAGTAGCAATAAGCGTCGGCGGGTCACTCTACCCTTGATTACTGATTACCGATTACTGATTACTGATTACCGACCTGCGGTTTCTTTTTCCACGGCATGTCGGGAAACTTCGTCGGCACCTTGACGTCTTGTTTCGGGGGTTGCGCCATCTGCAGGTGCGGGTCGGTCGGCGCTGCCTGGCCGGGCGGCGCCATGTTGCCTTTCCACGACGCGATACGCGCTTGCAGGCCGTGGTGCTCGGCCGTTTTCTTGTCGCCGGCCTTCATGTAAAACAGCGAGAGATTCGTGTGAACGAGTTGTTCGTTTGGTCGAAGCTTTTCCGCCTTGTGCCCTTCGGCGATGGCCGTGGCGTAGTCGCCTTTGCGGCAGTAAGCCATGCCCAGCGCAAGTTGCGCGTCGAAATGCGCCGGGTCTTCGGCCAGAATCGCTTGCAACTTTGCGATGGCGGAATCGTAATCGCCGGTGCTGAAAGCGAACATCGCGTCGTCGTATTGTTCCTGTAGCGTCGGCATAAATCTTTTTACAGATCCGCGCGTCACAGAGCGTCAACGAACTCCTCCACGCTCACGCCTGCCTGTTCCAAAATACCCCTGAGTGTGCCCCGACTGATTTCCCTGTGCATCGGCACCACACAGCCACGATTGCCCCGCCGCAAGATCACGTGACTGCCCCGTTGTCTTTTGAAAACAAATCCCAGCCGCTCCAAGGCGCGACGCGCTTCCTTGCCTGAAACATCTGGCAGTTTAGGCATGAGCCAATGGCGACACTTCAAACGTCGTCATTATCGGCCTGCCCTTCGGGGCCAACGGAAATTCGGAAAGGTAAAGCTCCGTTGCCTCTTTCAAGTTCGCCAAAGCTTCCTCGAATGTCTTCCCCTGCGTGGTTGTGCCCGTTTCCGGATTGTGCGCCACCAGCCAATCGCTGTCCGCATCGGGGTAAATGAGCGCCGTAAGATTTACAGGTTTTTTTTGCATAATTCCGTTAATCGTTTCGTCACCGTTTGTACCCGGACAGCTTCGCCACCCGATACGTCGCGTGAAAGTTTCACGCCGCAGCCAGCACGGGGTCGTTGACGAGGTGCAGCCGAATCCGGCCGGGCAGTTTCCCGTTCTCAAAATGACAGCGCGCCGCCTCGCGCACGTTCTGCTCCAGCTCGCGCAAGTCTTTTCCTTGCGTGGTATTCCCGCCTTTTCCGCGCGTCGCGTCCCATGAAGCAGTTAACCAGCCGTCCTCCTCGTCGCACCCGACCTCAAACGTGATTTCTGCCCACTTGCTTAGTTCGCTCAAGTTCGCTTTCATTCAGACAAGCCCTATCATGCGCTCGTCGGGATAAGATTGCAAGCCGTCGGTCCGCGCTGCGTGGGATGATCCGCAAGCTCTTTTCGGTATTGTTAGCCGGCGCATGTTTCAAAACGGTTTTGCAGGTGGCTTGAGCCGACGCGCGAGGTCGGGACACCGCGACCCCGGTTCTTCGCAGACAGCCGCGGCAATCTCGGGTAGCCTTTCAAGGATGGCGCGGCCAGGATTGCACGGGTTTCAGGCAGGGCACGCCACGCAGCAAACCGAATGAATCTGCAGATCAAAATCATTTCGACCGATTTCGATGGAACGCTGTTCGCGGAATTTGAAACCCCGCCCGTGCCAGAGGAGCTGCAACGCCTGATTGGCCGTCTGCAGGAAGCCGGGGTCAAATGGGTGATCAATACCGGTCGCGACCTTTCGAGCCTGTTGGAGGCATTGGCCCGCGCGCATCTCAGCGTGCGGCCGGACTACCTGGTGCTGGTGGAACGCGAGATTTACGCCCATGAAAAGGCCCGGTATGTCGGTTGGGAGGACTGGAACCGCACCTGCGCGCAGGCGCATCAGGAATTGTTTGCCCGGGTGCGCGCCGACCTGCCGCAGTTGGTGGCCTGGGTGAACCAACGCTTCGACGCGTCGGTGTATGAAGATTCCTATTCTCCTTTCTGTCTCATCGCGGAGAACAACGGCGACGCCGACGTCATCCATGATTATTTGAAGGAATATTGCGCCCGGGTGCCGGGATTGACGGTGGTGCGCAACGACGTTTATGCCCGGTTCAGCCACGAAGCTTACAGCAAAGGCACGGCCTTGACCGAAATCGCGCGGCGACTGGGCGTCGGTCCCGACCACATTCTGGCTGCGGGGGATCATTTGAACGATCTGCCGATGCTCACGCGCGAGCGGGCGCGCTGGTTGGTGGCGCCCGCCAACGCGATTGAACTGGTCAAGCAGACGGTGCGGCGGCAGGAAGGTTTCGTGAGCGACGAACCGCACGGTTACGGCGTGGCGCGCGGGCTGGAATTTTTTCTCGGATCACCGGCGCGGTTCGCAACAAATCTTAATTCAAAAACCTGACGTATTAACCGCTCTAATTCCCGCAGCCCGGTGTTTTGGCGGCGAATTTCAAATCGGGCGCAAGCGTTTCTTTGTCAAAGTGATACGGCTTCAGATAAACGTTTGACAGTGAGGCGGGCAATGTTAGTGTGACTCTGCAATCGGCTTGGCCCCTCCACAATCTCACGTGCGGGTGCAACGCTGCCGACAGACATCACTGCTGATCACTGCTGTTAATTAAAATCTTTCATGAACGAAGCAACAATGACCGCCCCGGCGTCGGGTGGGAGGCCCAAAGTCTCGAAGATATCCGAAGCGGTCATACGGATCGCGGGCAATTCTCAGGACGGCATCCAGGCCATCGGCGGTTTCCTGGCGCGCCTGGCCGGACGGAGCGAACAGGAGGTCATGACTTTCATGACCATCCCCTCCACCATCTCCGGCGGGCCGTCGATCTTCCAGGTGCGCGTCGGTTCCGGCGAAGTGTTGAGCCCCGGCGACGACGCGGACATGCTGATCGCGTTTTACCAGCATTCCTACGAAGGCCATCTCAATTCGCTGCGCAAAGGCGGCATCGTTTTGTATGACAGCGATCACGTGCAGCCCAAGCCGGAGTGGCAACAGGAATACCGCCACCTGGGCGTGGCCATTTCGTCCCTGACGGTCGAGTCGATCGGCGGCACCGGCAAGGACAAGGGCAAAAACATGTTTGTGCTCGGACTGGTCGCGAAAATGTTCGATCTGAACGTGCCCAAACTCGAGAAGCTCATCGGCGAACGATTCGGCGGCAAGGACGAAAGCATTTTGAACAATGCTTTGACGGCCTTCCACGCCGGTTACAGTCACTCGCTCGAAAAAGTCCTCGAGACGTTCCAATTTGTCGAAGGCCAGAAGCGGGCCGGTCAACAGGTGGTCATGAACGGCAACGAAGCGCTGGGCTACGGATTGATCGCGGCCGGCGTCCGGTTCGGCGCCGGCTACCCGATTACGCCCTGGTCGGACATCATGGAACTGTTGCGGCGCGAGTTGCCCAAGTACGGCGGCACCTTTGTCCAATGCGAAGATGAGATTGCATCCATCTCGATGGCGCTGGGCGCGAGCTACGCCGGGCGCGTGGCGGTGACCGGTTCCAGCGGTCCGGGCGTCTCATTGAAAACCGAAGCGCTCGGGTACGCAGTGATGGCCGAGTTGCCGCTGGTGCTGATTGACGTGCAACGCGGCGGGCCGTCCACCGGCATGCCGACGAGCGTCGAGCAGTCCGACCTTAACCTCGCCTGTTTCGGCGGACACGGCGATTCACCGCGTGTCGTCCTGGCGCCGGCCAATGTCGAGGATTGTTTCCACACCGCCATTGAAGCCGTCAATATCGCGCGCAAATACAGCGTGCCGGTCGTCATCCTGACGGACCAGGCCATCGCCACGCGCATCGAGGCGTTCGAAGAACCCAATCTCGAGAAAGTTTGTCAGAACATCTCGCCTGATTTGACGCCGCTGCCGGATCACAAGCCTTACGACTTGTCGGCGCCGGATGGGGTGACGCATCACGCTGCGCCAGGCACCCGCATCGCCAGCGGCCGATATCCTGTCGTGACCGGCCTGGAACATGACGAGATGGGACATCCGACCGGCAGGCCCGACCTGCACATGAAAATGTCGGCCAAACGCCGCAGGAAATTGCAGACCCTCGCCGCCACGCTGCCGACGCCGCAGGTTTACGGCCCCCCGGAGGGAAATGTCCTTCTGGTCGGCTGGGGATCCAATCAGGGACCGATCCGGGAAGCGATCGATCGCGCCCGCGCCGCCGGCGACAGCGTTTCGGCGCTGCACATTCGTTACATCAACCCGCTGCCCAACGGCCTTGAAAATATTTTCTCCGGGTTCAATCACGTCTTTGTTGTCGAGTTGAACGACGAAGGCATTTACGGCTACGGGCAACTGGCCGGATTATTGCGCGCCCGCTATTGCGACCCGAAAATCCGCGGCATCAACAAGACCGACGGCCTGACCTTCAAAGTGAAGGAAATCCTGGGGCAGGTGAAACAAAAGCTGGCCGAGTCGAACCAGGAAATTGCACGAGACTAATGAACAGGCGAGGGACAGCACTACGCAATGGAAATTCACGAACGGCTGGCTATCTTTTATCGTCGGCTGGAGGCTGCTGCTCCGGCAACGAACGCGGACGAAGCCTTGAACCTGGTTTGCCGCTTGATCGAACAGGTCGAGGACGAGTTCTGTGCGGTGCCGCGCGAAGAACCGCCACCGCTGAAATTTACCGGTCGCATGTACCCGCCGCAACAAGATCGGGTCCGCCGCCTACCCGAAGGCGGGGTGGTTGCCAATACGAGGCGGCACCGGATCTACTGCCAACCGGATGGCACGATCAGCATCGTTCACGTGCCTAGCCGCAAAACAGTGATGACCAAAGACGGAAGAAAATCATGAACACGCCACAGCAAATTCAAGACCTGGTGGCGGAGATCGTGCATGCTTACCCGGCAGCGCAGTTGGAGTTGGATCCGCTTCCTTCCGGGGTTTGCTTTTTGTGGGTGACCATAGCCGACCGCAATTTTGTCCTTGAGTACTCGCCTCGCCAAGGAACTGGGGTTTCGGAGAACCTGCCCAACACCCCGCCCTTCGGGGGACACGAGCATGGCTTCGCCTCGCTCGACGAAGCGGTCAATTTTTTCAAACAAATGCTCGCCCAAGCCGCTCGGGAAGTATTTTCAACCGCTGCTTCCCGGACGTAGTCACTGAATATGAGTTCGCCATCCATTGAAATTCCAAACCGCAGCGCTGGAAATCTTACGGCCGTCCCGTCGTTGCCCGACACCGAGCGCAAACCGCTGTCCAAAAAGGAAATCTCGGCCGACCATCCGACCTGGTGTCCGGGTTGCGGCGATTTCTCCGTGCTCGCGCTTTATTTCAAGCTGATCGAGAAGCGCAAGCTGTGGCACGAGAGAATCACCACCATCGCCGGCATCGGTTGCTCCAGCCGCTTCCCGTATTTCGTTCAGGCGCACGGCGTGCATTACATTCACGGGCGCGCGCTGCCCTTCGCCAGCGGTGTTTCGCTGAGCCGGCCTGACCTGCACGTGTTCGTCTTCGGCGGCGACGGTGACGCCTTCTCCATCGGCGGCAACCATTTCAATCACACCGCCCGCAAGAACGTCCGAATGAGCTACGTGGTCATGGACAACTGGGTTTATGGCCTGACCAAGAAACAGACTTCGCCGACGTCGCCTCCCGGCTTCAAGAGCAAGACCGACATCTGGGGCGCGGTTGATCAGCCGATCAATCCGATGAAACAGGCGATCTCCGCCGGCGCCACGTTCGTGGCGCGCACGACCTCGACCAATCCGAACCACGTCCTCCAGATGATGGAAGCGGCGATGGACCAC
>WNFZ01003049.1_pt1 | contig 15761 bp, 11 predicted proteins | sample 5400081 | NCBI WGS metagenome assembly WNFZ01 (sample SAMN13153365, study PRJNA577476) | soil metagenome | isolation source: 80 cm soil or saprolite under grassland replicate 1 | place: USA:California | collected 2016-06-15 | reverse complement strand
CTGAACGCCGCGAAACCAGCTGACCGCCGGGGCCGGGGGAATACAGGGATCCGATTGCCGCGTCGGCCGCTCGCGTGGGTTGCCGACGCGGCGGTTGGCGCCACTTGAGGCGCCACCACGCTGCGCGGCGATGTTGATCCTAACGGCAAGCTCTCCCACAATCGCCAGGTCTCGAGGCGACCGGCTGTGAGAGCAGAAGGTGGGGAAGAACGCGCCGAGCCGTTATGCGTGACCGCTTGTGCCAGGTTGATCATGACGCTGACCGCGCAGACAGGGTTATCCTGCGCGGCAATGTTCGAGTTGGCGTCGAGCTCGTGGTTGCCGGGGCTAGGAGAGGCTAGCCGTCGCGGTGGAATTGTGCGGTAGGCGATTGCAGCTGCCAGCCCGGATCGTTTGTCAACCGGATGGCGCCCGGCACGGTCCGGGAGCTGATTACGGCGCCTCGGTACCGGCCGCCGCTCCGGCCGCGTTTCTCCCAAGCTCATACGGTCGGCTCGGCAGTAACTGGTATCCACGCCCGCAGCGTCGTGCCGGCCGAGGCCAGGCTGCTGACCTGCAACGCTCCGCCGAGCGCGCCGATGCGGTCGTGCAGGCCGATCAGGCCGCTGGTGTCGTGCCGGGGCTCCGCGCCGCCGATCCCGTTATCGCGCACCTCGATGGTGCACCGGTCGTCCCCGCAGGCCACGCGTACCCAGGCGGAGCTGGCGCGGGCGTGCTTGATGACGTTGGTGAGCGCTTCGGTGCAGAAGAAGTAGATGCTTGCCTCGAGGGCCTCCGGGAGCCTGTGGGCGGTGACGTCGAGCTCGACGGGGATGGGGAGCCTGGCGGCGAGGGCGTCGAGGGCGGCGGCGAGCCCGCGATGGGTCAAGATCGCCGGATGGAGGCCGGCCGCGATCTGGCGGAGTTCGCCCATGCCGGCCTGGGCTTCGCCGAGCGCGCGATCGAGGAGTTCCTTCGCCTGCTGAGGCGCCGGCGACCACTTCTGCTGCGCCAGCTGGAGGTTGATGATCGTGTTCACGAACTGCTGCTGGGCGCCGTCGTGCAGGTCGCGGGTGACCCGTTGCCGCGCCGCGTCGGACGTGGCGACGATGCGGGCGCGGGAGGCGATGAGCTCGGAGTGGGCCGTCGCGTTCGACACGGCGGTGCCTATCAGCTCGGCGAAGCTGGCGAGGCGCCATTCGGCGCCGGATGGCAGCGGCTCGAGATGATCGGTGCCGGCGATGAGTGCGCCCCAGAGGCTGCCGTCCACGATCACCGGCGCGCCGACCTCGGACTTGATGCCGAGCTCGCGCAGCCGGGCGGCGAGGGAGCCGGGCAGGTGCTCGTAGCTGTCGACGCGGCCGGGTGCCTGCGTCTGCCTGACGAGGGCGTTGATCGAAACTCCTTCCAGTGGCAGGCGCGTGCCTGGCGGGATGTGGGTGCCGCGCTGGCTCCAGCCCGCCATCGTCAGGTTGTGCTCGTCCGCGGTGAACCGGGCCAGGTTGACGCTGGCCGCGCCGAGGAGCCGGCCGGTCACCTCGCAGACCGCGTCGAAGACGGCGCGCGGCTCGGCCCCCCGGGCGACCAGCGTGGCCACCTCGCGCAGCGCGGCCTGCTCGTCCGCGAGCTGTTGCAGCTCTTCGCGTGCCTCGGCGTTGCCGATCGCCGTGGCGACCAGCTCGGTGAAGCTGGCGAGCCGGGCCTCGGTACTTGCGGCCTGCGGGGTGTCAGCGATGGACAGGGCCATCATTACGCCCCACGGCCGGCCATTGACGACGATCGGCACGGCCACCGCCGTGCGGATTCCCGCCTCGCGCGCGAGCTTCGCGGCGATCTTCCCCGGAACGTGCGCGTAATCGACCCTGGCAGAACGGCCGGAATGGTAGACGATCCCGGCCGCGCCGTGTTCGTCCAGCCGCCATGAGGTGCCGACTGGGTGCGGGTTCCGGCGCCCCCACACGCCAACATGAGTCGCCGTCCCGTCGGTTTCGAACCGGACGATGCTGATGAGCGGCACCTCAAGGCAGGCTGCTACCTCCCTGGCGACGACGGCGAATACCTCGGCCTGCGGCGCACCGCCGGCGACCAGAGTCGCAACCCGCCGGAGCGCCGCCTGCTCGTCCGCGACCACCTTCAGGCGCTGGCGCGCGGCTTTTAGGTCCTGCTCGGCGCGCTGGCGATCGGTGATGTCGCGGACATAGCCAACGAAGGCCGGCGCACCGGCCAGGTCGGCCCGGGTGACGGTCAGCTCGGCGGGGAACTCGCTCCCATCGGCGCGCATGGCTGTTATCTCTATCCGCCGGTCGAGGATGCTCGTCTGGCCGGTCGCCATATGCCGGGCGAGGCCGCGCCTGTGGGCGTCGCGCAACGATGGCGGCACGAGTGTCTCGGCCAGTTCCCGGCCGAGGACCTCACCGGCCCGGTAGCCGAAGATGCGCTCGGCGGCCGGGTTGAGGTACGTCACGCGGCCCCGCTCGTCGATGCTGATGACACCGTCGATCGCCGCCTCCAGAATCGCGCGGTGGCGGGCCTCGCCAGCACTGAGTTCTGCCGCCCGGGCCGCGGCGACCTCACGCTCACGAACCGCCCGCTCGGCGGCCCGGCGCGCGGTCAGGTCGGCAAAGCTGACCGCGATGCCGTACCCGCCCGGCGCCTCGAACGGCACCGCGGTGTAACTAACCGGCATCATGGAGCCGTCCTTGCGGATCCACCAGTCCTCCTCCGCGCGGACCGGTTCCCCGGTCTCCCGGCACTGGGCAATCGGGCACTCCTCGACCGGGAAGCTGGACCCGTCGGGGCGCTTGTAGTGGATCAGCCAGTGCCCGTCCTGGCCGGTGAGCTCGCACAAGTCGCCGAAGCCAAGGGCGGTGACGGCCGCCGGGTTCGCGTAGGTGATCACACCATCGGGCGTGCCGACGTAGACCGGCTGGCCCAGCGCGGAGAGGATCGCATCACGCTCCCGGAGCACATCTTCGGTTCGCCGGCGCTCGCTGAGGTCGCTGAAGGCGACCACCGCGCCACGTCCGCCGGGGGCATCGATTGGGGCCGACCAGTATTCGACGGGGAACATCGACCCATCACGCCGCACGAACCAGTCGTCTGCACGCTGGATGGTTTGCCCGGTGGTGCGCGGGAGCAGCATGGGGCAGTCTTCGGCGGGGAAGCGGGATCCGTCGGGGTGCTTGTAGTGGATCGTCTGGTGGCTCGGTTTGCCCTGCAGCTCCGACGCGTCGGCATAGCCCAGCGCCGCCACCGCAGAGGGGTTTGCGAACCGGATCAGCCCGTCCTGGTCGACCATCCAGACCGGCTGAGCGACGCAGTCCAGGATCGCGGTCATGAGCGCTTCGCCGCTAGCTGCCGGATCCTGGCTGTCAGCGCCCGTCGCTGTCACCCCATTCGCGCGTCCCGGCCCGGCTCACGCTCCTGGAGTCCGGTTCACACGTGTCCTGTCCAGAATCCGACTCTACGGTGGCCTCGGTCTACGGGCCAGCTTTGCATCCCGGTAGGCAGGCCCTGACCGGGCTACGGGAAATCACAGAGCGTAGCCTGGCCGCACAACCAGCCAAGATGCCACTCGGGAAGATCTGCTGGTCACCCGGCACAACCGGCTCTGCCGGGCCCTCGCTATGGGGGTGTAGGAACCGTGTTCAAGTTCTTCGAGGACCGACGGTGAATCCGGTACCCAGCCGAGCAGGCGCTGTGCCCGCCCGGCGCTCACATGCTGGTCAAGTGCGACTGCGTCGGCCCGCAGGCCCAGTTGCAGGCGAGCCTTCGCCAGCGGCCAAGGCTGGACACACCCCTGGCCTGCAGCCGCCCAGGACGCCGCGGCGGCAATGTTAGCGACCGGGGCAGCTGGTGTCCCGACAGCGTGCAGCAAAGTGCCGGCCGGAGCCTGCTCGACGGCCAGCACATACAGGCGGGCGAGGTCGTCGATGTGCACAACGGGCCAGTGGTTTTGGCCGCTGCCGACGGGCCTGGCGACACCGTCCTGCCTGGCTCCTTCGACAAGCAGCCGGACGGTTCCGCCGCCGCGCCCGTAGACCCAGCCGGGGCGGATGACGATCGAGCGCACCTGATGCCCGGCCACCGCCAGGACCGTCTTTTCGAGGGCGGGACGCCAAGCGCTGAAGCGTATCGGGTTGGGCGGGGTGTCCTCATCGGCCATTATCCCGCCGGTATCGCCCAGAACGGTCAGGCCGCTGGTATACACAAAGGCCTTGCCGGTGCCTGCCAGCGCCCGCAGGAATGAGCCGGCCGCCTCGATGTCGGTTTCGTGGGGTGCCTTGGCGACGGCATCCAGGGCGGTGTGGATAACGGCATCTGCGCTGCGGGCGCCGGCGGCCAGGCTGCCCGCGTCCGCCAGTGAGCCGCTGTGCGGCACGACCCGGGCGGCTTGCAGCTTGCGCGCGCTTGCTGCGGAGCGGGCCAGGCTGGTGACCTTGTGCCCGGCGGCCGTGAGCTCACGCGCGATCGCACCGCCGAGATAACCTGTCGCCCCGGTCAGGAAGATATTCATGACCGCGGGCGGCCGGATACCTCTTGTGGCCAGCCCAGTTCCGGCGGGTAGAAGCGGTCGGTGTCGCGGCGCTCCCAGGCGGCCCGCACCCGCGGGTCGGACAGGTCCCAGTCCCAGTGGCATTGCGTGAGCACCGCGCGCAGATCCATGCGCAGTTCCTCGACGGTCGGCCGCCCGAAGAACCAGTAGCCGTTGTAGATCTTGTAGATGATCAGCCCGGGGGCGCACACGATGGTGTGCGGGACCATCTGGTTGTGCGCGGGGTCGGTGTACTCGGGGATTTCGAGGTCGCGCTGGACGATGCGGTCAGGGTCGGCGAGGAACGGCCATTCCGCGTTCACCCCGGAGCGGTAGTTGTAGGTCTCCTGGGGGTCGCTGGTGGTGATGGTGACCATCCGGCAGTACCCCACGCCGGGTTTCATCTCGCTCCACAGCTGGACCAGGCCCTCGTGCTGGCGCTGGTCTTTGGCGGAATAGGCCTCGCGGGCGAGCACGATGATCATCGGGTCGCCTGCCTGGATTTCCGACAGCCGCCGCGGCTGCCCTGTGTGGTCGGGGAGCTGGTAGTCCGGGAATGTCGTGCCGGGCTTGACATCAGCGCGCATCGCCGGCCTCCTTCTTGGTTGCGGTACGGATGGGTTCGCGTGTGTCATTTGATGCCGCCAGATCGGGGCCGAGGTCATGCGCTGGCGTGGCCGGGCATTGTCACGCCGCGTGGCGCTGCACATCCAGGGCCAGGTCGAGGGCGAGGACACTGGCCAGGATCAGCAGGTCGTTCTTCCCAGGGGCGATATCGACCGCGTAGCTGGCGGTCAGGCTGAGCCAGCGCTTGGAGATGGTCGCGGCGGTGTGCCCGTCTTGCTGGATGGTGAATTCGTGGCTGAACAGGTCGCCGCTGATCTCCATGTCGCCAGCGCCGGGAACATCGATGGTGAGCCGTTCGCGGAACGGCGTGAACAGGTGCTGCCGTACCTCGGCGACATTCTTGCCGTCGATGGTGATTTCGTAGGTGGGGCGGAGCGCGGCGAGCTTGCGGTGGACTTGTGCGACTTCGCGCCCGGCCGGGTCGCGGAGGATGAGCCGCTTGTGCAGGCTCATGATCTTGCCCTCGACCCGCAGGACCGGCTCGCCGGTTTCGTTGGTGATGTCGGAGTCCTCAGCCAGGCGGAACATCTTCTCGCGGATTACATACATCCTTTTTCCTTTCTTTCCTTTCTTTGCCGGGTTGCTGGCTGGGCTCGTGTCATGCCGGGGACATGGCCGGCCTGCATGTCATGGCTGCCAGTGACGTTGCCGGGGGATGGCGGCTGGGGCACGCACACCCACAGCGCGGCGGGGCGGACGGCGGCGGTGAGGACGTGTCCGGGCTCGATGGGGTCCCCGTCGAGTTCCCGGGGCTGTTCGGTGTCGCTGCTGATCTCTACGTGCCTGGCCTGGAAGGTTTCCAGCACTGGGGCGGTGGGCCGGTGCCGGATGATCGCCCAGGCCAGCGGCAGCCAGTTGCGCCGTCTGGGTGGCATGAGCACCGCCACGTCCAGCAGGCCATCGTCAGGCGCGGCATCGGGCAGCAGCCGCAGGCCGCCTTGCAGTGTGCCGACGTTGGCGACCAGGACGCTCCGGGCGCGGCGGGCGAACGGCTCGGCGTGGTCGAGGCTGATGCTGACCTGCATGGGGGTGTCGCACAGGTGGCGTGCCGCGGCGATTGCGTAGGCGGGCCAGCCGATCCTGGCCTTGAGGGTTTCGGGGGTGTCGCGGAGCATCTGGGCGTCGAACCCCATGCCGGCCATCACGGTGAAGCAGCGGTCCCCGGCCACGCCGACGTCAAGCCTGCGGCGGCTGTGCGAAGTGGCGGCGGCAACAGCGGCGGCTGGCCGCTTGGGCAGGCCGAGGTTGGCGGCCAGGAGGTTGCCAGTGCCCGAGGGCACTACCGCGAGAGCCACGTCGGTTCCGGCCAGTTCGGCGGCGCAGGCGGTGACGGTGCCGTCGCCGCCGCAGGCGAAGATAACCTCGGCGCCGGCCTGGAGGGCTTGCCGGGTCTGGCCGCCGCCGGGATCATCCCAGGTGGTCTCCAGCCACAGGGGCTCGGGCCAGCCGGCGCTGGCCAGGGCGGCATGGATCTGCCGGTGGTGCGGTCCACCCTCCTTCACCTTCGCGGGGTTGGCGACCACGGCCGAGGGCGTCCCGGTGTCGCGGCCCCGATCGCCCGGGCGGCCTGCTTGGCTGCCGGGCCTGCCGGCCAGGGCGGGCTGTGCGGAGGCTGGTGCGAGGGATGTCCGTGGTTCTGAGGGCTGGCCGGGCTCGCCGAGGTCGGCGTTGGGGCGCAAGGCGGCGGTGACGGCGGCGAGCCAGAGCAGCGCGAGGAGGATGCCGCCGGCGACGTCGAGGGGGTGGTGTTCGCCGCGATACATGCGCGACCAGGCGACCAGGCCGGTCATCACCACGGCCGGGACGACCGCCAGCCACCGCCACGGTCCGCGGATCCGGGGGATGGCCAGGATCGCGGCCGCGCCGTACAGGCACAGCGTGGCGGCGGTATGCCCAGAGGGGAAGGCCGAGGTGGGCAGGTGGCCGTCGAGGTGGGGAACGAAGGGCCGGGGGCGGTGGACCACCATGTTCACGATCTCGAACAGGGCGACCTCGCCGATCATGACTACCGCGATGAACACCACGGGCCGCCAGCGCCGGATCCAGGCGAGTGCCAGGGGCACGACGACCAGGGCGATCGCGGTGATCCAGTGAGTGTCTCCGGCCTGGCTGAGGTAGTTGCTGATCGTGTCGAGGCTGGGGGTGCGGTGGGCGCCCAGCCAGCGGGGGATCGCCTCGTCGAAGGCGGGTGGGTAGCTGGTGATGAGCTTGCCGAGACCGGCCAGGGCGCCGCCGATCAGCACGAAGGAGACCAGCAGCCGTGCGGCGATCAGCCATGGGTGGGCGACGGGCACGATGCGGGTCGGGCCCAGGTGCGGCGCCGCCTCGGGGGCCAGCCCTTCCGATAGATGCCGTGGCGGCTGCCCGGTCTCAGCGCGCCAGTGCCCGAACGCGTGCGCGGTGATCCCGAGCCAGGCGACGCCGAGCAGCCAGCCGCCGGCCACGTCGGAGGGGTAGTGCACGCCGAGCGCGACCCGGCTGACGCCGACCATCGCAACCAGCGCGATCACCAGCCCGGTGGCCAGTTTCCGCAGCCGGGGCGGGATGATCGGCAGGAAGACCAGCAGCATGACGCCGTAGAAGACGGTGGCGTCGAGGGTGTGCCCGCTGGGGAAGCTGTTGCCCGGCGCGTGCGTGATGGGCATGGGCACCACCGGCCGCAGCCGCCCGACGAGGATCTTGATCGCCGGGTCGAGGGCGAGTGCCCCCAGGCCGGTGACGAGCAGGTAGGCGGTGAGCTGGTACTGGCGGCGGATCAGCATGATGGCGGTGCTGACCGTGACCAGCCAGAACAAGATGGCCCGGCCGCCGAGGTTGGTGATGGCGGTCAGCACGCTCACCGCCATCCGTTTGCCGGCGACGGCGTGGTTGAGGGTGTCGACCGCGGTGTGGTCGAAGCTGGCGAGCGGTGGCCAGTTCAGCCGCACCAGCAGCAGGAGCAGGCCGAAGCCGGTCGCGGCGGCGATGATGGCGGCCAGGCCGGCCAGGCTGCGCCAGGCGAAATGCTCGTACGGGTGCAAGGCGGCTGGTTTGGTGGAAGTCATTGTGGTTCCTTCATGGAGTCCGGGCCGGGTGCCGGGGGCGGGTGGTCAGAACGCGCCGTCGCGGCGCAGTGGGCGTGGGCGGCCGTCTGGGTCGAACAGGACCTGGTACAGCAGCCCGGCCCAGCGCACCGTGAACGGTGGGAGCGGGGTGGGGCGGTGGCGGCGCAGCCTGCCCGGCGGGCGCGGGCCGCGCTGTCCAGCGGCGTACCAGGCGTCTAGCCGGGTAGCGCTGGCCGCGAAAGCGTCGAAGGCGTCCTGCGGGCCGCCCAGGTCGGCGTCGTCGTCGTCGGCCCGGTCGAGATGCTCGCGGGCCAGGGCGAGCCGCAGGTCCCGGGCCAGGCACTGGCCATTCGGGGCCTGGCCCAGGACCGCGCAGCTCAGCTCGGTGTCGTAGGTCCAGGAGCGGCGGTTGATGTTGCCCGAGCCGACCGTGGCCCAGGTGTCGTCGATCACGCAGACCTTGGCGTGGACGTAGACCGGGGTGCCTGCGTGGTTTTCCACGTGGTAGATGCCGACCCGGTCACCGCCCAGGCGCCGCAGCAGGTCCAGCGACCGGGCCCGGGCGAGCAACTGGGGGGCGGCCGCGGATCCGGTCGCCCGCCAAGCCCGGTTGGGGCCGGCGATGGGGAACTGCGGCACCACCGCGATCAGCCGCAGGCTGGGCGTGGCGGCGAGGGCCTCGGCGAAGGCGCTGACCACCTGCGGGCACCACAGGTACTGGTCTTCCAGGTACACCAGGCGCTGGGCCCGGTCCAGCGCCTTGCGGTAAGCCCGGGCGATGCTGCGCTCCCCGGCCGGGGCGAAGGTGTACCCCTGGCGCCGGTACGGATAGGTACGCAGCACCTGCACCGCGTCGGTGCCGCACTCAGAAGGGCCGGGCAGGGGCACCGGGCACGGGGGCGGGTCGATCGGGCGCAGGACCCGGTCCCGCCAGCGCCGCAGCGGGCTGCGGCTTAGCGGGGCGGGGTCTTCCCATCGTTCGCGGAAGCCTGTCTCGATGTCGGCGACGGCTGGGCCCTGGATGGCGATCTGGACGTCATGCCACGGCGGCCTCGGCCCGTAGGCGGCGCCCAGCGGGCAGGGCTGCTCATCGCCGCCGTGAGTGCGGTCGTCCCGGCGGCCGTGGCACAGGTCGATCCCGCCCACATAGGCCACATCCCGTTCGGGGCGGCTCACGTGGCGCAGCACAACAAGCTTCTGATGATGCGAGCCGCGGTTGCGCACCCGCATATCCAGCAGGCACTCGCCCCCGGCGGCCACGATCGCCTCGCCGAGATCGCGGTGTTCTTGCAAGCTGAACCGGAACCGGTCCAGGTGCGAGCGCCACAGCAGGCCCCGCACGATCACCCCCCGGCCGGCCGCATCGGCCAGCACCCGGGATACCTCCGTGCCGGGGCCGCCGAGCTGCTCGTCGGGGTCCCCGCGCCAGTCGGTAAACAACAGCAGGTCGCCCGCCTCCATGCCGCGGATGCCGGCGAGCAGTTCCGCGAAATACGCGGCGCCGTCGACCAGGACACGCGCCCGGTTGCCGGTCGTCCAGGCAGCACCGTCCAGGTGGCGGGAATCCAGCCTGGTCGCAGGGTTGCCGCGTTCATCAGCGGTGATGAACCATTCGTCAAGGCCAGCGTTTCCGGGTGCAGCGTCCGGCTGGGCGGCCGGGACGGCAACGGCCTGGATGGCGTGCGGGCTGACACTCGCACGGGAGGCTTCCTGGCGGGGCGGGAGTAGGCTCACCGATCCGGATCCGAGATTCATGCCAGCCAGCGTGGGCGGAACGGCCTGCCAGGACAATCGGGCTCATCTGACATCCGGCGCCGGCCAGCCCCACCGTTCCCCTAGGGAAATCCCGACGGTGCAGGCTTGAGTCATCCCGACCCCGCTTTGGTGCGTGTCCGCTATGACGTGCAGAACGGGCCGTTTCGCGGCATCGGGGCCTGGCCTGCGCAGGCCATGCCATTGGCCCGGAAGCGGCAGACGCGTAGCTTGGTGGCGTGGCCCAGCCAGCGTCTATCCGGGTACTCGTCGGCGAAGACCAGCCCATCGTGCGCGAGGGAATCGTGCGCGTTCTCACCGACAGCGGGTTCGACGTGGTTGGGACCGTCGGCGACGCGCGCGACCTGGTCAGGAAGGCGCGCCTGGACCACCCGGACGTCGTGGTGACCGATATCCAGATGCCACCGGGCCACGCCGACGACGGGCTCCGCGCGGCGCTGGAGATCCGCTCGGCCCAGCCCGGCGTGGGCATCTTGGTCCTGTCCCAGTTTCTCGAGGACCGCTACGCCTTCGACCTGGTCGCCGACGGTGCGCAGGGTGTCGGCTACCTGCTCAAGGAAAAGGTCGGCGACCTCCGCGTGTTCACCGACGCCGTGCGGCGGGTCGCGGACGGCGGGTCTGCGCTCGACCCTGACGTGGTCGCCCGCCTGGTGGGGCGCCGCCGCCGGAGCAGCCCTCTCGCCAGCCTGACCAAACGCGAAACCGAAGTGCTCTCCCTGATCGCTGAGGGCTACTCCAACGCAGGCGTGGCGCGGGAACTTGTGGTCACTGTCGCTGCCGTGGAACGCCACGTGACCAGCATTTTCGACAAACTCGGGCTGCGGCAGTCACCCGATCAGCACCGCCGGGTTCTCGCCGTTCTCAACTACCTGCAGGCCTGAGGGAGCCAGCCCCGCCGCGGCGCGGGTCGCAGGTCCATTCGCGCGACGCAACCTGGGCGCGGCTTCAGCTCTGCGGCGCGGTCCCATTGAAGAGCACTCCGAGATCGGCGATTGCCAGCTCGGTCTTCGGTACGAACGCGATGGCCCCGCAAGTCTTCAGCGCCGCGCCGGACACGTTTTCGGTATCGGCTGACGTCAGCACGATCCGGACGGCCGGGTAGGTGGCGGCGATCGCGGCCGCCACGGCAAAGCCGTCCCGGCCGGGCAGGTTGATGTCGAGCAGTATCCCGTCCGGGCAATCACCGGCCACCGCGGCCAGCGCCGCCTCTCCATCGGGGACCGATTCGAGCAGCTCGAAGCCGCGTGCGGCGAGCAGGACGCTCGCAGTGCTGCGGAAGCTTTCGCTGTCGTCAACGATCAAGATCCGGCGGGTCACATGACAAATCTTGGCCGCTAGGGATCCCGCCGGGCAATGGAGCCAACCCCACAGTCCTCTTCTCCTGCGGGGCCGGGCTAACAGGGCCGTGACCAGCCATGATGCCAGGAACGTAGGGCTAGCCCCAGCAAGAGCGCGGGCGACCCCGAGCAGGCAACTGAAGGCCGCTCCATTGGGACGGAAGCCGGGCCCGCCGCAGGCTTGGTACCTGAGGCAGCCATATCCACCAGGACGAAGCCGCGGCCCAGCGCTGGCTGCCGTTGATTCCGCCGGGTACCACGGAAAACGCCGAGGAGCGCGCCATGGTCAACGCCCTGCAAGTCAGCGAACTGACTTTGCCCGGCCCGGTCTCACCCAGCCAGGCCACGGCCGCGCCTCCGGCCAAGCCGTGCGTCATTTCCTGCGAAGTGGGGCCTGCGTACCGGCAAGCCCTGCTCGACCTTTTTGCGCGAAGCAGCCCCGATACCCGGCGGAGCCGTTTCCACCAGGCCCTGTCGGTGTTCCCGCAGCGGTACCTCGACGAGATCCTGACCGGCAGACAGCCGGCGCTGGTGGCCCGCGACACCTGCCAGGAAGAAAACCATGGCAAGGTCTTTGGGCTGGCCTCCGCCACTCCGGCCGCCCTTGGCACCGCCGAATTTGCCGTCTGGATCGACGACGCCTGGCAGGGCCACGGGGTAGGCACCCTGCTCGTGCGGGGGATCCTGCGGTTGCTCGCCGAACAGGGCACGCACACCGCGATCGGCATCATGGAGCCCGACAACCTCGCGATCCGCCGCCTGGTCGGCCGGATCGCGCCCGGCGCGGCGGCCCGGTTCGAGGATGGCATGATCGTCGTCAGCGTCCCGCTGCCAGACTGGGCCGCTGCTCAAAGTGCCGGGTCCTGAGATGGCGGTCAGCGCGGGCCGCGCCCCCACGCCATGGGCGATGCGCACGTGGGCGTTCATCGTCAGGTGGCGCCGCTGGATCTGGCTCGTCCTCGGGCTGGCGGGCCTGCTTCTCGCTACGCGGGCGGTGGCCGGCAGCCGGGCCGAGTTGTTCGCCGGCATCCGGAGCTTGCGCCAGGTGTCGTGGATCTGGCTAGGCGCGGCGGTCGTGGCCGAGGGTGGTGCGTTCACCGCGCTGGCCTTCGCCCAGCGGCGCATGCTCCGCGCCGGCGGCGTCAGCGTGGGCGTGGGCGCCCTCGCCCGCCTGGCCGTAGCCAGCCAGGCCATGGGGAGCGTGCTCCCGGCGGGCTACCTGGTCTCCGACGTCGTGGTCCTGCGCGTGCTGTCCAGGCGCGGGGTCAGCCAGCTGCTCGCCCTGTGGATGCTCGCCGTCGCCGGCCTGCTGTACATCGTCACGCTCCTGCTGATCGGCCTCGTCGGCGCCCAGCTAGCCCCGCCTGGGAAGAACCTTCCCGACCTGCGGGCCGGCGCGGCCATCGCGCTCGGCGTGGTGGTCACCGTGTTCGTGATCGTGATGGCGGTCGCCCGCTTCCGCGAACACCCCTGGACGATCCATGAGCTGGCGGCGCGGATGCCCGGCGGGCGGCTCAAGCGGCTCATCGGCGGGGACGCCCTCGCGAACGTGTCGCTCGGCCGCCGGGGCTGGGGTGTCGCCTTTGGCTGGATGCTGCTGTGGTGGGCCGGCGATATGACCTGCCTCGCCGTCGCCTTCCTCGCCGTCGGAGGCGCCCTGCCATGGCGCGCCCTGCTGATCGCGTACGCGGCCGGCCAGCTCGCCGCCCTGCTGCCCATCACCCCCGGCGGGCTCGGCATCACCGAGGGGAGCATGGCCGTCGCCCTCGCCGCGTACGGCGGCGGCATGGCCACGGCCGTGGCCGCGGTGCTGCTGTACCGGCTCATCACCTACTGGGCCGTCCTGCCCGCGGGCGGCCTCTGCTACCTGTCCTTGCGCCGTCGGCACTCCCTGGTGATACCGGCTCCCGCAGCCGCGCATGCCATGCCAGCAGCACAGTCCACCGGGCTCGCAGACCATGCCGGTGCGCAGGAGGATCAAGGAAAATGCGCCAACGTCACGAGGCGGTAAGCACGACAGGGTCACCGACTCGGACCAGGCCTGGCGATGCCACCGATCCGTAGACGCCGAGGCAGCCTTGATGACCCCGGGCGATCGTTCGCAGGATGCTCCGGTCGCGAGGCAGTTCCTCCTGGGCCAGCGTTGACCCGACACACCACAATGTTGGCGCGAACTCGTCCAGGACCACCGAGTCCCCGATGGTCAGTTTCCCGCCGAGCCAGTCGTCTTCGACAAACCGCCCGCTCACCTGACCGGTATCGATGTACAGGTTGGGCCGGAAACGCCGGCGGTCGATCAACGCAGTGCCTCCCTGCAGGCTGCGCAGGTGCTCGACCGAGCCACTGGCAAGCACGAAGACGGCGCCGATCTCCAGGAAACTGCCGCTTTTGAGCTGGAAGTAATCAGGCATCGTTTCCGGCGTGCAGTCGGGCTTCATCTGCGAAACCGGGACATCGCCGAATACCGTGTTCCGGTCGATGCTTGCCTTCTCATCGGGCTGTGCGAAATTATCGAGGACCACCGGGCGGCCGATAATGCTCGAAATGCGTGCCGAAGCATCTTCCTGCCCCGGATAAAGGGCGTTCCCGTCAGGTGTCTCGATCCGCACCACGCCAGCGGACTCGGGCGTTGGCTCCACCTCGTACGTCGCACGGAACTCCAGCAGACGCGGGACCCGCTTCGCGCTCACGATCCGCCCGTTCCGCTGGTCGCGCAACGCCCAAGCGCGGTCCCCCAGGCCACCCTGTTCGGTTACCAGCAATTCGCTAACTGTGCCGCCCAGCATCGACTTCACCGGGTAACGCCAGAGTTCCTTAACCGTGCCGACGAGCCGTTTCGCCCCGACTACAAGGCCAGCCTCCACGACAGAGCCCAGATCACCTGCCACGTCGTCGTGGGTTTGTTCCATCGCAGGTTCCTTCCCGCCGTGCTCACGATCGCTCGCCGTAGGACAAGATCACGCAACGTGAGATCCGCCACCGAGGCCCGCGCACCGCCACCGAGCATCCCTCTGGGCGCTTCCGACGCTACTGGCCATCCAGCGCGAAGTCCCTGGGGTTAGCCCTACACCGCGCGCGGCACGCAGAACGGGATTATCTGTGCGCCGCAGAACGAATTGAGACTCTCGCCAGCAGACGCTCGTAATCGGCGTTCGGCGGCTGACCCGGCAGTGCAGTGTCCCAAAATCCGGTCGCTCTCTGTGATGGCCACGGTGCCCTCGTCGTGGCCGCCAGCGGGATGCTGGTGGCCGCCCGCACTGGACGGTGGCGAGGTCCGACGCAAGATCGAGCAGCCGAGGAGAGCGAGATGCTCACGGAGCCTTGCCGAGGCGTCTTCATGCAGTCCGGCCGATGGATCTTCATATAACGAGGTCGCTAACAGGTGGGAACGATTATGGCGGGTTTCGCTCCCAGTTGGTCCATAAGGTGTTCGAAAAACTAGTCGGGACGGCCGGATTTGAACCGGCGACCCCTTGACCCCCAGGAATGCACAACCGAAACCACGACCTGCCGGGACCCTCGTTCAGCGAGCTCAGGCGGCGCTGGCGTGAGCGGGCCGGAGCACTGTCGAGCTATGCGGAGCAGAGTGCGCTCCCATTTGCACTCCCATCTCGTGATCGCTGGCCTGGTCGGTTGGAGTCGTCGGGCCAAGCGCAAGCGCGCCTTTGATCAGGTCAAGGCTGACCGGATTTGAAGCAGCGTTCTCTTCGTCCCGACCTGAGCGCGCACCCGGGCATACAGGCGAGGTAGCGGTGTCCGCCCAGGTCAGCGGCCTACGTAGGCCTACGTCACCCAGCGGCTGGAAACCGCCGCCCGGGCGGACGTGGGCTGCGGCAGCGGCATCACCGTGCTCACCCTGGCCGAAACGTTCCCGCGCTCCCAGTTCGACGGCTGCGATCCGTCCCGCCACGCGATCGAACGGGCACGCGACAACCTCACCGGCTGCGGGCTGGGCAATGTTGCCTTCCATCAGCAAGCAGCCGGGCAACTGCCCCCCGGCCTGGGGGCAGTGACCTTCGCCTACCAGCGATTTCTGATACGACGGCGTGCATGGCTGGTGCCGGTGCGGCGTCCACGGCCCCAGGCGTGCCAGCCGGAAGTCTCGGCACCGACCGCCTGCTTGGCAGGCACCCGGTTTCCGGCCTCAGGCAACGCCGCTGGAGCTTCAGCGTGAGGCGGCTGGGATCTGCCCGCAGTGCTGGCGGTATTCGGTCACGCTGCCGGCGCCGATGAGGCGGACCGGGATGCCGGCCCTGTCGAGCAGGCTGGCGGCGATGGATGCCCGGTGGCCGTTGGAGCAGATGACCCAGGAGGTGCGATCGCCCGGGATGGTGGCGAACTGGCGCGGCAGGTCGGCGACGAAGAGGGTCCGGCTGCCGGGGATCGTGCCCCATGCCCATTCGAGTTCCTGCCGCACGTCCAGCACGAGCGGGTCCTCTCCGCGGGCCGCTGCGTCACAGAGGTCCT
>WNFZ01013251.1_pt1 | contig 15763 bp, 15 predicted proteins | sample 5400081 | NCBI WGS metagenome assembly WNFZ01 (sample SAMN13153365, study PRJNA577476) | soil metagenome | isolation source: 80 cm soil or saprolite under grassland replicate 1 | place: USA:California | collected 2016-06-15 | reverse complement strand
GGCGATTGTATTGATCTCACCGTTGTGCCCAAGCAGACTAAACGGCTGGACACGTTCAAAACTTGTAGCAGTATTGGTTGAATAACGAGCATGTCCAATCGTAATGGCTGTGGTGAAATCGGGGTTGCGCAATTCAGGATAATACTGATAAAGAGTTTCGATGGAACCGCGTACCTTATAAACAACCACATTGCTCGAAAGGGAAGCAACGCTGATTCTCGTCTGTTTTTCGATCTTGAGAGCCAAATCAAAAAGTGTTCTCTCCACATTTTCAAGGGGACCATTGCGTACTAACCCGGCAACTTGCCATAAAAAAGGTGCTTGCAAGCGCCCCATTTTTCCAAGCGCTTGCGGGCGGACCTGGAGAGGACGTTCGAGCAATAAATCCAAGCTACTTTCTTTGAGCATGTTAATCACGCTGGCTTCGATGCTGAAATCCGTTTTCGTGTTTGGGATCATCCCGCACGCTTCTTGTTGATTGAATGTGGCGTGCGGGATCATAAAGTGCCCAACGAAAAATCGACGGTCTTCTGCTAACCAGCCGGGTTTTCCCTCGTGCTCGAGTGCTTGTGACCATAACAAACGCGGGATGTCAGTCATCACACCACAACCATCCCCTTCGCCATTCACTTCGCCGCAACGATGTCCCATAATACTGAGCGCTGCCAAAGCACGTTTTAGATTTCCATGGGTTGCTTCTCCATTCTTACGGACTGAGGCTACTAATGCACAGGCATCGCGTTCATCCAACCATGTTTTCGTATCATTCGCTGTTAACCAATTGAATGATTTTGGATTTGATTCTCGTAAAGTTTTTTCATCACGCTGGGGAGGTCCATCTTTGTTTTTCATGCTATCACCTTGATCTGACACAACTACAGAAATAATTCCTTAAACTAATGAGCATAAGGGGGGAGAAAGAAAATACTATTACCCATAGGGGTAATTATTTCCCTCAAATGGGTACTCTTTTTGTTAAAGCTATTGACACATTTCTCAACAGTAGTAAAATCCAGCCCAATATGTTCAGAGATCAAGCAAGCATCCTTATGGAAGCCAAGTCTAAGCGCAAGCCCAGCTCTGCAACTTCGGTTGTCGGGTTTGGGCTTGTTTTGATTAAACAGGAAAGAGATAAAGACTTGCTTTAGTTATTTGTATCTACCTGTTTGCCCTCAAAACGCTCTCCCGATAACGGAGAGCGTTTTTGTTTTACCTGGAGTCATGGACTCCGGAAAAGGAATCCTATGATCGAAATTTTGGATACAACATTGCGTGAAGGCGAGCAAACGCCGTATGTCAATTTTACGGTGGATGAAAAGATTGAGATCGCGCGCCTGCTTGACGGAGTCGGCGTGGAGATGATCGAAGCAGGCGACCCCAGTGTTGCGCCGAGCGTGGCAAAGGCTGTGAAAGAAATCGCTTCACTCGGACTTCGAGCTGAGATCGTTGCTCATTCAATTGCTTCACGTTCAGGCATTGACAAAGCGAAAGCTTGCGGCGCGGACCGCGTGGCAATCTTTTACGCGACCTCTAAGATTCATCTGGATTCAAAACTGCATAAAACGCCTGAGCAGGCGATTGAGATCATCTGCGAACATATCGCCTATGCGCGCAGCCTTGGACTGAAAGTGCGTTACACGCCCGAAGATGCAACCCGCACAGACTTTGCGTTTTTGGTTCAAGTTTGCAATGCAGCCATCGAAGCGGGAGCCGATCGTATTAGCTTTGCGGATACGCTTGGCATCATGCAGCCACATATCATGTTTGAAGGAGTCTGCGCGTTACGCCAGCGACTACTTCCCTGCAAAATAGATTTGCACTGCCACGATGATTATGGCCTTGCCCTAGCGAATGCCATGGCAGGGATTCGCGCTGGGGCAGACTGCATCCATACCACAGTCAACGGACTTGGCGAACGGACCGGGATTCCCGACCTCGCGGAAACAATCGTCGCCTTTCATAACCTCGAGGGGGCTCAAAAATATAACATCCAGCCTTTGATGAACGTCTCAAGTTATCTCGAAAGAGTCTCGGGCTTCTTCCTTGCGCCGAATAAACCTATCACCGGTCAAAACGCGTTTAGTCATAAAAGCGGGGTGCATACCAACGGAATTCTCAAAGACCCGCGCACGTATGAACCGTTCGATCCATCTTTATTGGGACGTGAGCGCAAGATCGTGATTGATAAATACACCGGCAAAAGCGCAGTCGCTGCCCGGTTAGATGAATACGGCATTGAGGTCAGCATGGCGGAGTTGGAAGTCATTGTTTCGCGGATCAAAAATTTGGGTGACGAGCGAAAACAGCTTTTCGACACAGACATTCTTGAGATTGCCGAGCAGGTCACAGGGCGCGAGATTGATGTCATTCCACATGACATCAGTGCCATGGTGATGCTGGAAGTTGAGTCACATGTGTACACATCATCGGTGGTACGTCGCCTGCGCGGCTTCAAAAATGTGAACAACGTTTATGAAATCACCGGTGATTACGACATCAATGCATTTGTCAATGTGGAGAATGTGATGGCGTTGAACAATCTAATCGAAGAAATCCGTACGGTGCAAGGCGTGAAGCGTACAGAGACGCGCATGGTGCTGAAAAAATATAACGGCAATGGAAAATAATAATTTGTTTTCGTTGGTCGAGTAGGTGGCGTTCATCCACCGTATCGAGACCAACCGGTTGAGTGCAAACGAAAGATAACTTGAGAATTGGTGGTCTCGATATGCCTCTCTAAAATCATTCGGGGCTACTCGACCACTATACTCATGAAAATAACCAAAGGAGATTCTATGGGCACATTGATCGAAGAAATTTTTTCCCGCAAAGTTGGCAAGGCTGTGCTAGCAGGCGAAATCTTGTTGTTGGATATGGATTACATCATGAGCCACGACAACACTACGCCGCTGGCGATCAAGGCTTTTCGCGAGATCGGTAAACCTATCTTAGATAAAGACAGAATCGTGATTCATCTCGATCATGCTTATCCCGCGCCGAACATAATGGCTGCCGAGAATCATCGCAAGATTATTGACTTTGTGAAGGAACAGGACCTGCCTTACTTGTTCAAGCAGGGCGTGTGTCATCAGGTGATGATCGAGGAAGGATGTGTGTATGCCAAAGATGTGATGATCCATATTGCGGGTTTGCTCGGCATGGACTGCGGTACCTATCGCTCGGTGGAATTCGGCGGTGAATACATTGATCAACTGCCGATGCACGAACGAATTATTTTCCCGAATATGTCTACAGAGATTGGTGCAAAGTGTGGGTTGATCGCCGCCGATCAAGCCACGTTAGATTATCTTGAAAACGAGACTCCGGCCAAAGGAAAAGGTCCGTTTGAGCAAATCCGACCGGCAAATCCACGCTACGAGCGCGTCCTTGAACTCGATGTCTCGGCTCTCGCGCCACAAGTGGCTTGTCATCCGGATGTGGATAATGTCAAGCCTTTAGAACAAGTTGAGGGCTTGGAAGTGCATGAGGTTTACATTGGCACTTGCACCAACGCGCGTTATGAAGATCTCGAAATCGTGGCGAACATGCTCAAAGGCAAAAAAGTACATCCGTATACGCGCGTGATCGTCACACCCGCCAGTGCACGGATTTACAAGAAGGCATTGCAAAATGGACTGATCGAAATTTTGATGGATGCAGGTTGCACTGTGACCGGCACCGGCTGTGGCGCGTGCATTGGACGCCATGGCGGAATCCTGGCTCCCGGTGAACGCGCACTCACCACCATGAATCGTAACTTTATCGGCCGTATGGGTAGTCCACTCTCGGAAATCTATCTGGCGAGTCCTGCCACTGCCGCGGCGACTGCGTTAACGGGTCGTATTACCGATCCGCGCGGAATACTAGAAAATCTCTAACCACAAAGTCCACAAAGGAGCACAAAGGTTTCTAAATTTTTCCTTCGTGTACCTCACCTGCACTTGCGTGCGGTGCAAGTGTCGTGACCCGTTACAACATCACGATTGATCCGGTCGAACTTGCCAAGAATGTTTTTTGTGAGGTCAAGCCGGATTATGCCAAGAATGTGAAGCCCGGTGATGTCATCGTCGGCGGACAAAACTTCGGCTGTGGCTCGTCACGTGAGCACGCACCGATTGCTATAAAAGGCTCCCAGGCGAAATGTGTGATCGCGGCATCCTTTGCGCGCATCTTTTTTCGCAACGCCATCAATATTGGCTTGCCGATTCTTGAATGTCCCGAAGCCGTAGCGGATATTACCGAAGGTGATGATGTTGAAGTCAATCTATCCACTGGAGAAATTTTCAATCGTACCAACGGGCATCGCTATCAAGCGCGGCCGCTACCCGATTTTGTTTTGAAGATCGCCGAAGCAGGCGGTATCGTCAACTTTTTGAAAGAGCATGATATTCAGGAATTGCTAGGATGACTTACAAAATTTGTCTTCTCCCCGGTGATGGCATCGGCCCCGAAGTCATCGATTGCGCCGAGCAAGTCTTGTGCGTAATGCCTTTAGATTGGGAATTCACACATGCTGACATCGGATTTGGCGCTTACGAGAGACTCGGCTCTCCATTGCCTGACTCCACACTAGATGCGATCCGCTCTGCCTCTGCGACTTTATTTGGTGCCGTTACGACACCGCTCAATCTGCCTGGCTATTTCTCGCCTGTCGTGCGGATGCGTCAATCACTGGAGCTTTTCGCAAACCTGCGACCAAGTCGTTCCATCCCACATGTGTCATCGAGGCCTAATATTGATTTGGTCATTGTCCGCGAAAATACTGAAGGACTTTACTCTGGCATTGAACGCCTCGAAGAGGATGGGAAGCGCGCCATCGCCGAACGTGTGATCACGCGCAGAGGCTCGGGGCGGATTCTTCGCAAAGCATTTGAACTAGCACAGCAAACGAATCGTAAAACTGTTCACGTTGTCCATAAAGCCAATGTCCTACGTGAAACCTGTGGATTGTTCCGCGCGGTCGCATTGGAAATTGCCAAAGACTATCCTGAAATCAACATGCAGGAAATGCTAGTAGATACCTGCGCGATGGAATTGGTGCGTGCGCCAGAGCAATTTGTAATTATTGTGACAACGAATCTGTTCGGCGACATTTTGAGCGATGAAGCTTGCATGTTCGTTGGCGGACTCGGTGTCGCAGCTTCTGGAAATATCGGTGAAGACGCGGCAGTGTTCGAACCAGTCCATGGCAGCGCGCCAACATTGGTGGGTACAGGGAAAGCGAATCCTATTGCTACATTTTTAGCATCCGCCATGATGTTGGATTATCTTGGTGAAAAAATTTATGCCGAGTCTTTGCGCCGTGTAGTTGAAAGTTGTATTGCAGATGGACAGGTCACACCTGATTTGGGAGGTTCATTGATGACAACTCAAGTGACTCAACAAGTGATTCAAAGATTGAACGAAAGGAGATAACGAATGACCCGAATCGGATTTTTATATACGCGGTTGCGCCTGGAAGAAAAATATTTGCTGGATGAATTGGAAAAGCACAAAGACATTGAGATTGTTCGCATCAATGATGGCGATCTTTTCTTCGACATTTCGAATATCCCTGAATCAGTGGATGTTTTGTTCGAGCGCTCGATCTCTTATTCGCGCGGACTATATATCTCGAAAATTTATGAAGCCAATGGCGTGAAAGTGGTCAACTCATCGCAAGTGGCTGAACGTTGCGGTGACAAATATGTCACCAGTCAAATCCTGGTGAAAGAAGGAATCCCAACACCACGCGTGATCATGGCTTTCGATGAAGAGTCTGCGTTGGCTGCGGCGGAAGAAATCGGATACCCATTTGTGCTTAAGCCTGTCGTTGGTTCATGGGGGCGCTTGCTCGCGAAAGTGGAAGACCGTTCCACCGCTGAAGCGTTCATTGAGCACAAAGCGACACTTGGAGTCAGCCATCAGGTCTTTTATCTTCAGGAATATATCAACAAGCCAGGACGGGACATCCGTGCGTTCGTCATCGGAGCTGAACCGATTTGCGCTATTTATCGCACCTCCGAAAATTGGATTACGAACACGGCACGCGGCGGTGTCGCATCGAATTGTCCGCTGACTCCTGAGCTGGTCGAAATTTGTCAGCAAACCGCGCACGCGATTGGCCCCGGGTTGCTGGCGATTGATTTGTTCGAAACAACTAACGGCCTGGTCGTGAACGAAGTCAATCACACGATGGAATTTCGTAACAGCATCGAGACCACAGGAGTCAACATCCCTGCCTTGATGGTGGAATATGTTTTGTCACAGATACGAATTCCATCATAAAGGATTCATCATGAGTATATAGATCAACTTCGGGCACGTGGACAAAAAGCAGCAAATTCGCTATTGACACATTTTGCAAGCGTAGTAAAATCCAGCCCAATATGTTCAGTGCATTTGCATTGCCGCGTTCACGTCGTCCGTACCCACTTCTCTCGAGAAGGTTGGGAACCCTTTGCTTGACGATGGAATGAATGCAACCGTGCGCTGGACCATAGCATATCAGTCAACCAAAACAGCCTGCCCTTCTCGGCGGGCTGTTTTTATTTTCCTGCTTACGCAGACCCTAAAGGATTTTCCTGTAAAACGAGATACCGCTTTTGCAAGAAATCCAAAATGAAAAATAGATTGAATTGCGAAGGAAACCTTTAGGGTCTCTGCCTAAGTAGAAATCATAAGGAGCATCTATGCCGTCATCAAAATCAAAACCGCAAGTGAAGAAAGTTGTCCTAGCCTATTCAGGAGGACTGGACACATCTGTGATTGTGCCATGGTTGAAAGAGAACTATGGCTGTGAAGTAATCTGTTTTTGCGCGGACGTAGGACAGGGCGATGAAGACCGGCATGGACTGGAGCAGAAAGCGCTCAAGAGTGGCGCGAGTCAATTTGTTTTGCACGATATGAAAGAAGAATTTGCCGGCGAGTATCTTTTCCCAATGCTAAAGATGGGGGCAGTGTATGAACATAAGTATTTATTAGGCACGTCGGTCGCACGTCCGCTGATCGCAAAACATCTCGTGGAAGTAGCGCACGAGGTCGGCGCGGACGCGGTTGCACATGGCGCGACAGGCAAAGGCAATGATCAAGTACGCTTTGAGCTAACTGTCATGGCACTCGATCCCCGCTTGAAGATCATCGCCCCGTGGCGTGAATGGGAAATCCGTTCGCGCGAGGACGCGATTGCTTTTGCTGCGAAACATAATGTGCCGGTGACCGCGACGATCAAATCCATTTATAGCCGCGACTCAAACTTGTGGCATCTTTCTCATGAAGGCGGTTTGCTCGAAGATCCATGGAATGAACCCGAAGAAGTGATGTATCAAATCTCCACGTCGCCTGAGAACGCGCCCGAACAAGCTGAATATGTGGAAATCGAATTTGAAAGCGGCAACCCTGTTGCGGTGAATGGTGAAAATCTTTCCCCCGCGAAGATTGTCGAATGCCTGAATGCCATTGGTGGAACACATGCCATTGGCCGTGTAGATTTGGTTGAGAATCGTCTCGTTGGCATGAAATCGCATGGTGTATATGAGACTCCTGGCGGCACGATTTTGCTTTACGCGCATCGCGAGCTTGAATCATTAGTGCTTGATCGCGAGACGATGCACTTCAAAGAAATGGTCGCAGTGAAATATGCAGAACTGGCTTACAACGGTCTGTGGTTCACGCCGTTGCGCGAGGCGTTGGACGCATTTGTCAACGCAACACAAGGACCTGTCACTGGCACAGTGCGGCTCAAACTCTACAAAGGTAACATCATCTCCGCGGGTCGCACGTCGCCGTTCAGTTTGTATCGTGAAGACTTCGCCACGTTTGGTGAGGAAGATGTCTACGACCAGAGTCACGCGGAAGGATTCATCCGCTTGTTTGGCTTGTCGCTGAAAGTGCGCGCGTTGAATGGCTTACCTATCTCTGGACTCGACATGCCAAAGCCTGATTATTCACGCTTCAAGAGAGATTAGCATGTTTGTAAGTACACAGGTATACAGGTACACAAGTAAACACATAGGCAAGCCACTTGTCTACTTGTGTACTTATTTACCTGTCTACCTGGAGGTGCCATGACACTCTGGAGCAGCAGATTTACTGGAACCCTCGACCCATCCGCGTGGGCGCTCAACACCTCTTTGCCATTTGATCAGCGATTGGCAATTCAAGATGTGCGTGGTTCGATTGCGTGGGCAGATGCATTGCAAACCGTGAATGTCTTGACTCACAAAGAGCATGAGCAAATCGTCAATGGCTTGAACACGATCGCAAAGGAATTTACAGAAAACAAATTCATCTTTGTTGAAAGCGATGAGGATATTCACACTGCGGTCGAGAGGCGACTCGGTGAATTGATTGGCATGGCTGCCGGCAAACTCCATACGGGTCGTAGTCGCAATGATCAGGTCGCTACGGATTTTCGCTTGTGGATGCTGGACGCTCTGCCTCTTTTGGGGACTGCTATCAAACAATTCCAGTCTGTTCTACTGGAATTAGCCGAAGCCCATCAGACAACACTCATGCCTGGGTACACTCACCTCCAGCGTGCCCAACCCGTGACATTTTCCCACTGGCTGCTCAGCCACTTCTGGTCCCTGCAACGCGACGGCGAACGATTGCAAGACTTGCGCGATCGCGTTGCTATTTGTCCGCTGGGAAGCGGCGCGCTGGCAGGGACAGCCTTCCCGATAGATCGGGAATCATTGGCACAAACCCTCGGCTTTGATGCAGCAAGTCAAAACAGTATAGATAGTGTCTCAGATCGAGATTTTGTGGCTGAGTTTCTTTTCTATTGTAGTTTATGTGGGGTTCACCTCAGCAAGCTCTCGGAAAATATTGTTTTATTCACTACCGCTGAATTTGGTTTCATCGAACTCAGTGACACATATTCCACGGGTTCGAGTTTGATGCCGCAGAAAAAGAATCCCGATGTGTTTGAACTCGCGCGTGGCAAAGCAGGGACAATGATTGGCTTGTTGACGGGATTCATGACCACATTGAAAGGATTGCCCTCCACATATGATAAAGATTTGCAGGAAGATAAAGTCCCTGTCTTTCAAGCGACGGACACATTGCTAGCAATTTTGCCTGTGCTGGCAGGCGCATTGAAAACGATGACTGTCAACAAAGAAAGGATGTTTGCCGCGATTGACTCATCCATGTTGGCGACTGACTTGGCGGATTATCTTGTTTGCAAGGGGATACCATTTCGTGAAGCGCATGCGATCACGGGAAAAGCAGTCCGTGCTGCGGGGGAAAAAGGCGTGAGCCTGAATCAACTGTCTTTGAGCGAGTGGCAGGCTCTCGGCGGCGTCCTGAGTGCTTCGCAATCGAAGGATCTGTTTGAAGCGGATGTCGTTCAAGTCTTCGACGTGATGAAATCTGTCGAAAAAAGGAATGCGATTGGCGGCACGAGCCCTCAATCCGTAAAAAATCAAATTCAAATTGCAAACTCAGCCCTCAACCCAGCCCTCTCCCAAAATGGGAGAGGGAGAAAATCAAAAGGAGATTAAATCATGTCTACAGTTTCTTGTCCTGAATGTGCCGCGGAAATTACACTGGCGGAAAACACTGAAGTGGGAGAGATTATCGTCTGTCCCGATTGTGGTGTAGATTTGGAAGTGACCGCGCTCGAACCCACGAAGGTCCAAGTCGCACCCATGGAAGAGGAAGATTGGGGGGAATAAGACCCTCACTCCTAGCCCCTCTCCCGCTTCGTCTTCGTTGGCATTCCGCTCAGCGCGAATGGGAGAGGAGAGAAGAGGCATTATGCAACCACGATTAAAAATTGGCGTTTTGTTTTCCCGCGTGCGTGTCGAGGAGAAATGGATTTTCGGCGCGATGGAAAAGCGCGGCATCGATTGTGACAGGCTCGATGACCGCGCGATCCATTTTGATTTAAACAATCCTGAGCCGTGGCAACAATATGACGCGGTGCTGGAACGGAGCATCAGTTACAACAGCGGATTGTACGCGCTGCGATTGTTGAATGCGTTCGGCGTACCGACGGTGAATACTGCGGAAGTGGCGGAGATCTGCGGCGATAAGTTAATGACCAGCGCGGCACTTGCGCGTGATGGAATCCCGCAGCCACATAATGCAACGGCCTTCACACCCGAAGCCGCGTTAGAAGCGATCGAGGCATTCGGATATCCTGTTGTGCTCAAGCCGGTGGTCGGTTCGTGGGGAAGACTGCTGGCAAAAATCAATGACCGCGACGCGGCGGAAGCAGTGCTCGAACACAAAGCCACGCTTGGTTCGGTGCAACATTCCGTGTTTTATATTCAGGAATATATCGAAAAGCCGGGGCGCGATATCCGCGTGATCGTGATTGGCGAGAATGTATTGACAGCCATGTATCGTAAGTCTGAGCATTGGATCACGAACACAGCGCGCGGTGGCGAAGGAGAGCTTTGTCCGATCACACCTGAGATCGAGGACCTGAGCTTGCGCGCGGCGAAATCCGTCGATGGTGGTGTCTTGGCTGTGGATTTGGTCGAGCATCCCGAACGTGGGTTGATCGTCAATGAGATCAATCACACGATGGAATTTCATACGATGCAACCCTTGAGTGGCATTGACATCGCGGGCGAGATTGTGGAGTATGTTGTCAGTGTCGCGAGCAAGGAGTACGTTGCATGACGACAGTATCCATCATTGGCCGATCAGCTTATGGTGGTGGCAACGGATCTGTAATGGATCATCGGATGGTCAAAACGGATTGTCTGATACTTGATTAGGAGCAATTATTGATGACTACGATTTCGATGTTGTTTCTGGCGCAACCGCATGGACAAGTACAACATCACATTGATGAGTATGCAAAACTCGCACCAAAAATCATTGACCTTTCAGCAGATTTCCGTTTGAAAGACGCAGGGTTTTACGAAAAGTGGTATGGCGAGAAACATGCCGCGCCTGAATGGCTAAGCAAGTTTGTGTATGGATTGCCTGAATTGCATCGCGCAGAATTAGCAAACGCAAATTACGTCAGCGGGGTGGGATGCAATGCGACTGCCAGCAATCTCGCGCTGTTGCCATTGATCAAAGCGGACTTGATTGACTTGTCTTCTCCACTCATCATCGAAATTAAAGTTGGCTCATCTGAATCAGGCGCAGAGGGAAATACAGGTTCGCATCATGCTGAGCGGGCAAATGTAATTCGAACTTTTTCCGCGTTTGGACATCGTCATACGGCGGAGGTGATCCAGGAAATGTGTGTGCACGCTTCGAGTATTTCGTTAACGATGACCGCTGTGGATTTGGTGCGTGGTGTGCTGGCAACAGTTCATGAGAAAGTGAAACAGGGCATAACTACGAAAGATTTATGGAAAGCCTATCGAGCAGTAGCAAATGAGAATCCGTTTGTGCGAATTGTCAAAGAGCAACGCGGTATCTATCGCGCGCCAGAGCCGAAGATTTTGGCTGGCTCGAACTATGCTGATCTGGGTTTTGAATTAGATGAGACCAATGGGCATATCGTGTCCATGTGCGCGATTGATAATCTGATGAAAGGCGCGGCGGGTTCGGCGGTACAGTGTATGAATCTGATGATGGGTTGGGAGGAAACAATGGGATTGGAGTTTGCGGGGTTGCACCCGATATAGAGTAAAGGGAGATTAGAGAATTAGTGATTAGGCGTTGCTCGGAACTACTCGACCACCATTTGGAATGGAGAATGAATGACACAATCAATCATCGTAGTAAAACTCGGCGGCATAGAAGGTGTGGACTTTTCAGCGATCTGCAATGATGCAGTCGATTTATTGAAGGAGGGTAAGAAACTTGTTTTTGTACACGGCGGTTCAGCAGAAGCGAACATGCTCGGTGAATCCCTGGGTACTCCGCCGAAGATGATTACATCTCCTTCGGGTTATACCTCACGCTATACAGATAGAAAGACATTGGAAATATTTTTGATGGCAGTCAATGGCAAAGTTAATTCATTATTGACCGAACAGTTGCAAATGTTGGGGGTCAACGCGTTTGGATTATCGGGCCTGGATGGAAGAGTTTTACAAGCGGTGCGGAAAGAGTCCATTCAAAGTGTGGAAAATGGAAAACGAAAAATCATCCGCGACGATTACACAGGTAAGATTGAAAAAATAAATAGTGATTTGTTGTGTTGGTTGTTGAACGCTGGTTACCTACCTGTCATTGCTCCAGTTGCGGTCAGTGAAAAAGGGGAGGCGCTCAATGTCGATGCAGATCGCGCCGCGGCGATGATCGCGTCCGCGCTTAAGGTGGAGACTCTGATTCTATTAACAGCAGTTCCTGGGTTAATGAAAAACTTCCCAGACGAGTCAACGCTGATTCGGCAACTGCCGCAGAGTCAACTCTCGGTGGCGAGTGAGGCGGCGCAAGGTCGCATGAAGAAAAAAGTCCTGGGCGCGGAAGAAGCGTTGAAGGGTGGCGTGAGTCAAGTTGTCATCGCCGATGGAAGGATTCAAAATCCGATTTCAAATGCATTGTCAAGTAATGGAACGGTGATTCAATGAACGTCCAAGAAATTATTGAGATTGAGACAAAACATACCTCGGGGACATACCTCAAACAGCCGCTGGTCATCGTGCGCGGGCAAGGCGCCTCGTTATTTGATATGGAGGGAGTGGAATATCTGGACTGCTCATCGGGACATGGAGTTGCCAATCTCGGTCACGCGCATCCAAAAGTCGCGGAGGCGATCTACAAGCAGGCGTCCACGCTGATTACTTTATTCGAGACATTCCCAAATGACAAACGCGCAGAGTTGATGAAGAAGATCACTTCGCTGGTGGATGGACTAGATAGAGTCTTTCTTTGCAACTCTGGGACAGAGTCGGTTGAAGCCGCGTTCAAATTTTCGCGCATTTCAACGGGACGAAAAAATATTGTCGCAGCCATGCGGGCATTTCATGGAAGAACGTATGGTTCCTTATCTGCTACGTACAACAAAAAATATCGTGAGGGCTTCGAACCACTTGTGCCAGGGTTTTGTCATGTGGCATACAACAATATTGAAGCTTTAGACAAAGCCGTGACGAATGAAACGGCTGCAGTGATTTTGGAAGTGATACAAGGGGAAGGTGGTGTGTATCCTGCGAACATCGAGTATGTGCAAGCCGCGTGGAGAATCTGTAATGAACGCGGCGCGCTATTGATCGTGGACGAAATCCAATCGGGGTTTGGCCGCACAGGGAAGATGTTTGCGATTCAACATTTTGGAGTCACGCCTGATTTGCTGACGTGTGCAAAATCATTGGCTGGGGGTGTGCCGATGGGTGCAGTATTGATTGGCAGGAATGTGAAGAATCTAACTCCTGGAGTCCACGGCTCGACCTTTGGTGGGAATCCGCTTTCGTGTGCGGCGGCCATCGCAGCGTTGAATGTCATTGAGGAGGAAGATTTGCCGAGTCAAGCTGAGGCAAAGGGGAAGTACTTGATAGAAAAATTGAAAAAAATTGATTCTCCGAATGTCCGTGAAGTACGAGGGTTGGGCTTAATGGTTGGCATAGAGATGAAGCAGAAAGTCATGCCATACATCAAAGCATTACAAGAGAAGAGGATTATCGCGTTGAATGCGGGGATGACCGTGATTCGTTTGTTGCCGCCGTTGGTCATCTCTTATGAACAGATCGATCATTTGGTGGAGGTGTTAAGCGAAGTTCTGGTAGCGGATTTTGAAACGGACAAACGGATGATGTCAACGGATCAAAGCGGATGAGTGAGTTCGATACGTTAATTGGTCTGGTTTCGCAGTATAGCCCATCAGGTCAGGAGCGTGGAGTGGTGGAGTGGCTCGTAACACGTATGAAGTCACTTCATTATGATGAGGCCTTCATTGACGAAGCAGGCAACGCGGTCGGAGTGATGGGAAAGGGACCGAAGCAGGTGATCCTGCTTGGGCATATTGATACGATGCCTGGAGAGATTTCTGTAAGGCGGGATGGCATCCCGCCCCACGAGATTTTATATGGGCGCGGTTCGGTAGATGCAAAGGGCCCTTTAGCATGCTTTATCGACGCGGTTGCACAAGTTGGCGCGATGGATGGATGGCAATTCATTGTGATCGGCGCGGTGGAGGAGGAGCGTGATTCAGATGGCGCGCGTTATGTGGCGACAAAGTACAAGCCAGATTATGCAATTATCGGGGAGCCGAATCAGTGGGATAGAGTCGCGTTAGGTTATAAAGGCAGCGCCTGGGCAAACCTCACAATCAAGCGCGGACAAGAACATACCGCGAGTGGGGAAGTCACAGCGGCGGAAGCGGCGGTGGATGTATGGTTGAATATCAAAGCCTATGTAGATTCATTTAGCGCCGATAAACATAAAATCTTTGAAAAGTTATTGCTTACATTGCGCGGTATGGAATCTGGCTCAAATGACTTCGAGCAATGGGCGCGATTGAATATCGGTGTACGATTGCCTATAGATGTCTCGCCAGAAGCTTGGTATGAAAAATTACAATCACAAACCCTAAAGGTCTTTGCGGAGCATCCCCGAATTGAAATGAAGGGGATAGAGACCTTTAGGGTTTCAGTTGAAAAAATAGGATTTGCCATCCCCGCGTGGGTGTGTGAGAAAAACACTCAGCTGGTACGTGCATTCTTAAGCGGCATACGATCCCAGGGAGGAGAGCCGCGCTTTGTCTATAAAACGGGAACCGCTGATCTAAACATCGTTGCACCTATTTGGAAATGTCCCGTGCTGGTGTATGGACCTGGGGATTCAAGTCTCGATCATACGCCCGATGAGCACATCTTGCTGGATGACTACAAAAGGTCAGTTCAGGTTTTATCCAGTGCGCTAAAGGAATTGGTGAAATAAATATCCTAGGCTTTTGCAACCAGATTTCGAGTTTAACTCCATTTTGAATTTTCTAATAAAAAGTGCTTGACTCTGAAGGCGGAATTTGCTAATATTATGGAAACGTTTCCAAGCATGTCTGTTCATTATTAGCCCTGTACCGTAAAATATTCAAAATTTATATTTTCTGCCTGAAAAGGAAAGCGTAAGAAGTAAATTTTTGTGTAAACGTTTCCAATTATGGCTCAAAAAACAGTTCCATCAAAGGTGACGATTGTCGAAGTGGCAGAAAAAGCCGGAGTCTCGCTCGGAACTGTTTCGCGCGTGATGAATAACGATGCCCATGTTGCCCCGGAGACACGTGAGCGCGTCTCGATGGTGATGCGCGAAATGGGGTACGTGGCGAATCGTCAAGCGCGGGGGTTGAAGGGCAGCCGAACCAACGTAATTGGTGTTCTGGCTCCTGATTTGGGCACAGGCTACATTGGGGAAATTCTACATGGTATTGATACTGAACTTGGACTTCATCAACTCGATCTCATGCTCTTCACCACTCATCGCACGGCAATTAAGGAAGCCAACTATGTTGCGAACATGGTACAGGGCATGGTGGATGGCTTGCTGGTCGTCCTGCCCCGGAACCCAGCAGACTATACGGGCACTCTCACGAGTCGTAATTTCCCCTTTGTTCTAATTGATCATCAAGGTACAGGGAATCCATGTCCCGCGGTTGGCGCTACCAATTGGCAGGGTGGGTATAACGCGACAGAATATTTAATTCAGCTAGGCCATACACGAATCGGATTTATCACTGGTTCCATGGATTTGGGCGCCGCAATCGACCGGCTAGATGGATATAAGTCTGCCCTACGAGTCCACCATATCCCTGAGGATCCGCAGTTGATCTACGAAGGCACATTTTTTCAACCAGATGGTTATGCGGGTGGCAGTGCTTTGTTGAGCTTAGATGATCGGCCTACTGCCATCTTTGCCTCCAATGATGTGA
>WNFZ01015121.1_pt1 | contig 15765 bp, 12 predicted proteins | sample 5400081 | NCBI WGS metagenome assembly WNFZ01 (sample SAMN13153365, study PRJNA577476) | soil metagenome | isolation source: 80 cm soil or saprolite under grassland replicate 1 | place: USA:California | collected 2016-06-15 | reverse complement strand
TTCAGCCACCATCACTATCAGAACCGAACACACACCTTCGGCCGCATTACAATACGACTACCGCAAACCTCATTTTGCTTTGGATCCATTTTTCAGAAATCCTGTATTGATAAAGAAGTTACAGACTGTCGGGCTCCTGCTGGGAATGAAGCACAAGAACGCTGACTCGATGATTGCCGATCTTGTCCGCTCTTCAGACTTTCATACAGCTTACTTTGTGTTAGCCGAAACGTTTCAACAGCTGCAGAACAACGAAATGGATGCGCTGTTTGGTTTGTCGACTGGGAAGGATCGCTTCAAAGCGATCCTCGAAAAATGCCGGAATACTCACGGCGAGCTGGCGGATATGGTTCTTTCTGTCCTGGAAGAACAGGCCCGGCAAATGAGTATAATTCAGCGTCGAGGGACCATCACCAGCGACGCACACCGATTTTTTTTGGCGCTGCTCTTAAACGTGTCAAGCCGTGAGAAGATTTTGCAATTGGTTAAGCAACGCTATCCAGATCAGGATCCGGTCGAAACTATTTTAGATTGGGTGGAAGAACTGGGTCACACGCGGGTCCTGGGATCAAAAGAAACGAACGCCCTGGGAATGCCGGAATTCGACGACTCGTATGTCTTCGTGCTTGAGTGCCTGCTTTTGGGACTCAGCGAACTGGAGATAAATCAGCGAGCAACTGAACAGTACCCGCCTGAGAATGCCGTAGAACTCATTGCCATGGTTCCTGCACTAACAGAGTCGTTGAGAAACTCCACTTTGTTTAAGTCTTTGTTAGCCGATTAGGTCCGCCGCCTCGTGAAATCTAAAACCATTCCAGAGCGAGCGAGGCAGAGGCCCCACCCCGAGCAGCGGCTTAACAAAAGGATTCCTCCGGCACCCGCGCGAGCCGTGGTTAATGCGCGGACTTCCGCCGTCAGCGCCACGCCAAATTGCGACTCGCTGAAGCCTCCATTGAAATGGGCAGGCGGAAAGCGTTGGCTGCTGCCAAAACTGGTGCCGCTTTGGGAGTCGGAGTCGTCCAGGCGTTACGTTGAGCCTTTCTGTGGCGGACTCGCCGCGCCACTCGGTTTGAGACCTAAACACGCTGTCCTGAACGACATCAATCCGCATCTGATAAACTTCTACACCCACTTGCAGCACGGCCTTGAGTTAACAATTGAGATGAAGAACGGGGAACGGCGTTTCTACCAGCATCGCAGTCGTTTCAATCAACTAATTAGAGATGGTAAATGGCTGAGCGCCGAAGCCGCGCAACTCTTCTACTACTTAAATCGCACCGGCTTCAACGGGCTCTGCCGTTTTAATCAAAGCGGTGAATTCAATGTGCCGTTTGGTACTCATCGGTCAATTACGTACGCCACCAGCTTCTCTCAGTTTCAGTCAATCTTTGAAAACTGGAGCTTTACGAATAGCGACATTAGCACGCTCCAAATCGAGGACGCAGATTTCATCTACGCTGACCCACCTTACGACGTTGAATTCACGACCTACAGCGCCGGAGGTTTTAGCTGGGACGATCAAGTAAGAACCGCGGAGTGGCTGGCGGCTCATCCCGGACCCGTGGTGCTATCGAATCAGGCGACGGCGCGTGTCGTTGAACTCTATGAGAAGTTGGGATTTAAGATTGAGTATCTCGCCGGTCCCAGGCGGATTAGTTGCACTGGAGATCGCTCGGCAGCGCGAGAAGTGCTGGCAACCAAAGGATTGTGAGTAGCTTGTGCCTCTGGTGATGTATGAAAGTCGCAATTCGACGTCGCCTGGATTGTTATGAAGAAGGTCATTACCACAGTGTCACCTGTCTCAACTTGAGTAGTCTCAAGGTCAGGAAGGCGGGCTTGCCCCCGCTCTTGGTTCATTACAAATCAGCGAACGGAACTCAGCAAGAAGAAAACCATCAAGAGCGGGGGCAAGCCCGCCTTCCCAACCCTGAGCTTGATGCACTTGAGTAATTCAAATCCAACAACCTGGCTGCCTGATTTGGTTTACACAAATAGCCGCTTCGCTTCCAAGTTGGCGCTTGTCTGCGACGATACAATCGCACACCTGGCAGGTGGCGATGAAGTTGAGAACGCAATTCGCCTCAAAGGACGCGCGCTGCTGCCCGGACTCATCAACGCCCATTCACACGCCTTCCAGCGCGTGATTCGCGGCCGCACCGAGTACCGCACGGCAAGCAACAAAGACAGCTTTTGGACCTGGCGCGAGATGATGTATAGCGCCGCGCTGCGTCTCACGCCCGAAGACGTTTACGACGCCTCGCGCATGGCGTTTTTGGAAATGGCGCTGAGCGGAATTACTGCTGTCGGCGAGTTCCACTATCTTCATCACGCGCCGGACGGAAGTTCTTACGACGATCCGAATCTGATCGCAAAGGAAGTTGTACGCGCGGCTAACGACGTCGGCCTGCGCATCGCGCTGTTGCGCGTTGCCTACGCGCGCTCCGGTTACGAGAAAGAAGTAAGTCCCCAACAGGTTCGTTTCATTGAAAAGGATCCGGAAGTCTATCTGAAAAATGTGGAGCAACTGATTGCAGACCTGGACAAGGGTTGTAGCCCGGGCATTAGGAAAAGCAGTTCGGACTCAAGCGGGGCCCTCGCGAATGATCGGGCTTCTGCCAGATACTGGGTTGGCAGTGCCCCACACAGCGTACGCGGTGTGCCGCTCAATTATTTGAAAGAGATCGTCAACTACGCTGACAAGCGACGGCTTCCTATCCACATGCACGTTGCTGAACAGCCGGCCGAAGTTTCCGCATGCATTGAAGAGTACGGCCGATCGCCCATCGCATTGCTGGCGACGGAAGGTTTACTTGGCGAGCGTTTTACTGCTGTCCATGCGATTCATGTGACGCCGAAAGCGGTGCGAATGCTCGCTGAAGCTCGCGCGATGGTTTGCGCCTGCCCCACAACCGAGCGCAACCTTGGCGATGGCATCGTGCCGGTTAACGACTTTTTCAAACACGGCGTGCGCGTGGCGCTGGGCACGGACAGCCAGGTAGAGATCGATCTGCTGGAGGACGCGCGTGAGCTTGAATATCACTTGCGACTACAGAAGATGGAGCGTGCCGTGTTGGCGCCGGACGGAAGCCCGACCGTCAGGGAAGCATTATCAGCTTCCGAGTCAGGTGGAGTCGTCCCGAACAGTCAGGCTTCTGCCCTGGCGGCGCGTCTCTTCGCCTGCGCTACAGTGAGCGGCGCTGAGAGTATTGGCGCAACTGGTGGAACGGTCGAACCCGGACGCGCAGCAGATTTTTTTACAGTCGACCTCGACGATCCTTCGATCGCTGGAGCGTCGCCGGACGATCTTCTCTCGAGCATAGTTTTTTCGTTGTCGAAGACAGCCGTCAGAGATGTGGTGGTTGGTGGGAGGCGGATTGTTGAGGATGGACGACACGCTCGGCAAGAAGAAATCGTTGAGCGATTCAAGGCGTTGCAGAAAAAGCTTTGGGGTTAATTCAGCATCCGGAAGATAAGAGAGCGGGGGCAAGCCCGCCTTCCTAACCACGAGTTTACATAGTTGAGCGCTAATTCCTGATTGGAAAAGCTTTCAAGTCAAAACTGACCGACCTATCAGAGCGGCTCTCAGGTCAGGAAGGCGGGCTTGCCCCCGCTCTTGTTTTCAAAGAAAAAATGAATGTTCAACAAACACTCGCTGACCTCGTTGCCATTAACTCAGCATCTTCGCGTTCTAACGCCGAGATAATCGACTACCTCTCGCTGCGTTGCGAGGCGCTTGGTTTGCGCGTCAAGGCGTTTCCCTACCCGGATGAAAGCGGTCTCGAAAAAATAAACCTGATTGCCCTTGCGGGCGCAGAATTTACTGCAGGACCGCCGCAAGTTGAGCTGGCACTCGTTGGTCACACCGACACTGTTCCTTATGATCCAAACTGGAAAGACGCCCTCCGCCTTACCGAAGGTGCTGACAAACTTTACGGGCGTGGCTCGTGTGACACAAAAGCATTTATCGCCGCGACACTTAGTGCAATTGAAGCCCTTGATCTCGAGAAACTGCGTCTGCCGTTAGCTTTGATCTTTACCGCGGATGAGGAGATTGGATTGCTCGGAGCAAAACGATTAGCGGAAGCCCGGGTGATCAATCCACATTATGCGATTGTTGGCGAGCCCACCTCGCTGCGGCCCATACGAGCCGGCAAAGGTTATTGCCTTGCCGAAGTCACTATTAAAGGTCGTGAAGCTCACAGCGCTTATCCAGACCTGGGAACCTCGGCTATCTTTCGGGCCGCTGGACTTCTGACGCGAATTGGAGACCTTGCTGTTGAACTAAAAAACCACGAGCACTCCGCTTTTGATCCGCCTTATACCACTCTTAATGTCGGTCTAATTCATGGCGGCTCGGCGAAGAACGTGATACCCGGCGAGTGTCGCTTCACGCTTGAATGGCGTCCGATACCCGGACAGGGCCCCGACGGCTTGCTCGATTTACTTTTCGCCGCAATCGAGGAAGAAAAGATGCTCGATCCCAGTTTTGTTTGCGATGTGGATGCGGCGCGCGCGGATGAGGGGTTTGAAACCTCACCCGATTCAAAACTTGTTCGCGTACTCGAAGAATTGTCCGGCCAAAAAGCGGGTACTGTATCCTTCGGCACCGAAGCGGCTCAGATGACCGACCTCGGCGCGGAGGCGATCGTGCTGGGACCGGGCAATATTCGCGTCGCTCATCGGACTGGCGAGTTTGTCCCCATAACCGAACTCGAAGCTTGCGTGAAGATTCTGCGGCAAGCCATCGAACAACTCTGCTTTTGAAATGCCTGTAATTACTGGGCAACTATCCCGCCTGAATTACATCGAAAGAGACAAGTTGATTGATTTCAACATAATTCTTGAGCTATTTCGCAGGCCTTGATTGGGTTCGTTGTTTTGTCCGCTCCGTTTGACACCGCGCCCGGTACTACTATCATAAAGGGTAATCCTATTCGAAGAGCTCCAATCCAGTAATAATATGAATCGCAAGTTTATTAAGCTGTTGTTGTTCGTCGTAGTTCTCTGCCCTTCTCTGGTCAAAGCACAGTCTCAATCTTCGCCGCTTACCAGCCGCGAAGTTGTAGCCCTTGTGTACCAGTTGCCCAAACACCCGGAACTTCGCGATGAGATCGTCGAAGAGATCCGCAAACGCGGCATCGGCTTTCCACTTACTGACGGCATGCGTTCGCTGGTGGCAACCAAGAGTGGCAGCGACCCATTACTGCGTCGCACACTCGAAGAGGCCGAACGAAGAAGAGTGAATCCCACGGCTTCGGCGCGGCCGCCGGATCCGGAAGCCAATGAGCTGTTGGATCGAACCCGCGTGGCAACGCTCGCTGCTGCCGACGCAATGCCCGACTTCATCGTCAAGCAGCTGATCAAACGCTCGATAGCGTACGGCACCACCAGTAATTGGTTACCGCAGGACAATCTCACGATCGCAGTCGGTTATCGCGCCACCGCCGGCGAGCAGTACAAAGTATTGACCGTCAATGGCATGCCGCTGGGCCAGGAAGCCAAAGAAAGCAGAGACTACAGCAAAGAGGTTGGAGGCACGACTTCGAGCGGCGTTGAATACATCTCCGCAGTAGCCGATGTTTTTAAGACTGAATCAAAAACGGAATTCAAGCTGGCGGATACCGATTTGATCCAGGGACGCCGCACTCTGGTTTTCGAATATCAAATAGAAAAGCCCTTTTCAAAACTTACCTTGAAAGCCGGCGATGCTTCTACAAGCGTCGGCTCCCGCGGACGTGTCTGGATCGATCGAGAAACCAATCGCGTGCTGCGTTTTGAGCAGATCGCGACGGAGATACCTGTTGACTTCCCAATCACCGCAGCCACCAGCATAATTGATTATGACTGGGTGACTATCAACGAAAATAAGTATCTACTTCCAGCTCGTTCGGAGATTTTGCTGACAACCGTGAACAGGAGCAGGACGGTCCAAAGCCGTAACGAAATTCGTTTTCGCGGATACCAGAAATTCGGCGCCGAGTTGAAAGTGATCGATGAGATCGATGAAAAGGATTTTCCGCCTGAGAAGCCTGAGAAGCCATAGCAGAAGTTCAAAGTCGGCCTTTAGGCTGCTGGTTGCAAGACATACAAGCTAAAGCCTAGACACTGAATCGTCACAGAAAGTATGCCATCAGAGACCCTTCAACGTACCGGCAAGAACGGTATTTGTTCACCTGTTCTCTGTGCGCCTCTGTGGCTTCCCACTCTTGCTCAGTCAAAGCCCGACAAAGACTATCTCGTTTACGTCTTATCCGAAGCTGCCGACAGGATTTCTTTGATTCGCTTCGGTCCGGGCGGCGCTCGCCTGGAGCATGAAGTGCCCACGGGTGACATGCCGGTTGACATCGATGGGCCACATGGAATTGCCGTTTCTCGAGACCGGCAGTTCTACTACGTTTCACTTGCCCACGGCCGGCCGTTTGGATCGGTCTGGAAGTATTCGACCAAAGACGATCGCGTGCTGGGCCAAACTCAACTCGGCTTTTTCCCAGCCACGATGGACATCAACGCGGACGGCAGCCTGTTGTGGGTAGTGAATTTTAATTTACACGGCGACATGGTGCCTTCGTCAGTTTCCGTGGTCGCGACCGAGCCAATGCTGGAAGTCGCGCGCATCCAAACCTGCGCCATGCCACACGGCTCGCGGCTGAATCCGCAGGGGACCAAGCACTATTCAGCTTGCATGATGGACGACACTCTGGTGGAGATCGACACCCAGACCTTGAAAGTATCGCGGCACTTCCTGCTTACAAAGGGTAGTGAGATGGGGATGAACGGCGCGCCAGTCTCTCCCGCAACGAAGACCGTCGATATGGCAGGCATGAAGTCCGCGGCTCAATCCAAGCCTTCCAACCCTTCCAGGCACATGGACATGGGAGGTCATGGGATGGAGTCTCCGAAACCCGGCGACGCTTCCTGTTCACCTACCTGGGCGCAACCCTCCGTCGACGGGTCCTCCATTTTCGTAGCCTGCAATAAGTCGAGTGAGGTTGTCGAAATCGATGCGGCGCAGTGGAAAGTGACACGTCGTATCCCAGCGCGCCCGGGAGTTTACAATCTCGCGGTTACGAAAGATGGCACCCGATTGCTGACAACTAACAAGCGCGACCAGTCCGTCTCGGTGGTTGATATAAAGACTGGCCGCGAGCTGGCCACCATTCCGACCCGGCGAAAAGTGCTGCACGGCGTCGTTGTTTCGCCTGACGATCGCTATGCATTTGTTTCCGTCGAGGGAATCGGGTCTGAACCAGGCACGGTAGAAATAATCGATCTCGGCGTCCTCAAGGTCGTTGCCAGTGTGGATATTCCGGAGCAAGGCGCCGGAATAGATTTTCTTCGCACCGAACCCTCGAAGTAGCCTCCCCGCAGAGACTCCAACAGAACAGTCCACATCTGAAGACACATCGGCACGGGTGTGTTTCCAAATGTCCACAGGAAAGACTCCTTGCAAACGACAGATCCTGCTATGGCCCATCAACTGGTTGACGCTGAATCACTAAGGCATGAACATTGCCTAGATCTGGGCTCACTCCGAGCAACAGGATTTAAGGAGGACCTCCCATCATGAAACCCAGAATACTTATCGTGGATGATGATGAATCCATCACCCAACAGCTTTTTTGGACCCTCAGCGATGACTACGACGTCGTAACTGCAAACGATATGCAGACTGCCGTAAGGCGTGCAAAGGTTTACGAGCCCACCGTTTCAATCCTGGATCTGCATTTGCCGCCGGCAGTCGATTCGCCGGAAGTGGGCCTGCGGATTCTCGAATACTTAAAAGCGCATCTTCCGGAATCCAAGGTTCTGGTCATGACTTCGGCAAGCGGGATCGAAACTCGGAATACTTGCTATGCCATGGGCGCAGATGAATTTCTCGACAAGCCTTTTGAAACGGAAAAGTTGCTGGCAACGATGCGTCGGATGGCGCCGCGCTCGCTGGATATTGTCTGAATCCCTCCTCTCATCACCAACCTTTTGACACAGAACCGAGCGCGGTAGCGCCGGATGCTAAAGTCTGCCTTGGCCATAAGCTGGGCAATGCTCTTAATACTCAGCTTGACTTTACCATCCGGCGCTACCGCGCTCGGTTCTGTAATGGTTCTGCATAGTTCCCGAAGTTGACATGGTCGCGCGACCTGCGGCCAACATTCTGTAAAGTTCGAACCTCTCGTGCCGATTCCAAGCTGAACCAGTGCCGAAGGCGGTCGATTACTGACTTCTCACCCTTGGTCTGCGATAATAACCGTCTTGCAAAAGTCACAGTTCAGCGCATGCAATTGTGTGCCTTTGGAGATTCATAGTTTCCTGGGTGGTCGATGAGCGAAGCAAGCGACATTGTGAGCGGAGTAAATGAGCTGCCCCTTTTTCCGCTGACCGTAGTCTTATTTCCCGGTGTGCCTCTGCCGTTGCACATCTTTGAGCCGCGCTATCGGCAGATGCTGAGCGACATTCGAGCCGGGAATAGTCTGTTCGGCCTTTCCTACTTTGACGCGTCTGTGGCCGAGAATGACTCGCCACCCGTAGGTAGTGTTGGCTGTGTTGCGAAAGTCACTGATACGCAGTCTTTCCCTGATGGACGTTCAAACATTCTGACGATCGGCGTGATCAGGTATCGGATCGAAGAGTATCTCGAGCGAGGCAATCCATATCTCGTGGCGCGGGTCAGCTACTTTGAAGACGAAGGTGATGATAGCGAAGCGATAGCGCAGAGTTCGCGGGAAGTTGCCGAAATCTTCAGCCGCATCGCCCGTGCGGTGCGCACCATCAATGACGAGCGCGCAAACCTGCCCGACATTGCAGATACTGAGCCGCAACGCCTTTCTTTCCTGGTAGCGGCGGCAATGGAAGTCGACACAGAAGTAAAGCAGGAGCTGCTCGAGCTGCGTTTAACTTCTGAACGCTTGCGCCGCTTGCGCGACATACTCGGACGAGCTGTCTCCGGTTATGAAGAACGGGCGCGAGTTCACGAATTGGCGAAAGGCAATGGGCATAGCGGCAGAAAAATTGAAATAGAATGATGCTCCTGAGAAATCGAAACGTAGATCACAATTGGCAGAGAACCCTAACAACCAGGTAACTGTGAAAGTGCTGTTTTTTGGCGCCGCACGCGATGCTGTGGGTCAAGCTGAAGTTCGTTTGAGTTTGAAAGAAGACGCAACTGCTGCAATTGCGTTCGAACAAGTGCTGGAAAAGTTTCCCGAGTTGCGTCGCTTCGGACGCTCGTTGTTGTTAGCAGTGAACCAGGAGTATGCGCCGGCAAATCGCGAAGTGCGAGACGGTGATGAGTTAGCCATGTTTCCCCCGGTTAGCGGCGGTTCTGCTGGGAGCGCCGGCATCTTATCTGCCTCAGGATTCCAAAATGATTTCTTCGAACTGACCACTGACCCTATAGATGTCGGCGCCATAGCTCGCCGAGTTGTCCTGCCGGAGTGCGGGGCAACAGTCACGCTGGATGGCTATGCGCGTGAGTGGACGCGCAGCCGCCAAACGTTGCATCTGATGTATGAGGCCTACGCGCCCATGGCTCTTCGCGAACTCGCACGCCTCGGTCGTGAAGCTCACGACCGTTTCGAGATTGCGCACATCGGGATTGTGCACCGGACGGGACGTCTGGAAATTGGCGAGACCAGCGTCGTGATTGCAGTTAGCGCGCCTCATCGTCGCGCTGCCTTTGAATCCTGCGAGTGGGCCATCCGCGAACTCAAACGCACGGTTCCTATTTGGAAAAAGGAAGTTTTTGCGGATGGCGAGGTGTGGGTCGAAGGCGAAGGTTAAAATATCCGACAAGATTAGTGATTCCAATTGAGTGAGGACTATTAAATCTTTTGATATGCTCGCGCTGACTCTTCGCCGAACCAGCGGGGGCAAGCCCGCCTTCCTAACCTGAGAGACTATTGTACTCACTCGGCAAATCGCCCTTGAAAGCCTTTCAAGCAAAACACTGCCTCAACTGAAATCAGCTCCTGGTGAGGAAGGTGGGCTTGCCCCCGCTGATTCGTTAATCCAGTCCGCGCGCTAACTTGTTGGTGCGTCCTCAATTTCTTCATCTGCCGCCGCCTCAACCAGCGACGCGCTTGTCACTCGATCACCCTCATCTGTCTTGATTAGCCTGACGCCCTGGGCACTGCGGCCAGTCTTCCGAATCTGACCTGCTTCCAATCGAATCAACTTGGCTTGTTGGGTGATGATCATAATCTCCGAGTCGGCGTCGACGGGGAACACAGCGACTACCTTGCCGGTCTTCTCAGTCGTCTTCATGTTAATAACGCCCTTGCCGCCGCGAGATTGCAAACGGTACGTCGTGATTGGTGTTTGCTTGCCATATCCCTGCTCGGAAACTGAAAGCATTTTCTCTGAGTCGTCGGCAGAGACCGGACAAACTGAAACGACGTAGTCATCCGCCCGCAAGTCGATACCGCGAACCCCGCGCGTCGCCCGGCCCATTGGTCTCACATTTTTCTCGTCAAAACGAATTGCCAGACCATTGTGCGTGGCGATAAAGATCCGCTTGGTTCCATCGGTCAGCACCACATCGAGCAACTGATCGCCGTCGTCCACATTGATAGCAATGATCCCGTTTGTGCGAATGTTTTGGAAATCCGCCAGCGATGTTTTCTTAATCACACCTTTACGCGTAACCATCAGCACATATCGCCCTGCGGCAAAATCGCGCACCGGCACAACGCCGGCAAGCTTTCGATCTGACGGGATGTTAATCAGATTCACCACTGCTTTGCCGCGCGCTGATGCCGCCGCGTCGGGAACCTCATGGACCTTCAACTTGTAAACCATGCCGTCGTCCGTAAAGATCATGATGTAGGCATGCGTGGAAGCGATGAAGAGGTGTTCGACGTAGTCGCTACCTTTGGCGGCGGCGCCGAATCGTCCTTTACCGCCGCGGCCCTGGCGCTGGTAAGTCGTAATCGGCGTACGCTTGATGTAGCCACTATTTGTAACCGTAATCGCGACGTCTTCATCGGCTATCAAGTCCTCAATGGAGAACTCGACGCCTTCATCGACGATTTCAGTTCGGCGCGCATCACCAAACTCTTTCTTAACTTCTTCGAGTTCATTGCCAATGACGCGTCGCAGTGAACGCTCATTCGCGAGGATCTCTTCCAACTCCGCAATCAGCTTGATAATCCCTTCATACTCATCAGTGATCTTCTGGCGCTCCAGAGCAGATAAGCGGCGCAGCTGAAGGTCGAGGATCGCCTGGGCCTGAATCTCGGAAAATCCCAGGCGTTCCATCGTTTTCTGTAGTTTTCCTAAATAGCTTTTGAGCGCGGTATCGGCAGGAACACCCTTCCAGGTTTTCACTTCGCTCATTGTCTTCGTCTGGGCGGTCAACCATAGCCGCGCTTCATCCACTGAGCGCGAGTTGCGTATGAGAGTCACGATGAAATCCAGCGCGTCGATCGCTTTGGTTAACCCCTCCAGAATATGGGCGCGCGCCCTGGCTTTGCGTAACTCGTATTCAGTTCGCCGGCGGACCACTTCACGACGAAAGTCGATAAAGCACTCCAGCATCTCAACCACTATGCGCATCCCGGCGCGATCCGACTCGTCGCGCAGGTCAGAGACCCCCTCGAGCTTCTTCTCATTAATTAGTTCGGCGATGCGTTCGATCAGCCGCGCTTTGTTTACCTGAAACGGTATTTCAGTAATTACGATCGCATCGCGCTCCTGAGCGCCGCGACCAATACGATCTATTCCTGCGCGCGCCCGCATCTGTATTATGCCGCGACCATAACGATAAGAGTTTTTGAGCTCCTCCCGGCCATAGATAAAGCCGCCCGTGGGGAAGTCGGGGCCGGTAACGATTTTCATGAGCTCTTCGATGTCGATATCAGGACTGCGCAAAAGCGCCAGTGTGGCATCGACAATCTCGGTGAGGTTATGGGGCGGAATCTTCGTTGCCATCCCAACCGCAATCCCATCCGAGCCGTTTATCAGCAGGTTTGGAATCCGCGTGGGCATTACTTTCGGCTCGCTCAGGGACTCGTCGTAGTTTGGTTGAAAATCAACTGTCTCTTTTTCCAGGTCTGCAAGCATCACGTTCGCAACGCGTGCCATGCGAATTTCCGTATAACGCATAGCCGCAGCTGCATCCCCGTCCACCGATCCGAAGTTACCCTGGCCGTCGATTAACGGGTAGCGCATGGAGAAGTCTTGCGCGAGACGAACGATCGTGTCGTAAACCGCGGTATCGCCATGTGGATGGTATTTACCGATCACATCACCGACAATGCGCGCGCTTTTCTTGTAGGGCTTGTTATAAGTGTTGCCGAGCTCATGCATTGCCCAGAGCACGCGGCGGTGTACCGGCTTGAGTCCGTCGCGCACATCAGGCAAAGCGCGCCCAATGATCACGGACATCGCATAGTCGAGATACGAACGCCGCATCTCGTCTTCAATATTTATATGGTTCCGTTCGGAAGTTGTTTCCATCCCGTTGACCTTTCCAGTACAATCCGCCGGCAGTTAGCTTTGCTGCCAGCTTTGCGCTCCGGTACACGCGGGCCGAGTTTCAGCATGCGCTTGGCGGTAATTAATGGTGTCTTGACGTGAGTTTCTTCGCGCTGGATTCAGGCACCCAAAATGATCGCGCGACAGGTAACTCAAGGGTTCGAAAAGTAAGTGTTATTGTAGCCCGAACATGAGGTTTTTCGCAACCGCAGAAGTCTCCAAAACCTAGTAAAATCAATAGCTTCGATGGCAAATTGAATTTCAGAATGGTTACCCTGCCGATGATGTCGGCCCCGACCGACAATGCGCGCTAAAATCGTCGTGCACAACCCCCAATTCTCGCATGTCTGAACAACGAAACTGGAAGCGCATTCGCGAGCGATTAGAACTCAATTTGCCCGTTCGCGTACGATGTCGCGAGACTTTGGATCTGGAATGGACTGAAATTACCCGTCTCATTGATGTCACACCCTTTGGCGCTTCCTTCACGCTGAAACGGCCGGTCGAAAAGGGTCGACTGCTGCATATGACCATTCCGATGCCGCGGCAGTTGCGGGTGTTTGACCATGTGGAGGACCAGTACAGAGTTTGGTCGCTGGTGCGTCATGTCAGGACGACAACACCGCCGGGCAGCACGTCGCTGCTTTTCGAAGTGGGCGTTGCATTTGTTGGAAAGAGACCACCGCGCAGCTATGAAGAAGATCCCTCGAAGCGTTATGAGGTCGGAGGCACGACGCCAGAACAACTGAACATGATTGAAGATTGGGCGCCGACGGAATCAGCTTCATCCGATAAGCGAACCCAAACGCGTCACAACATTCCAGTTGATATGTTGATTGAAAGTTTCAACGAAAACGGAGAAGTCGAGTTAAGCGAGCATACCGTGGCTGAAAATATCAGCCAACAGGGCGCCGCAATTTACACAACGCTTTCTTTACCTGTAGGTCGAATCATCAGATTGACTAGTGAGCAATATAAATTGTCGGTTTATGCAGCCGTGCGGGGTCAAAGTATGGGGCCGGCGGGTGTGCCGCGCATCCACGTGCAGTTCGTCGATCGTGAGTGGCCGCTGTGAAAGTTTGAGCAACGGATTTGCCGGGGAAAATTAGTCGCAGTCTGGTCAGTAGCAAAGCGTGCGATCTATCTTTTGGTATCTCTCCCAAAGCATTTGAGTAATTCGGAAACAACAGGCAAAGACAAACCTGCTGCGGGGTCAAAGCGCGTAGAGCGGACACTGCCGCAATGGCTTATCAATCTTATGCGCCCGGTAGTTGCTTTTAGCAGTCGCGTCCTCTGGCGACTGGAACATAAAGGCGTTGAAAACATCCCGCCAAATAGCGGCCTAATCATAGCCGCGAATCATCAGAGCTACGGCGATCCGTTTTGGTTGGCAATACCGGTAAACAGGCCCATTCGTTTTCTCGCATGGAGCGAGGCGTTTGCCTGGCCCTTAATTGGAAAGGTCATCACGCTGCTGGGAGCCTGGCCGCTTCAGATTGAAGGGAACCCGGAGGCGATTCGTCGTTCACTAACATGGTTGCGCGATAGCGGTGTGGTTGTAATTTTTCCGGAAGGCGGTCGCGGACTGCCTGATGGTTCGATGGTGCGGATGAAGGGCGGCGCGGTGAGAATGGCTTTAGAGGCCGGTGTTCCAATTCTTCCCGTAACAATTCGCGGAGCTAATCGTGTCTGGCCGGCTAACAGACTTTTCCCGCGACTGGGAAAAGTTGAAATCGTTTATCACCCCGTCTTTAACGTCGAGCAGCGACCGGAAGAAGAAACGCGGGCGTGCGTTCGCCGCGAAACTGAGCGACTGGCTCAGGTTATCCAGTCGGCTCTGTAAGCAAACTGGTCGTCTGTCGTCGTTGAGCAAAGCAGTTGCCAGGCGTGTGGGCACGCACGGGTTGTTAGCAGACTGCATTAAAACTAGCTGCTCAGCACGCGCATCATGTCGTTGTGAATAAGGCCATTGCTGGCAAGCACTTTTGGCGTGTAGATATCCAGTGCGCCGCCAGTGAAATTAGTTACCCGCCCGCCGCCTTCTTCAATGAGAAGGAGACCCCCGGCAACGTCCCAGGGATTGAGACCATCTTCCCAAAAGCCATCGAAACGTCCGCAAGCAACATAGGCCAGGTCGATCGCCGCTGAGCCGTCGCGTCTGACGGCCTGGGCCTCCATGGTGAACCGGGCAAAGTCGCGGGCAAAGTTTGCTCGCTCACGCACATTGTAAGGAAAGCCGGTACAAAGCATCGCGCTGTTTAAATCATCAACTTTGGAGACACGCATCCGACGTCCATTCAAAGTTGCGCCCTGACCTCGTTCCGCCGCAAACATCTCGTCGCGCGTAGGATCGTAAATGGCAGCGATTTCAATTAAGCCGGCGTGTTCAAGTGCTATAGAAACGCAAAAACAGGGATAACCGTGTGCGTAGTTTGTCGTGCCGTCAAGTGGATCGACTATCCACTTCCAATCGGTCGTTCCTGGAATGAACTCCACTCCTCCGGTGGCACCGGATTCCTCGGCAAGAATCGCATGACGCGGGTAGTGAGACTTGATTCGCTCAATGATCAGCTTCTCGGCGGCAAGATCGGCCTCGGTAACGAGATCGATGTCTCCCTTGTTCGATACCTGCAGCGCTCGGCCCAAACGGTCGGCCAGGATGCCGCCCGCCTCGCGCGCTGTTTGGATAGCAAAGTTAAGCAATCGGCTCCTCTTTGTGGTTGATTATTTCTTAATGGGTTTGACAGGATATATCACAAATTCTCAACCCGCGAATGAAGGCGCAATGGAAATCTTTGCGTTTGACACAAGGCTTTGTCGCGTTATGCTACCCTCCCAAAGATTTTCAGATACGCTTGGGATTTCGAGGAGTGCGCTCAAATGAAACGACCGATTTCAGTTTTCCTCTGTGCGATTATTTTATTTGCTCCTGCCGGGTCTGCATATGCCTGGGGAGACGACGGCCACCAGACAGTCGGCAAAATTGCTTCACTGCGGATCAAGCAACGCACGACCCAAAAGATCGCGCAGATTCTTAAGCCTGGCGAAACACTCGCCAACATCTCCACCTGGGCCGATACAGTTAAGGACCGCATCGGCAAACCTGATCCGGACGACGACACTAATGCGTTTCTACAGGACATCGCGCATAACGAGAAGAATCGCGAATGGCATTACGACGACCTTCCCCTCGGTTGTAAAAACTACCAAACCTGCACGGGCTTTACCCCTTACAACGACATCGTTCACATCCTCAATATCTGCATTCGCACGCTGCAAGGGCATCCCGATCCG
>WNFZ01012486.1_pt1 | contig 15779 bp, 17 predicted proteins | sample 5400081 | NCBI WGS metagenome assembly WNFZ01 (sample SAMN13153365, study PRJNA577476) | soil metagenome | isolation source: 80 cm soil or saprolite under grassland replicate 1 | place: USA:California | collected 2016-06-15 | reverse complement strand
TAATTCGCGTTCCAGCGTGGCGCGTCCCTGCTCAAGATTCTGTTCATCTTCCTGTTTTTTGAACCAAGCCTTGATCTTGGACCGCGCTCGTTGCGTTTTGACGAGTCCAAGATTCGAGTTCAACCAATCGCGGCTGGGACCTCCCCGCTTCGCCGTCAGGATTTCGACCTGATCGCCAGTTTTCAATTCCTGATACAACGGGACAAGTTTCCCGTTAACGCGTGCACCTCGACAGCGGTGACCAATATCCGTATGGACATGATAGGCAAAGTCAATCGGCGTGGAACCCGCGGCAAGATCGATAATGTCGCCGCGTGGCGTGAAAACATACACGCGATCTTGGAATACATCCGACTTCATGCCCTCGACGAATTCCTGAGCATCATTCACATCGGAGCGCCACTCCATCATATTGCGAAGCCAATTGATACGTTGCTCATATGATTTATCGCGATGCGAGCCTTCTTTGTAGCGCCAGTGCGCAGCGATACCATACTCCGCGTTCTGATGCATCTCGGAGGTGCGAATCTGCACTTCCAGCGGACGCTTGTCATCATAAATAACAGCCGTGTGCAGCGACTGATAAAAATTATCCTTGGGCGCGGCGATGTAATCGTCGAACTCACCAGGAATAGGCCGCCAATGTGTGTGGATGACGCCGAGCGCGGCATAGCAGGAAGGCACATCCTGCACAATCAAGCGCACCGCGCGTACATCTCGGACAAGGTCAAACGGCTTGCCTTTTTGAGTCATCTTTTTGTAGATGGAGTAAATGTGTTTCGGACGTCCGCTGATTTCCGCCTTAATATTGTTGCTTGCTAATAGCTGAAGCAAGTTTGATTTGATCGTATCAATCTGCGCCTCACGATCGGGGCGGCGTTCCTGAAGTTGCTCAGCGATCTCCTTATATTTCTCTGGGTTCACGTAGCGAAAGCCTAAATCTTCCAATTCCCATTTGATCTGCCAGATGCCAAGTCGGTTAGCAAGCGGGGCAAAGATATCGAGCGTTTCTTTTGCAATTCGCTTGCGTTTATGTTCTGGCATAAAGCCAAGGGTCCGCATATTGTGCAGTCGATCCGCCAGTTTGATCAACACCACACGGACATCATCGCCCATGGCAAGGAAAGTCTTGCGAAGAGTTTCTGAAACAAGGTCTTGTTTTCGTCCAAGCGGAATATTCCCATTATTCTTTCCATTGTCTGAGGAAGACTCACTCGGTTCACTTCCATTTTGGCTTTCGGCATGTTGATCGCCGCGTGAAACGCGAGGGAGATTTGTCAGTTTGGTGACCCCATCCACAAGAATGGCAATCGTCTCGCCGAAATCGCGGCGGATGTCATTGAGAGTTATCGTGGTGTCTTCTACAGTGTCATGCAACAATCCCGCCGCGACAACCTCGGGTGGTACACGTAAGTCTGCAAGAATACTTGCAACGGCGAGACAATGGTTAATATAAGGTTCGCCAGAATGACGTTTCTGTTCCCTATGAGCTTCTTCGGCTACTCGATAGGCGCGGTGAACCAACTCGCGGTCAGCGAGAGTGTAATTTTCCGGTAGTTGCTCTAATAGCCGTTCAAGCGGAATGGCATTTATGACCGACTTCATGGGAATATTGTACTACGGGCAAAGAAGGGAATGATAAGCGTGATGGATGTGAAATTCGGGCGCGGTAAAATTGTTGATACTAAGCCTTGCAAAGGTTAATTGATAGGAGATGCGGTCTGGCAAGGAACCTTTGTAAGCTACTCGGCCGAAAGTTTGGAAGTAAACATGACCCTTGTTAATAATGTTACTCGTTTTCTAGATTCTCGCAAAATTACCTATCACGTCTATGAAACACCTGCTGAAAAATTGGGCGCTCTGGAAACAGCTAAATTCCTGGATGTCAACCCGGAGATGGTTTTCAAAACGATTGTTCTGACACGTGATAAACCGAAAAAGCCACTTTTGGCGGTCATACCCGGACCGGCCAGCGTAGATTTGAAGCTACTCGCCGCGGTTTTGAATGAGAAGAAAGTTCACTTGCCGACTGAACGTGAAGCTGAACAATTGACCGGTTTGCAAGCTGGAGGGATTTCCCCGCTCGCACTGATTAACAAAGGTTTTCAAGTAGTGATCGATTCTACTGCCCAAAAATTTTCAGAGATCCATATCTCAGGTGGACAAAGGGGACTGAATATCAAAGTGCCAGTCGTGGACCTAATCAAAGTAACCAATGCCCGAGTAGCACCGATTTGCTAGGAATCAAACTCACCAGCCGATTCACCATTTACCCAAACCGTAAAATGTCCAGCAGGGAAAATACCTAGGTCAATGCTTGCCGTAAATGGCTTAAGAACCTGTACGCACACTAAATTCGGGTCTACGACTGTGTATGCATCCACATTGATCTTGTTACCCGCATCCGGTGAACTCACTTTTGCACGAAGTTGATGACAGGGAGTAGGCAAATTTCCACTGATGTTGAGAGAAATTTGAGGTGGGTAACTTTCTCGTATCATCACCCCCGATTCCTCGATAAAAACATTACCGCGTGTCAGTTTTGCATCAGTCAGTTGTGGTGAAAATGGATTTTTCATCGGTTCCGTTGTGGACGGATTGTCTTGTGAGGGACTAGTCACCGCAGTATCAGGTGGCAGTTCACTCGATGTCGGATCTCTGATCGGTGTGCAAGATGCGACTAGAAGCGCAGCAATCAGGATCATATTCCATTTCATCCAGTCTCCGCCTCCACGATCAACTATTAAGTCTTAAAGAAAAAAGGAGACGAGTCTGTTCCACCTCGTCTCCTTTTCACTTATTGTGTGAACCTGATTGATCCTTCGCCGATTGCGAATGTCCATTTATCGGGGTTATTAATGCAGCCATAGCCGCGGGCGTTCACATGGATCTTGGGATCATTGCTCCAAGCCCAAATGTTGTAGCATCCTTGCACTAAATCTGTAATGACAACATCCGCCAGCTTGGTAAGAGTATAACCTCTATAACCACACTCTCCGGCTCCTGCCGTTTCATTTAGATAGAGTGAGACAGTCACTGCAGCTTTCGTCTCATTGGCGATACGAATGATAGTATCTCTCCCCCTGGGAGAAGCTGCTAATACTCTTGTGGCACATGGGTCTGCGCTACTATTAGTCGTAGGGGCTATGGTTGGTACCGTTACTTGCTGTGTCGGTAGCGAGAGAGGAGTATCTGTAGGCAGAGGCGTTTGGGTAGGAATTTCCGTCGGCGTCGCGGTAGGAATCGCAGCCTGTGTTTGAGCGACCACGGTAAAAGCAGCGGCCTCTGCAGTGTGTTGGACATCCGCTGCATTTACGGTGGGAACAGGTTGTGCGCCACACGCGCTAATAGTCACTGCAAGTACCAGGATCAGAAAGTAGAACGTAACGTGCTTCATAGTTCAGAATGACTCCTCTTATTTCGTTTAACATCCTGGATAACAACTACCCAGGGCAAGAATCTTATCGTTCCGTACTGTAATTTTCCAGTTACCTTGCGTAATGCGGAAAGCGCCAAAGACCTTGAAATCTTTCTTGCCCTCCACGAATGCCCCAGCACTATACTGTCCCACTGGACCTCTTGAGAGGTCTGCCAGATAACCGCATTCTCCCAGGTCGCTCACAACATATAGGGACAGGATTATCTTACCTTGGGGTTTGGTCTCGTTCACCACAGAAAAGCTTGCACTGGGCCCCTGCCATGCTGTAAGGGCTTTGTTGCAATTGGCATCCGTCGTTGATGGAAGCGAAGTAGCGAGACCAGAAGATAGACCTGTCGCGGTGGCAAGCAAGCCATCATTGGTGGGCAACGCGACGGGCGTGGATGTTGCTGGAGGCGTCGGGCTGGCAGTTTCGGTTGGAGGTACGAGTGTATTGGTCGGTACTGATTCTTGCGTTTGCGCCACCACGGTGAAGGCAGCTGCCTCGGCAGTGTGTTGAACATCTACAGAGCTAGCTGTCGGGGCCGACTGAGGGGCGCAGGCGCTGATCAGAAAGATCAGTACAACGCCTAGAGTCAATGCTTTCTGTTTCATGTATCTTCCTTTTAAGTTTGGAATGGTTGCGTTGTGAAACCGTCCCGCTGCCATCGACCAGCTCTATAGCAACGCGCGGGACGTCTTGCATCACAGGCTATTTGATTTCAACTCTATCCTTATACAGGATGATTGACAAGTCTTGATCCTTATGCAACCGAAACTCTCCAACCATCTCTCGGCCGCCCACCCAGGCAACATAAAGATACTGTCCAATCGGTGCTTTAATTTTGATCTGCCCACTGACAGGATATTCTATGATGGTGGGACCACCTTGGTCAGTAACTACTTGCAAGGATATGTAAGCTTGTCTCTTCGATCGGTTAATTAATGTGACAGTAGTGAAGGGGACAGCAGGCGGCAACGTTCCATACGTCAACACGCCGAGCGTAGGCGTCACGGTTCCTGAACCGGCCGGGATAGACGCTGGCAGATTTGTACTTGTCGCTACTACAAATGTGCCAGTCGCGGCTGTTGCAGTTTCTGAAATTGTCGTGGGAGGAACAGTGGTTGGTGAAAGCGTGGCTTCTAATGTTAAGGTAGGAGGGAGAGATGTAAGCGTAGGTTGAGCCGTCAACGTTTGCGCCACCGCGTTCATCACGTTTGCTGCCGATGTAGCAGCAACATCTACGTTCGGCGTTGGGTTCGTGATCGATGGCAGGGAAGAACAGGATCCTATTAAAAATAGGACAGTTACAGCAAAAACGGTCTTCTTCATCTTGCTCTCCTTCGGGCTAGGACTGGCTCACAACCTCCATAAACTGGCTCACAACATCACGGAGCATTCGTTCAGGCAACGCGCCAACCTGACGATGGACAATCTTGCCGTTTGCAACAAAAAGCATGGTAGGAATGCCCTGAATTCCGTACTTCATCATCCACTCGGGGTTTTCATCCGTATTTACCTTGGCGACAATGATCTTGCCCTCATATTCATTTGCGAGTTTATCCAAAATTGGAGCAACCATCTTACACGGATTGCACCAGGGTGCCCAAAAATCAACGATCACCGGGATAGGTGATTGGAGAACTGTTTTCTCGAAAGCAGCATCGGTTACATGAATGGGTTCACTAGACATGGTCATACGCCTTTTATTTCTACCTTTACGCAATATGTATGGCAATCAATGGATTGAAATGCCCTCAATCGAAAAATGAGTATAACACATTATGCTGCATGATATAATCGCCCGTCATGGCTGACCTTTTTGCAAAATGGAGAAGTGGGCTTGCCAAAACCAGTAAAACAACCTTTGGACGGCTTGCAACTTTATTCGGCGCTACTGAAATAACCCAGGATACCTGGGATGAACTGGAAGCGCTCCTGATTCAGGCAGATTTGGGAATTGAAACAACCAGCGAAATTCTGGAATCCATGCAGCGCGTTGTGCTGGACCAGGGCTTGACCCGCGCCGAAGAGCTCTCGGACTCGCTCGAAAATGAGCTCCGTTTAAGGCTGGATGCGTCATCTGTTCCTCATTGGAAAACTAAACCTGCTGTGATCATGGTAGTTGGTGTCAATGGTTCTGGAAAGACCACAACCATTGCCAAACTCGCCCAGCGATTCCAGGTTGAGGGTAAAACTCTGCTCTTCGGCGCAGCAGATACCTTTCGTGCTGCGGCGGTAGATCAGCTTGAGATATGGGCGGATCGTCTCCAGGTCGATGTAGTTTCCGGCGCGCCCGAGTCAGATCCTGGCGCGGTCGCGTTCAATACCGTCCAATCAGGCGTGGCTCGTAACATTGATTTGGTTATGATTGATACGGCTGGACGCTTGCATACCCGTTTCAACTTAATGGAAGAACTAAAGAAAGTTTACCGGGTAGTTGGGAAAGCTCTTCCGGGCGCGCCTCAGGCTGTGTGGTTGGTACTTGATGCCACAACTGGTCAAAATGCATTGCAACAAGCGAAGGCCTTTAAAGAAGCCGTCAACGTGACGGGCGTGATTCTCGCCAAGATGGATTCATCGGCCCGGGGCGGGATGGCGTTTGCCATCCAGCACGAATTGAAACTTCCCATTTTATTTGTCGGTCTCGGCGAAAAACCAGATGACCTTGTCCCATTCGATCCAGATTCTTTTGTTCGCGGAATTTTGGGTTCCTAATTTTTGGAGGAATTATGCAAGACCTTGTCAACCGTTTGAAACCTGCGCAAGACTTAATTGATCAATTACTGGTGCGTCTTTGACTTGGCGTCTAAAGAGCAAACCTTATCCCAACTTGAAAAAGAAATCGAAGCACCTGATTTTTGGGGAAACCCGTCACAAGCCCAACAGGTGATGAAACAATATAACAACACAAAGGCAGAAGTGAATTTCTGGCGCGCGTTTTCGCGTCGGCTGCATGATGCTATCGAGCTCGCGCAACTAGACGATGAAAGCCTGCGCGCAGAATTGGAAGCCGAAATTTCTAGCATTGAAGCTGAATTAGACAAACGATCCTTCACGGCGATGCTTTCCGGTAAGTACGATTACGACTCTGCCATCCTTGCTATTCATGCTGGGGCAGGTGGAACGGACTCACAGGATTGGGCCGCGATGCTTGAACGTATGTACTTGCGTTGGGCAGAATCCCGTGGGTTTAAAACCGAAATTCTGGATATTACTGAAGGTGAAGAAGCTGGAATCAAAAGTGTCACGATAGAGGTAGATGGACAATATTCGTTTGGTTATCTTCGTTCTGAAAAAGGTGTTCATCGCCTTGTGAGGCTTTCTCCGTTCGACGCCGCGCATCGTAGACATACATCGTTTGCGCTGGTCGAGGTGCTCCCTCAAGTGGCAATGGATGAAGCCGAAATCGAGATCGACCCGGGAGATATCAAACTAGATGTCTTCCGTTCCTCCGGCGCGGGCGGACAAAACGTGCAAAAAAATGCAACGGCTGTTCGTATCACACATATCCCAACCGGAATTGTGGTCACTTGTCAAAACGAGCGCTCGCAAACCCAAAATCGCGAATTCGCCATGCGTATCTTGCGCGCCCGTTTACTTGAACTTAGACAAGCGGAAAAAGAGGAAGAGCGGGCGGTCCTGCGCGGCGAGTACACCAAAGCTGAATGGGGCAGATGAATCAGGCAATACGCAAGCCGTCCTCGACGGCGACTTAGACGAATTCATGGAAGCCTATTTACGTTCTTCAAAGGAGAAATAATGTCTGACACAATCCCTCAACTTTCAAAATTCATCACAACAACTATCTTGAAACAACCCACTCGCGTACTTGGCGCAGATGAAAATTTGATCTCCACTGGTCTCATTGATTCATTTAGTTTGATGGACCTGGCGCTATTTGTCGAAGATCAATTTGGTGTTCGCATCGAAGATACCGAATTAAATGCAGAGCAGTTTGATACTTTGACTCAACTCGCCTCTTTGATAGAATCTCGGCAATGAGTATCTTCCCGGAACGACTCAAAGCCCTGCACTCCCGGACGCCGGAGCGGATCGCGGTTACTTTGCAATTTGCAGGCAAGGATGATTTTCCAATTACCTATAATCAACTTTTGCGCGGTGCAGATTCTTTCGCGCGGACGCTGGCGCGCCAAGAGATTCAGCCTGGCGAAGTTGTTGTGATGATTTTGCAGCACAGCGAAGAACTCATATATTCATTTTGGGGGACAATATTGCATGGAGCCATTCCCTCCATCATGCCATTCCTTACGGAGAAATTATCCCCGGAACGTTATCGTGCTGATCTGGCTTCGCTAATTTCCGTGACAAGACCTGCAGCGATTGTCACCTATCCCGAGTTTGAAGTCGATGTCTGCGCTGCGTTGCAGGAAGGCGATTCTGTTCGCGCTGTAATTCTCACAAATGAATTGGAGTCTCAATCGGGAATTGACTTCGATGCCTTGCGTGGATTCGAGCGTGGACCTGAGGATATTGTGCTGCTCCAACATTCCTCTGGCACAACAGGTTTGCAAAAAGGAGTGGCACTCTCTCATCAAGCGGTGTTCAACCAGCTCGACGCGTATGGTAAATCCCTTTCATTAAATGACAACGATGTGGTTGTTGCATGGTTGCCACTCTATCACGACATGGGTTTGATTGCTGGCTTTTTGATTCCAATTCTTTCAGGCATTCCGCTGGTATTGATGTCCCCGTTCGATTGGGTGCGGGCGCCGTATCGCTTAATGCAATCCGTCTCAAAATATCGTGGCACGCTCACATGGCTCCCTAACTTTGCTTATAACTTTTGTGCGCAAAAAATCCGTGATCGCCATATAGAGGGTGTGGATTTGTCTTCGTGGCGCGCGATCATCAATTGCTCAGAGCCTGTGCGCTGGGAGAGCCATCACGCGTTTTACGAGTTCTTCAAGAAGTATGGTTTGAAATGGGAAGCACTGCAAACATCGTACGCGATGGCAGAAAATGTTTTCGGGGTTACCCAAAGCCAATTGGGGAGTGAACCGGTTGTGGCGGAAATCGATCGAGAATGCTTTATGGCGGAACGCGTGGCGAAGGGCCCGCAGCATGGGCGTCCATCCATGAAAATGATGTCTTCCGGTCGTCCGCTTGAAAATGTTAAGATCAAGGTATTCGATGAACGTGGAAACGATGTACCCGATTGTGTGATCGGTGAGGTCGCGCTGCAAAGTGACTGCATGTTGACAGGCTATTTCAATCGTCCAGATCTCACTGAAAAAGCTTTTCGCGCGGGTTGGTATTTAACCGGCGATTATGGTTTTGTTTCCAACGGTGAATTGTTTATATCAGGGCGCAAGAAGGATATGATCATTGTGGGTGGCAAGAATGTGTATCCACAGGATTTGGAATCGTTGACGTATGAAGTGCCTGGCGTCCATGCGGGACGATCGGTGGCATTCGGTTTATTTGATGAGTCGCAAGGAACGGAAGAGGTGGTCCTCATCGCGGAGGTTGACTCGGAGGATGAGACTGAACATCAAAGAATTGCGGATGCTTTGCGGGCGCATGTGACAAAAAATTCGGCAATTGCCTTGCGTCACGTCAAAGTGGTGGGTCCCAAATGGATTCTAAAAACATCCAGTGGAAAAACCGCGCGCTCCGCGAACAAGGAAAAGTTCATCAACGAGTTGGAGAATAATAGGAAGATGTAGGCTACAGTGTTGGAGCAAAAAGAATTCAATGAAGCCATAGAGTTGTTGAATAAAGCAAGAGCTTGCGCGGAGAAGAGGGATACCCTCAGCGCCCTCCGCCTGGCGCAGCAGGCAACGCAAAAAGATGACTGCCTTGAAGAGGCATGGTTGTTAATTGCTACGCTTTCCTCTTCTGTGAACCAGAGAATCGATGCCCTCGAGAGAGCCCGTGCAATCAACCCTTCCAATACACAAACCATTCCATTGCTTGAACAGGTCCGTCAATTGCGCGATGATCCGTTGGGCGCCGCCTCCCACTCTGAGCAAATGGGGAATTTTGAGGAAGCCTTGAAGATCTATAATGAGTTGGTAGGGATGGCAAAAGATTCCAACGAGTTCGACCGGCTCTATAAACACATTATCCGCATTGAAGGTTTACGAAGGGAAAATATTCGGTACGTCGCTCCCCAATCATCCATCACTCGTCTTACATTTGGCTGGCCCTTGTTATATCTGTTTCTGGTGCTCATGCAAGTGGGATTGAATCCATTTGTACATCCAGCGTTCCTTTTATGGTTGGGGTTACCCTTGGTGCTTATTGGAAGTTTCCTACTTTCAATTTCTGAAGTGCGTTCCAAACATGTTTTCTGGCAAACAGTTTTTTCGGAAGAAGGACAGGGATCGAGTTTTGCTCGGCTTGTCACGGCTGTGGCAGGATGGTTATTAGTTATTTTTCCGCATCTTTTTCTTTTACTGGACTCGATTAACCGTCTACGAGTTTTTAGAATTCCGCCCGAACCATTTTAGAGGGAAATATGTTTCCTTTAAACGACACAGAACGAAATCGATATTCATTCTTTCCGATCATGACCGTGACACTGATCGTTGTGAACTGCTTCCTATACTATGTTGAAATTTTCGTGATTGGCGCCAATTATTGGCCGTTTTTTATGAAGTACGCGGTTACGCCTCGTCTCATCATGAGCGCACAAGGCGCAGGAGCGCTCTCAAATATCACAGCTATGTTTTTGCACGGAGGATTGGCGCATTTGCTTGGTAACATGCTCGCGTTGTGGGTATTTGGGAGGCGGGTAGAGGATGCATGTGGTCCCTGGCGCTTCCTAGCCTTCTACCTGCTGGCTGGAACATCAGCGCATATCCTATTTACCATCGTCCAACATGACTCATTAATTCCCGGTATTGGGGCCAGTGGCGCGATTTTCGGAGTCATGGGAGCTTATCTGCTTCTCTATCCGGGAGGTCGTATCCGGACACTGGTATTTTTGAGCATCGTTCCGCTATGGCCGCGCATTCGTGCAATTTGGATTGTATTGTATTTTGTTGGAATCCAGATTTTGCCTGCTATTCAAATCCTTCTGAAAAAAGAGGACTATAGTGTCAATCACTGGGCTCATCTGGGTGGATTTTTCTCCGCTGTCTTTATACTTTTCTTCTTGCGCCCCGAAGCATATGCCCGTTATGTGAGTGACACATTGGTCTGATAATCATGGAAATAAAAAAGCGACTCATCCGAGTCGCTTTTTTATTTGGTACTGTTTATCCGCCGGTGGGAAGTCTTTTCTTGAGAGTGCGGTTGAGCAACTCTTCCTGTTCATCTGAAGAGCGGGATTTTGACCGTTTCACTTTGTAAGCTCGCTCTGCATTGGATTTGTTAAGAGCCTCCTGCCAGGCAATTTGGAAGACAGTCAATTCAGGTTCTTTCGTTTCTTCCTGCTCCAAAAACTCAGTCTGATTCTTCTTGGGTCCACGCTTGCCAGTTTTTTTGATTTCTTTCTTGGCGGGGACGAATTCCTCAACTTCTGGTTCGAGCGCCTTCATGCTCAACTTGATCTGTTTCTTCTTGCGGTTGACGTCCAGAACCTTTGCTTCCACTTCATCGCCTTCCTTGACGATCTCGTTCGGGGTCTTGACATAACCATGAGCCAACTCGCTAACATGTACCATACCTGGGCGTTCCGCGCCAATGTCAACAAAGGCACCATATGGTTCGAGACGAACCACCTTACCCTTCACAATCATGTCTGGTTCGATCTCTTTCCATTCCAGCGCAAGGGGCTGGATCATAGTCAGTTCGATGCGATCCTTCTTTACCCGGCGTACCCACACATCCACAGTTTGTCCTTCTTTTACTACGTCTTCAACTTTATTTATGGGTTCCATACTTAATTGTGAGATGTGTATAACACCGGGAATATTTTGTCCTACATCGACAAGCGCTCCCGCCAAAGTCGTTTTCAGAACTTTTCCGCTTAATTTAGTTTTTGGTTCGAGCGTTGCCGCTGTGATATCTGGTGTTGTCATAATTTTACTCCTACTGATTTGAATAATGCCAAGAGTTAATTATACCTGTTTGACAACTTATAGTCAATGTGAAATATGTTTCAATAGAAGATTGATGATACTTTTTAAACTTTTTCACTGTCTGTTCCCTCTTTTTTGTGACAACCCAGGACGGCATCGTCTTACTTTGTTGACTGAACTCTGTATGCAAAGTACAGTATATCTATGCTGCAAGAACGATGCCGAATGCTGGACGAATGATGTCGAATATCAAAGTCTTTCGGTAAAGGAAACAATAGGCGCCTGATTTCTTCCATCCAAAATTGATACTTGACTGGTTTAATTGTTTTGATGTATAGTTGCGCAGCCCCTGTCGGTTTCGGAAAAAATTCTCAAAAACTATGTATAATTTCGACAAAACGGATATAAAAATTGTCAATCTCCTTCTTGATGATGGGCGAATGCCCGCATCTGAAGTTGCACGTCGTATCGGTGATATATCGGAACGGGCAGTACGTTATCGTATTGATCGCATGGTTGACGAGGGAGTGATTCGAGTCAGCGCGGTCGCGAAACCGCAGGCATTTGGTCTCACCACAATCGCGGATGTGTGGATGGAGGTCGAGTCAGATCGCATCCTCGAAGTCGCTCGTCAAATGGCGGAGTTTGATAATGTCAGCTATGTAGCGTGTGGGATTGGCGAGTCGGATGTAAGCATCCAGATTGTTGCAAAAGATACGGCAGAGATTTATCAATTTGTCACAGAGGTTGTTCGGAAGGTTCCTGGGGTTCGCAAGACGACAACCTCCATTGTTCCCCTCATTATTAAAGATGCTGGGGGTCAATTCCAACTTCCGTTTCTGGGGAGAGGGAATCACGCCTTATGTTGAAAAGGCCAAAGGTGCCTATCTGTGGGATGTTGACGGAAAAAAATATATTGATTATCGAATGGCTTTTGGTCCGATTATTTTGGGACATTCATATGATGAAGTCGATCAAAAGGTCATTGAAGAAATTCAAAAAGGCATCCTTTTTGCAATGACAGGTGAGCTTGAGGTTTCCGTTGCTGAGATGATCACGGAGATGGCGCCGGCTGTGGAGATGGTTCGCCTGGCCTGTTCAGGGACGGAAGCGACCATGCATGCGATCCGCGTCGCTCGCGCCTATACAGGGCGCGAGCTCATTTTGAAATTTGAAGGTAATTATCACGGATTTCATGATCATACATTGTGGTCCACCTATGCTCCTGTAGAAGCCTATGGAAATCGACGAAGTCCCATTCCTGTGCCGGCTTCGTCTGGAATTCCCAAATCGATGCGTGAATTTATTATCACGCTTCCATTTAATGACTTTGAAGGCTTCGAACGTGTGATGCGTTCATACGGCGAACAGATCGCCGCGGTAATTTCTGAGCCGTGTCAAGGCAACTGCGCGGCGATCAATCCGCAGGCTGGATTTCTGGAACTCATCCGCAAAAAAACTGAAGAATATGGTTGCCTTTTCATATTGGACGAAGTGAAAACAGGCTTCCGCATTGCGAACGGCGGTGCGCAGGAATATTACAACATCCAACCGGACCTAGCGACCTACGCGAAAGCGCTTGGCAATGGGTACCCGGTCGCCGCGTTCGGCGGCAAAAAAGAGATTATGTCCATTATTGGACATGGTGTGGCGCAAGGGGGAACCTATACAAATAACAAACCTGGTGTAGCGGGTGCATATGCAACCTTGAATTTGCTGAAGTCAAAACCAATTCTCAAAACCATCGAGCAACGGGGACAACGTCTCATGGATGGGTTAAAAGATATTTTTGAAGATAACAATATTCCCGTAGTAATGACAGGTTATCCCGCCATGTTCTCATTTTCCTTGGGTGTGGAGTCGGTTACCTCTCAGCGTGATTGGGCAAAAAGCGACCATGAGCTGTATCTTAAGCTAACCGAAAAGGCGATTGAATGTGGTGTAATGCCTGACCATGATGCGCGCGAGCCATGGTTCTTATGTTATGAGCACAGCGACGCAGATATTGATGAGACTTTGAATGTGTACGCCGAGATCGTGAAGGAAGTGAAGAGGTAATCCTTAAACAGTCGAGACCCAAAATACAATATGAAAGATTTGGTAAAACATAAGATAGGTTTTCATATAGAAGAACAAGAAAATGGTCAATTGATTGCCTATTTTGAACAAGACGGTCAAAGGTGCTCTCGGCTGGCAATAATTGAACTTGATGAGTTTGAATATTTTGTTGGCGATAGTCCTGTTTCCGATACAATTTCTGGTTTTATCGAATTTTATTTGTTTCGCAGTGAAAACATTCAGAGCGAATGTCCGTATGAAATCAAAGTTCATACAAACCTGATCAGAAATCAGGCATCTGCTGATACATATAAGTATGCCGACCGACTTTTAGAATCGCTCAATTTGGCGATTAAGTCAGCTAAACCAATAAAGTTTGAAATTCTTGACGATTTAGAAGTAATGAGTTGGTACATAATATGTAGTTAAGGAAACGCTTCGTAATTAAACTGTTTGATTGGAGATAATATGGCAAAACTAACATCGCAAGAAATTGTTGACCTCAACAAGGAATACACCTTCTTTTCCTGGTCCAATCAAAGTCAAGTGAATCCGATTCCCATGGATAGGGCTGAGGGTGCCTATTTTTGGGATGCGGACGGCAAACGCTATCTCGATTTTGCATCGCAGTTGGTGAACACGAACGTGGGACATCAGCATCCTAAAGTAGTAAAGGCGATTCAAGAGCAAGCCGCAAAGTTGACTTTTGCCGCGCCAGGGATGGCCACGGAACCGCGCGGACTGCTTGGAAAAAAACTTGCAGAAATTACACCAGGTGATTTGAAGAAAACGTTCTTCACACTCGGGGGAGCGGAAGCAAACGAGAACGCGATCAAAATTGCCCGCTTCTATACAGGCAGAAACAAAATCCTTGCGCGCTATCGCTCTTATCATGGCGCAACACATGGAGCGATGGCATTGACCGGTGATTATCGTCGTCTGCCGGCGGAGCCTGCGCTGCCCGGCGTTGTCCATTTTCTGGATCCATATTGTTATCGCTGTCCGTTCGGATGGACAAAAGAAAGTTGCCATCGTGAGTGTATCAAGCATGTTGAAGAGGTAATCCAGTACGAAGGCCCAGATCAAATTGCTGCAATCTTCCTCGAAGGCGTGACAGGCACCAACGGACTGATCATCCCGCCCGATGATTACTGGCCGCGTATGCGCGAAATTTGTGATAAATATGGAATCCTGTTGATTTCTGATGAAGTCATGAGCGGTTGGGGCCGTACCGGCGAATGGTTCGCTGTGAATAACTGGGATGTTGTTCCAGACATTATCACCACGGCCAAGGGAATCACGTCAGGCTATGTTCCTCTGGGTGCGGTGATCGTCCGTGAGAAAATCGCCAAATTCTTTGATGACAAGATGTTATATGCAGGTCTGACCTACAGCGGTCACGCACTGGCATGCGCTGCCGCCCTGGCAACGATCGAAGCATATGAAGAAGATAAGATCTTCGAGAATGCGAAGAAAGTGGGAAAGCACCTCGGAGAATGCCTCGAAGACTTGAAAACCAGACATCCCTCCGTCGGCGATGTCCGCTATATTGGAATGTTTTCCGCGTTGGAATTGGTGAAGAACCGCGAAACCAAAGAGCCAATGGATATCACGCCGCTCAAAAATTTCATGGTTTCCCATGGGGTGTATGTATTCAACTTCAAGAATATTTTGTTTGTGGTTCCCCCTTTGATAATCACAGAAGAGCAGTTGGATGAAGGATTGAACCTGCTTGATGAAGGCCTAGCCGAGTTGATGGATAAGCAAGTTTCGTAAATCGATACGCGATATTCGGAAACGAGATTCGAATCTGTTTTTGGAGAACTCATGGAAATCCTGAACTACATTAATGGCGAATGGATCAAGCCCGTAGTAAATGAATGTCTCGATGTCATCAACCCGGCGACGGGACAGGTGATTGCGAAGACTCCCTTATGTGGGAAAGATGTTGTCGATGCCGCAGCAAAAGCGGCAAGCGCGGCGTTCCCTATGTGGAGGCGGACGCCTGTGCAGGATCGTGTGCAATATCTTTTCAAATTACGCGATCTGCTGCGGGCAAATGGGGATGAAATTGCAAAGCTCATCACGAATGAGTGTGGAAAAACATTTGATGAAGCCAAAGCTGAAATGGTGCGCGCGTTTGAAAATGTTGAGGTTGCTTGTGGCATGCCAATGATGGGCAAGGGTGAGGTCGTTGAAGATATTGCCCCCGGCATCGACGAATTCATGTTGCGACAGCCACTCGGTGTTTGTGCCACGATTGCACCTTTCAACTTTCCGGGCATGATTCCCTTCTGGTATTTGCCTTATG
>WNFZ01004860.1_pt1 | contig 15780 bp, 9 predicted proteins | sample 5400081 | NCBI WGS metagenome assembly WNFZ01 (sample SAMN13153365, study PRJNA577476) | soil metagenome | isolation source: 80 cm soil or saprolite under grassland replicate 1 | place: USA:California | collected 2016-06-15 | reverse complement strand
GTTCCGCCGTACCGTGTGTAAAGCCGTCAGGCACCACGTAACCCTGCGCGCGCTTCTGCATCCGGTCGTCGCCGATTTGCGCGGCGGCGTTCAATCCCTCCTCAATGTCTCCCTCTTCCAGAATCCTGCGTTCTCGATTTGCCGTATTGGCCCAGATGCCGGCCAGGCAGTCCGCCTGAAGCTCAAGCCGAACCGAGAGTGCGTTGGCCTGCCGCTGGTTTGACTGGCTCTGTCGCTCCATCATTTGCTGCATGATGCCAAGCTGGTTCTGCACGTGGTGACCGACCTCGTGCGCAATAACATAAGCCTGCGCGAAATCGCCGGGTGCTTTAAAACGCTCGCGCAGCTCGCGATAAAAACTCAGATCGATGTACACTTTTGCGTCGCGCGGACAGTAAAAGGGACCGCCCACGTGCGTTCCGTACTTCCCAGCACTCGGGAAACGAAGTTTCGCATCTCATCGTTGCTGTCAGCCTGCCGACTTTCCGGCGGCGGAGTGGTATCGACGCTAGTGGTGCCCTGGAAAAGCACGCTCGGATCGACACCGAAAAACAACGCGATGAGAACAATCGCAAGTGTGCCGATCCCGCCACCAGCGAGCCCCGGCGAGACTCTATAGCCGCGGCGATCCTCGATATTCGTGCTTTGCTGCTCTTCATCAAGTCGCATATGAAACTCCTAATAGTTATCGACCCAGTCTGCCGATCTTGTCTCGGCTTGGTTCCCTGTCGTTACCATGCCTGACCGACCTTCCGCCGGTTCGTTTCTCCGGCGGCGGCGATTCTCTTTTTTGCGTCTCTTGAGCGACCGCGATGGGCTCGGCGTTTTTCGCCGGAACAACTCCAGATCCATACTGGGTTGCATAGACTTGAGTGAACTCCGCTCCTAAGAAAAAAATCAGCGATGAGTAGTAGACCCACAGCAAAACGGTGATCAATGATCCGGCAGCTCCGTAGGCCGAAGTCACTCCGCTGCGACCCAAATATAACCCTATCAGGAATTTTCCTATCGCGAAGAGAAACGAGGTCGACGCAGCGCCGATCCATACGTCTCGCCATTCAATGCGAGCGTCCGGAAGGAATTTGTAGATCATCGCAAAAAGCGCAGTAACAAAAATAAATGATATTAAGAGATCGAGCGCGTGAGCGAGAAACGCGGTTGTGCCCAACAAAGTACCCATCGCTTGCGTCAGACCGGCCAGTAAGGCGCTGACTGCAAGAGACACCAAAAGGAGGAACCCGATCCCCAGAATCATCGCATAGGAGATGAAGCGCTGGCGGACAAATCCCCACACGCCTTGGCCGGCTTTCGGCGTCACGCCCCAAATCGTGTTAAGCGACGTCTGTAGTTGGCCGACCACGCCGCTGGCACCGAAGATCAAAGCGATAATGCCCAGCACGGTAGAAACAATCCCCGTTTCGGGTTGATTGCTGGCGTTTTGAATCATCCCCTGAACAGCCTGCGCGCTGTCTTGGCCGATCAGTCCTTGGATGGTTTCAACTATCCGGTTCTGTGCGGCTTCTTGACCAAAAGCAAACCCCGCAATGGCGATAACAATGATCAGCAACGGCGCCAGAGAGAAAAGCGTGTAATAGGAGAGCGCAGCGGCTAACTGGAAAGGTTGATCCTCAATCCATTGCACCGCGGTATCTCTCACGAATTGCCAACGCGGTTTTCGTTCCATGACCAGTCTAGTTGCAGAAGTCTGAGGATCGCCCAGACCTTAGCTCGCGCTACGGGATCCTTGTTTTTGCTCCCCTTAAGTTCCTCACGCGGACGATCGGTTCGTTTATCGCTTTGGTTCTCTGATGATCTTGCTGCAGAGGTTCCAATGCGTCTATCGGCCTCTCCAGCGAAATTAGATTTGCTAAATGGATTGGGCAAGACTTGTGCCAAGAGTTCGCATCTTGTCGAACGTCGACGACGCGCGCGATCCGGAAGCATTTCTAGGTAAATCGCCGCTGATCGACCTGCTCTCGCTCGGCATCGCCGAACAGCTTGTAGCTTTTATCGGACGAAACTCTTTTTTTTGTCTAGATTTCGCGACAAGGAAGTTCTTATACGGTGGTTGGATGGCGATTAATTTCATAGAGAACGCGTGCAACCCGGTGCGTGAGATTGTATCCGCTATTAGAGCGGCGAGAAGGTCGCGTCCTTTTTCGCGCAGGCGACTCCTTTGTCCGTGTATTCCAACAAGATGACGCATTTGTTCGAACAAGGTGAGCAATCGAGAACTAAAAGCCAAATCGGAATCCAGTGAGCGAATCGATCAAGCATGTTCTTCGTTCCGATTGATACACTCTCGTGCCCTCTGCGTTTCCGCAGTGAGATCTCCGAATAAGTCTTCATCACAGAGACACAGCGCGGCATAGCCGCGACCAAGTTGCTCTACGTGCGGCGGAATTCAAGCCAATGCTGAGACGCAGATTTGGGATCAGGACTTATTCGTTTAAGATATGCAGCATAGGAGAGCAGAATCTACACTCTATGCAAGCCACGTGATGACAATTAGCTCTCGTCTTTACGTGAGGATAGTAGTTGGCAACGCAAATGAAGGGCTTTGTGCCCCAAGAACAATCCGCACATGGTGCGTTGCGCCGTCATCGGCGAGTTCGATATGCTTGCTGCCGCCTGCGACCGATTTGCCATCGAGTTCAATCGACCACACGCCTCGCGCAACGCCCTGTGGGTTCTCGACGACGATTTCATAGCGTGAGGAGTGATAGCGGAATTTGATCTTAAAGCTTCGCCATGCGCGTGGGATGCATGGATCGAAATGAAGCTCCGATTTCCGCAGACGGAAGCCCAGAATCCACTCGATGCCGGCCCTATACATCCATCCTGCTGACCCGGTGTACCAAGTCCATCCGCCTCGACCGATGTGCGGCCGTTCAGCATAAATATCTGCGGCGACGACATAGGGCTCGACTTTGTACCGGGAAGCACCGGCACGGCTATTTGCATGATTGATCGGGTTCAATAGTGAGAAGAGTTCCCCGGCCTTGTCTCCATCGCCGAGCGCGGCGAAGGCGAGAACGCACCAGATCGCCGCATGAGTATATTGGCCACCGTTTTCGCGCACGCCGGGCAGGTATCCTTTGATATAGCCGGGGTCCGGGCTGGCGTTATCAAAAGGCGGAGTAAAAAGAAGGACGAGGCCGTCGCCGCGACGAACAAGATGTTTGTCAACAGCCGCCATCGCGCGCGCTCCCCGCGCCGGTTCCGCAGCGCCGGAGATAACTCCCCAAGATTGGGCAATGGAATCAATGCGACATTCGGCATTCGCGGCGGAACCAAGCGGTGTCCCATCGTCAAAGTAGGCGCGCCGGTACCAGTCGCCATCCCACGCCTGTAATTCAAGCGCTGCTTTGATTGCACTGACATGCACGCGCCACATCTCAGCGCGCCGGTGCTCGCCGCGTGCGTCAGCCAGCCGCGCGAACTCCCAGAGTAGCGTGTGAAGAAACCAGCCGAGCCAGACACTCTCGCCTTTCCCGGCAGATCCGACCCGGTTCATTCCATCGTTCCAGTCTCCTGTGCCCATCAACGGAAGGCCATGGCTCCCAACTGTCAGACTGCGATCGAGCGCGCGTGCGCAATGCTCGAATAGCGTGCCGCTTTGCGCTGACACGCGTGGCGCCAAATACGACTCGTTTTCTCCATCCGCGAGAGTCGGTCCATCGAGGAACGGGACAACCTCATCGAGGAGACCGACATCGTCGGTGACTTCAAGGTAGTGGAGTACCGCGTAAGGCAACCATAGAAGGTCGTCGGAGATACGGGTCCGAACACCCCGGCCGGAGGGCGGATGCCACCAATGCTGTACGTCACCTTCGACGAACTGCCGTTCGGCCGCCCGCACTAACTGCCCACGCGCGACGTCTCGTTTCGTCACCACGAGCGCCATCACATCTTGGAGCTGATCGCGAAAACCGTAGGCACCGCCGGCTTGATAAAACGCCGCGCGGGCCCAGACGCGACAAGCCAGTGTCTGATAGAGCAGCCAGCGGTTGAGCATGATATCCATAGCTCGATCCGGTGTTGTCACCTGAACTGAGCCAAGAATGTCATCCCAATGTTCCGTGACCGTGCCGAGGATTTCATCAACGTCAGCCGCGCGGTAGCGCGCGATCAATGCCTGCGCCTCTTCCATGCTCGCAGCCTCACCAAGGAAAAAGACAATCTCAGTACGACCGCCCGCATGAAGCTCAACCGTCGTTTGCAGAGCAGCGCAGGGGTCGAGGCCGGCTCCAATCTTTCCAGTGAGCGGGTCGCCTCGTTCAAGCGATAGCGGATGGTCGAGTGTGCCGTTGCGACCAAGAAATTCCGTTCGATCTCCCGTCCACGCGGTCTGGCGACCGCCAAGGTCAGCGAAGGCGACACGGCCATTGAACTCGCTGTTCCAGGAATTCCTTACGAGCATCGCTTTCGTTTCCGGGTCGATCTCGGTGACAATGAAAGGCGCGGAAACGCTTCGCGAAACCCCGAGCACCCACTCGACATACGCCGTCACCGAGAGACGTCGAGAGCGCGCTGAATGGTTCTCGATAGTGAGGCGGGAAATTTTGATCGGATCATCGAGTGGCACGAACTGCAGGAGATCAAGCGCGATCCCGTGTGACGTATGTTCGAAGCGGCTGTAGCCCTGACCATGTCGGGCAGTATACAGCGAAGCCTCTTCGCGGATCGGCACCACCGTTGGGCCCCACAGATCGCCGCTGTCTTCATCGCGGACGTATATCGTCTCGCTTGGCGGATCGCTGACGGGGTCATTCGACCATGGTGTGAGCTGGTTCTCGCGGCTGTTGAGCGACCATGTGTAACCCGAGCCTGACTCGGAAACCTGGAAGCCAAACGAGGGATTCGCAATGACGTTGAGCCACGGCGCCGGTGTCCATTGCCCCTCGCCCAGTATCGTCACGTATTCACCGCCATTCGCATCAAAACCACCGAGACCATTGAAAAACTCGAGGTCGGTTCGCGGCGGCAAGACCTCCGATGGTTTCGGCTCAGGCCGATGTCGAGGTAATCGAAGCGCCGCGGCTTCCGATCGTTGACGGACAACCTGCTCGGCCAAGCTGCCGCGACGACTCAAGAGAACAGCACGCGCGGCGGTCTGTAGGAGGGTGCGATCCTCAGCCGAAATGAGATCTCCCCGTAGAACAAACACGCCGCCGGAAGGTTTGTCGCTCTCGGATTGCACTCGTGATTGGCCGGCTCGGACGTGAGCTTCCAAAGAGGCTTGAAGATCTTGAACGTAGGAAGAGCCCTGTTCGTTCAGAATTACAAGATCGACGGCGAGCTGCTTCATGCGCCAGTATTCGTGAGCCCGCAGCAGTTGTCGGACGATTCCTTGATCTTCGGGCTCGTCGATTCGTACCAGCACGATCGGGATGTCGCCGGAAATTCCGTACTGCCAGAGTGCCGTGGGCCCTTGGGTATTGCGGGTAAGTACGGCAGCCGAAGGCCGCACTGCAGGGTCCGAGTACAGGATGTGGCTGGCGAGTTGCTGGAAAAGGTAGGCCTCGTCGGGATCTATGCCGAGATGACGTAATTGGACTTGAGCCTGAGTCCACGCGAGCGTGGCCGCCCGCTCAAACGTCGCTGGATCGCGGTACTCGTCGGCCAGGGCAAGCGCATCGTCGCGAGATGACGCGATCAGCGTCGAGAAGGTTAGCCGCGCCGTGGCGCCCGGCGCAAGCCTTACCCGGCGTCTGAGGCTGAAGATCGGATCGAGCACTGCGCCAACCGTGTTCGTGAGTGGATGGCCATCTATGATCGACATCGGCGTGCGGATTCCGCGGCCCCGGCCGAGAAACCGAGCGCGATCGGTTTCACATTGTAGGTCGCCGACGCTTTCCCCTTCGGTGACGAGCATGTGCGCCGCCCAGACCCGGGGCTCGTCGGGGGAGCGGGGGCGGCGAGTCGCGAGCAGTCCACCGAGTTCGGGAACAAACTCCGTCTGCACGAAAAGTTTGGAAAACGCCGGGTGGGCGTGGTCGGCCACAGCAGTTGCCAAAACGATTTCAGCATACGAAGTCAGCTCGATCTCTCGGTCTCGCGCCCCTAGATTCGTGATCGACACCCGGCGAACCTCGGCGTCGTTCTCGGGCGAAACGACGATTTCAAGCGCAGTCGCGATCGCGCCGTCGCGTCGCCGAATCTCTATATGATCCTCTGAAAAAGCCGCTTCATAACTATCCGGTTCGACGCCGCTCGGCTGGTAAGCGGCCGACCAGACCTGGCCACTGTGGGCATCGCGAAGAAAGATGTATGTTCCCCAGGCGTCGCACGTGCGGTCTTCTAACCATCGTGTAACCGCAATATTTCGCCAATGGCTGTATCCGGAGCCCGCCGCCGTGATCATCACGACGTAGCGCCCATTGGAAAGAAGGTGGATACCGGGAGTCGGGTCGTGTGCGGAGGTGAAGCGACGTAGGATGGGTGGAACAATATCGCGGACGTTCGCGACCGCACGCACCTCTTCGGCCCTCGGCCGGGCGACTAGGACGTCCCGCGGAGTACGTTCCTGTAGCAGCAGTTCGGTCGCTTGCACGCGTGGCTCAGCGTGAAAGCGCTCGCGCATGACGCCGTCATGGAGAACATTCGCGAGCGCGACTAGCGACATGCCCTGATGATGGGCCATGTAGGCGCGCACGACGGCGACCCGGAGATCTTCCGGAACTCGCGTAGCCGTAAAATCGAGCGCTTCGTAAAAGCCATAACGTCCGCTCGCGCCGACCTCGCTCAGCCGCGCGAAGTTCTCGGCTGCCGCCTCCGGATCGATCATTGCCGCCAGCGCCGTCGCGTAAGGGGCGACGACCACGTCTTCACTCAAGCCCCGTTTGAGGCCCAAACCCGGGACGCCGAAATTAGAGTATTGATAAGTAAGATTCAGGTCGCGTGCGTTGTAGGCGGATTCTGAGACCCCCCATGGAACACCACGTTCGGCTCCATATCTTCTCTGGCGGCGGACAATGAGATCGCATGTCTGGCCTAACAGACTCTCCGATGGCGAGCGCATCACGAGCGCGGGCATGAGGTACTCGAACATCGACCCCGACCAGGAGACGAGCGCAGATCCACGGTCTACCGGTGTCAAAGCACGGCCGAGATGAAACCAATGGGTCGACGGCACATCACGTTTGGCAATGGCGATGAAGCTTGTGAGGCGCGCCTCAGAGGCTAGCAGATCGTAACAACTTGGGTCGAGGTTATTATCGGCAACTCGGTAACCGATCGAAAAGAGCTTCCGCGTTGGATCGAAGAGAAAATCGAATTCCATTGCGTCGAACAACGCCTGCGCCAGCTGGCTAAGAGTCGAAAGCCGCCGGAACAATGCTCGTGACGCTGCGGCGGAACCAGCCAGACTGTCGATAGTCGAGTCGATTCGGGTACGGGTCTCACTCTGTGCGGTGCCGTCGTTAGCCAAGCGTGCGCGAAGAGCGGTGAGTTCGTCGATGGCTGTCTCGTAGCGATCCGGCATGTCGGCCAACGTCGGGAGCTCGAGAAATAAATGCGCAATCTCGGTCGAACCTGACGCTTGCTCTGCGTCAATAGCCGGGTGAGGCACAGTATTCCCAAAAACAAGCCGGGCCCATGGAAGAACCATATCGAGATCGCGGAGGTGACTTTCGATGTCCTCTAGGACGGCCTCCGCCCACACGAGCACTTCTGCATCGGTGCTATCGCCCCGTTCAGCGGTCAAGGTACGCGCAATATCCACCACGGTGCGCGCGAGGGTCTCGAGCTCAGTGAGGCGCAGGACCCAATCGCTCGGAGTTATAGGAACCGGATTGAGGGCCCTGACCAGCGCATCGAGAGCTTCATCGAGGTGTTTCCGGGTAACCGTTTGCGTGCGCCGGTCGTCTGAAATCGCGCGTGACGATGCGCGTACGAGAAGGATTGCATCGGTAATTCCGGAGAACACACGTGGTCCCCCCAGCAGCGGGCGGTTGATGAGCTCCTGACATGCCTGTCGGAGCGCGACGAGGTGGCCGGCGAGGTTGCCACTGTCAACCGAGGAAACATATTTAGGAACGAGCGGGCGCAGGTCGCGCGTGTCGTACCAGTTATAGAAATGACCATGGAAACGTTCGAGGCCGTTCATTGTGCCGAGCGTCGCTTCGAGCCGTTCGATCGTCGCTACCATGCCGAGCCAGCCAAAATCGTGCGCTGCGATAGTCGAGAGCAGATACAGACCGATGTTGGTCGGGGACGTCCGGTGCGCAACAACCGGAGCCGGCTCTTCCTGGAAATTATCCGGAGGTAGCGCATGATCTTCCGAGCCGACAAAGGTTTCGAAGAATCGCCAGGTGCGGCGCGCGGTCAACCGCAGCGTCCGCGCGTCATTTACCGAAAGCGGCCGGGCGCCAACCGCGCGCGGCGGTAGGCTGATCCAGTGTCCGACTGCGGGTGATAGCGCCCAAAGAAATGCAAATGGTGCCGCAATCAACCCTGCTCCCGAAGGCCCGAATCGAACAAGAATGGCGGTTGCCGCGGCGAGCACGATGGCGCCGCCCATCACACGATAGACGCTGCCAAGCGTCATGCCGACGCTAGCTTTCGCCTCCGCTGCGGTTACCCATTCGAGCAACTTTCGGCGTGTCACATAGAGACGGAAGAGTGTCCGGAGGATCGCATCGGTCATCAGGGTTGCCTGGTGGGCAAGAAATGTCACCGTGAGTCCCACCTGCGATAACGCTAGCGCGACGTCCATGCCGACGGCCCTCGCGTGACTGCGTTTTGAAATGCCGCGGCGAGGCGGGATCAGCCCACTCAGGACTGGCAAAAAGGCAGGGATGGCAAAGACGGCGACGACGAACATCGTCCAAATCACAGGTGAAGCAAACGGTAGTGTCCAGCCGGCAATCAAGGTCAAGAGTGCGGCAGGGGCAGTCAACGTGCGCCGGAGATTGTCCACCATCTTCCATCGGCTAATCGGCGGAATCGAGGCGTGGATTCGACGGCCGGTCCGGTCTCGTGCTTGTCCGATGATCCATGGAAGCAATTGCCAATCACCGCGCGCCCAGCGGTGCTGGCGAGCTGCGTCGACCACGTAATGCGAAGGGAATTCATCGAAGAACTCGATATCGGTAACGAGTCCCGCGCGCGCAAAAATGCCCTCAAAGAGGTCGTGACTCAACAGAGCATTTTCCGGCACCCGTCCGGTAAGGGCTGCCTCAAACGCATCGATATCGTAGATCCCTTTTCCAGTGTAAGAACCCTCGCCGACAAGGTCCTGATAAATATCGGACGCAGCGGATGCGTACGGATCAATGCCACCGGGGCCCGAGAAGATACGCTGAAAAAAAGAACCCTCGCGATTGCTCGGTAGCGTCGGCGTGACGCGCGGCTGTAGCAGGCCATAACCTTCAATAACTCTCCCGACAGCAGAATCGAATTTCGGTCGATTGAGAGGATGCGCTACTGTGCCGACCAATCGAGCGGCAGACCCCCGCGGCATCCGCGTGTCAGCATCCAGTGTGATGACGTAGCGGACGCCGGAACCAAAGTGTGGTGCGTAACCACCGATTGGCAAAAATGTCGTATCTGTGGCCCCGCGGAGCAGACGATTCAGTTCATGGAGTTTGCCACGTTTGCGTTCCCATCCGATCCACTTACCTTCGCTCTCGTTCCAGCGGCGCCGACGATGGAAAAGAAGAAACCGCTCAGCCCCATCCGCAGCGAGCCCATGGCGTAGGTTCAGCCGCGCGATACCCTCCGTAGCCGCAGCCAGCAGTTCGTCGTCATCCGGCATGGTTTCCTGAGGCGCGTCTATCCAGTCGGAAAGAAGCGCGAAATAAAGATTGCCATCTGGATTCGCCAAATAATGAACTTCCAACCGCTCGATCTGCTCGGCGATCTCGTTATGGCTCACCAGGAGAGTCGGTACGACGACCAACGTCCGCAGCTCTGCCGGCACGCCCTGACGTAGCGCGAGCTTGGGCGGCGGCCGTGGCTTGAGCAACACAGTGACTTCACGATTTACCAACGCGATCGCAAGATCCGCAGCCGGGAAGAGACCGAGAAGCGTGACGAACAGCAGGCCGGCTACACCGACTTCCACCGCACCGGAATAGACAACGAACGCGGCGAGGATGAGGCCGGTTGCAAGCGCGATGGTTCCAAGGTAACGCGACACTGCATCAGTAATGTAGGCGCGAATAATCCGGTTCCTGAGTGGCACGCGGAAGCCGAGTTCCTGCTCGAAAGCCAGACGGCCTCTCGAGATGAGGTAATAACCAGGGTCCGCCCGACGGTCCTCAACTGGGTTACCGGCTTCTTGGGCTTCGCTGCGGAAACGCTTCGCTCGCGAAACCGCTCGTCGGGTGACTTCAAGCTCATTATGGGCTGAGAATCGCGACAGCTCTTCAATAGCGTGGCGGTAACGATCGCGTGTCACGAAATCCGGAGCGGCAAAATCGGTGTCAGTCCAGAGCGTTGCATCGACAAGGCTGACACTTTCGAAAAATTCCGCCCAGTCGAACGCGGACACCAGACGCATGCTGGTGATCAGGTTGCGCACGGTTACGTTCATCGCTGCTTGGCGCTGGTGTTCGATAAGGACGATCTCATCGGCCGTTGTGCCCTGCGCGGCCAGCCGTTCCTCGAGCCAACGCAGAGCAGGCATGACCACCGGGTCCTGATCGCGCAGCCGCTGAACCAGCTGTACCGCGAAGGCCATCGGCAAGGGCGAGTCCTCGAACTGCCGCAGAGCTAGCTGCACCGGTTCGATCGGCCGCGCGCCGACTCCGAGCAGGCGATCGGCGACTGCGTCCGCCTCTTGACGCGCTGCCCGGCCACCTACGATGCGCTCCGCAAGCCGTCGCAGATTCTCCACGAGCACCACACGTAAGGTTATCGCGACCGCCCAGAGCTCACCAATCGTCAATAGCTGCACGCGCTGGTAAGCGCGCACGAACCGGCGGAGTGTTTCAGGGTCAAACCGGCTGTCAGTATGGGCGACGAACGCCCAGGCCAGCCCATAGACCCGTGGATAACCCTCGAGGTGACCGTCGGCCAGCTTAGGCAGCTCTCGATAAAAGCCGGGCGGCAGGTCATCACGGATCTCGCGCAGTTGCTCGTCGACAATGTGATAATTGTCTACCAGCCATTCTGCCGCAGGTTCGATCGCGCGCTCCTCGCGGACTTCCCGAGCAATTGTGCGATACGATTCAAGCAGCACGCTTCCGTTGTCGAGAACGCGCGGTAATAGCCGATGCCCCGTGCGCGGTGTGGTCGTGACGCGGTGAGCAGCGGCAAGGCTTTCCCCATGCTGTTCAAAACGCTCGACGCTGAAGAGTTCCGCTCGAATGGGTTCTTCGAGCTCCGAAAGGCCAATGACTTTTGATAATTTTTTACTTAGTAGACTCATGGTTGGCGCGGAGCATAACCTTAGAACATCAATTTACCAGTTAGGAAGATCACTTATAACTAGGTCATGTCGCGCAAAGATGCCTATCCGCACATCAGATGTCCGTTATTAACCATTTTTTCGAGCTGGGGTCGTGATGGTCTACAACCCGATAGAACCGATGCACGAAGAAGTTCGCGACGGACTATCGCGAGCTTGCGATAGGCGATCCGCACGGCAACATGTTTATAAAAGGGACTGTGGCGCTTGAGCGAACCAACCGGCGTAAAAGGGCCGTTTGAACGCGGTTTGAGCTAATTTGGTCCGGTTAATCTTACAGGTCTATATTGCTTGTCTCTTTGATCGAGAGACCACCACCTTCGATTTTGGAAGAGTATAAATTTCGTAGCAGAATCTTCCATCAAAAGCCAATCGAGCCCTTCAGGCATTGGCGTCAAGTTTAACGGCTGCTCGCAGAGTCTTGATTAACAGTTCGGCAGCAAATGGCTTACGCAGGAAGGCCACCGCCCCGGCCGCCAGCGCTCGTTCGCGAACGTTCGATTCGTCGTGCGCGGTGAGGAAGATGATCGGGAACTGGTTGCCGAGCCTTTTAAGTCGTTCTTGCACATCAAGACCGTTCAGGCCCGGCATCTGGACGTCGAGGATGACGCAGTCGAACCGTCGCGACGGCATCGTTTCGATGAAGTCTATGAACTCTTTGCCCGAAGCGAAAGTGTCCGCCTTCATTCCCAATGAGCGCAGGAGTCGTTTTATAGCGTGACAAACGGACTCATCGTCATCCACAATCGCAATAATGGTTTGCTCTTGGTAGTAATTCCCTACGGCGCGGTCTCGACTACCCGCCGGCATCAGCCAAGCTAAACTGGACACTCAACCCTTCCGTTCTTCGATCAAATAATCGGTTCAGATCCCGGCTAGATCCGCCGCGTTAATAAAAGTAGTTGTTCTCTATTTAGAGTTTGAAGCTGAATTGCCGCCGTTTCCATCTTCTACTGTTTGAGCAGCCTCGGTTAGGTGTTCGATATTGGTCGCTTTCTGCATATTGTCCAATTCAAGATCCGCGGGCCGCCGAATTTTCAGATGGGCGTGTATGTCTGCAACCAGCTCCGATCGATCGGCTGAAAGCCCAGCCAGGGAATATTAAAGGCAATCCATAGCGCGAACCAAACTACGTGCAGCCATATGAACAGTATGCTGCCGGTGAAAGTTGCGATTCCTTCGGCGATCCGCTCACTCAGCGTCCTCTCCTGAGACTCTACCGTAAGAATATCAGCAATAGTTTTTGTGACATGATCGCTACCCTTGTTTTCGGCAGTTGCATCCTTCTTTGAAGGAGAATCAACTGCCCGCTCTTCCTGATGGCTCACGGTGGGTCGGATTTCGGCGCTTTCGAAGGGATCGAAACTAGCGCAACCCCAAATATCCGAGAATAAATAAAACGACTACAATGACACCGATAATGTAAAATATGTTTCCGGGCATTTTTTCCTCCAGTCACAGGCTTTTCGGCCAATAGGTCTGTTGGGATCACAGCGGGCAATCCAAGCGACTCTATCCATAACTCCCGGGCCCAGCCGGTATTGTGATATAGATGCTCGTCTTCTTCCTCCTCGACCTGTTCGTATGCTTCCTTTAGAGTTTTGCCATCTTCTCCTTTAGTTTTTTCGGCGACCTGGGCGATAAGCTCCCAGTTCAAGTGGTCTTTGGTCTCCGCTTCGACCACGCACTCCGTCGCCACGATTTGAGCGGCTTCCGGCTTGCCAGACTCCAGCGCCATTTCCATCGCCTTCACTAGAGACTGACCGATATGCCGCACGATCTTGCGTCCTGGAGTGTCTATATCGGGATCGAGCTTGAACTTACCGAGGAGCTCGCGAACGATTTGCTCATGCTTTTGGGTTTGCTCCAGGTACTCTTCCCATTCTTCCTTGAGATCCTCGTTGACTGCGCAACGGATAGCGGTCTTATAGACCTGCACCCCGCCCATCTCGGTTTCTAAGGCTTCATAGAGAAGCTGATTTAATTGTTCGTTCTTCATTTTCTCTCCTTTAAATTGATGGCATTCCGACCCTTCCAACTAGCCACTACCGTCGCGCTTCAAGCCGGCTCTTGGCCCTTGCTCTCTCGGCTCCAATGGCGATGGTTAGCGATGGCTTTGATGAATTCGGGCGCGATCTGACTTGGCTAACCGTTACGATTGATGAAGACTTTCGTCGTTGCCCGCATCTTTTGCTTGGGCATTGGCGTGTTTGCATGCAGCAAGCCCGTAATAACTCTAGGACTCCCTTTTACTTCTTTTGAACTTGGAGATTATTGACTACTTTGTTGACGCCACTTACCTGTGAAGCAAGCTCCTGAGCTCGTGCCCTTTGATCAGAAGATTCGACTACGCCGTTTAGATAAACTGTGCCGTTGTTTGTATCGACGTCCACCCGTGTGAGACTCGAGAGTTTATCCGCCGCTAATTTCGTCTTGACTGAACTCGTAAGGGCTGCGTCATCAACATTTTGCCCGGCAGTTTTCCCCGTCATAGCCTGGCAACCCGCCAGTGAAAGGACGGTCAACATCACGACTACAAGCTTTCTCAATGGTCTCATATCGAACCCCCTTAGGTGTCTTACGTACAGCCACGCATCAGAAAGAGAATGAGCAAAATAGGAACGGGAATACCCAACGCCCAGAGCAGTATCCATCCCACTTTCCCTTTCTGATTTCTTAAGATCTTCATAGCTCCTCCTTGTTTCACTGCGGGCTATGACCGGTCTCGAAATCCTGGGGCTGGTCTGGCCTTGTCTTTGTCGGAAACGCTTTCTTCCCCGGTATACGAAATATCGTGCGCGCCGGCACGCTCGAAAATATCCTTCGCGCGATCCCTTTCGTCACTGTCTTCCGAGTGCACGGAAATTAAAATGTTTCCCTGTTTGATTTTTTCCTCGTACTGCTTGGCTTCATACTCCGGAATACCCAATCCGATTAAGGCACCCGAAAGCCCGCCAACGGCGGCGCCGACACCGGCTCCCGCCAGCGCGGCCATGATCGGTCCGGCGGCAATAAATGGTCCGACGCCGGGGATAGCCAAAGAGCCGATGCCCACAAGCCAACCCAATACTCCTCCCAAGACTCCACCAGTACCTGCACCTGCTGCCGCGCCTTCAGGGGCCTTGGTATGTTGCTCGTGTGCAAAATCTCGGGTTCCCGATTTATCGGGGAACAAGACCGAAATATCGTTATTGGAAAACCCGGCAGCCTTAAGGCCATCGACGATCCTTTCCGCTTGACCTTCACTGTCAACCAAACCCAAAACTGCTTTAGCCATAATTTTCTCCTTTAGTTTAGCTTGCGACCTCTAATTGGTTATCCACTCTCTTTACACCAGCGACCTGTTTCGCTTTCGCTTCGATCTCAGCTTTCTCTTTCTCGCTCTTGACGGGTCCCCGCAGCGTGACGGTCCCATCATTCGTGATAATCTTCACATTCTTGGCATTAGTGGAAAGAGAGTCGTCCGCGGTAACGGCTTGTCTTATGTTTTGACTAATCGTTCGATCTGCTTCGCTCTCAGACTGATCTCCGGCAGTCTTTGTCTGGTCGTCACGGTCTCGCACATTGCGGCCGGAGTTGTCCGGCTCTACGGCGGTTTGAGAAACTTGTTTGTCCTCAGACCGATGCTTTGAACAACCGACGATCAGGATCATTGAAAGCAGCAATAGTGTGATAGTTTTCATTCAACCTCCTTGTTTAAATCTTAATTCTATCGCGCAAGTAACATGCCATGCCGGCGGCAACTAATTTACCAACGATTCAAACACCACCCGAACACCGCTCGTCCTAAAAGCGAGAGTCTGCATACTAAAAACTTCCCATATCTAGGGCGCTTCTCGCGGAGAGTTTGGTGAGCTGCGATATTCATACTTCGTCCTACATCTTGTTGCGTTTACTGGTTCACTCGGTAGTCGCGTTTAACTCTGCGTCGCGATGTTGTTTACCCTTAGCCATTTGCAACTCCTTACCTAGTTGTTCGAGCGCCTCATCGTTGAAAAGTTCACGGACCTTTACGAACATGTCGCCTTCCTCTTCCTCGATGTGGTGTTCGACGCTTTCAATTAACTCCGTCAATGTGGAATTAAAACCTTCCATATCCGAGCCCAGCTGTTCGATTTCCTGGAGCAGCGTCTTTACTTCTGCATGCTCGTCGCGAGCCTCGGCCACGATATCCTTTAGCTCTTCGTGCTTCTCGATCGCCGGATAAAAGACGGTTTCTTCTATATGCGCGTGAATCTCTAATTCGGTGTCGATCTGATTAAAGAGTTGTTTCTTTCTTGAGTTTTCCGCTCCTTCTGTCTCCTTGAATAATCCTTTCACTTTCTGATGGTCTTGTTTGAGAAGTTCTAACGCATCCATTTGTT
>WNFZ01004755.1_pt1 | contig 15780 bp, 10 predicted proteins | sample 5400081 | NCBI WGS metagenome assembly WNFZ01 (sample SAMN13153365, study PRJNA577476) | soil metagenome | isolation source: 80 cm soil or saprolite under grassland replicate 1 | place: USA:California | collected 2016-06-15 | reverse complement strand
TGAGATCGCCGATTAGATTAAAACTTTGGAAAATAAAGCCGATCTCGCGATTGCGAATCCGTGCCCGGTCGGCAAACGAAAGATTGGCAACTTCGGTCCCCTTTAACGAATAGCTGCCGTCGGACGGCGTATCGAGCAGGCCTAGGATCGACAACAACGTCGTCTTGCCGCAGCCGGACGGCCCGGCGATCGAAACATATTCGCCGGTGCGAATATCGAGATGGATCCCGGAAAGCGCGTGGGTCTCCACTTCGTCGGTGAGGAAAACCTTCCTTACGCCATTCAATCGTATCAAGGGAGTCGAGCCGTTTTTCATAGGAGTTTGCATTGATTCGGTAGCAGTTGATGTTGAATTCATTGATGTCAGTTTGTATTAGTTAAGGCGAATGCGGTCGTGGGCGTCCCACGCGCTGGTATCGGAGAGAATCACCTGATCTCCCGGTTGAAGGCCGTCTAAGATCTCGATCGTGTTCACGGAGCTCTTGCCCAGTTTTACCGGCGTGCGCACAGCTTCCGAGCTGCTCCCAACGAGTTTGAACATTCCTACGGTATTGTTTTCCTGGCCGAAGGCTGGACGGCCGACATAAACCACATTGTCGAGACGCTCGAGTTCGATCGTTCCATCCACGCTCAGATCGGGCCGCGCTCCTTTTGGCAGCGCCTCATCGAACGCGATATCGACGGTGACTGTTCCCTGTTCGACTGCGGGATCGACCCGGGTAACGTGACCCTTTACGGTGCCGTTGCGTGTATCTATCACCGCTTGCTGGTTGATTTGAATATCCTTCGCCTGCGTCTCGGCAATCTTGACCTGCGCTTTCAGCTTCGTCGGATCAGCGACACGCGCGAGATTGTCGCCGACCTTCACGCGCTGTCCGATTTGAACCGGCAATTGCTGTAACACGCCCGACATGCCGGCGCGCACGTGGAGCGCTTCGACTTGATTCGATTTTAACTTCGCAAGCTGCCTGGCTTGATCGACGGCTGCTTGCTTTGAAGCGATCTGCGGTTCAATCGAATCACGCGAGAAGGCCAAACGTTTTTGTTCGATGCCATCGCGGTTCGCCAGCTCCGCTTCTTTTACTTTCGACGTCTTGTAGTCGAGCTCGGCAATCAACCCATTCTTAGCCAGCTGGTCGTTAGTCTGCCGCTCCATTTTGGCTTGTTCGTACTCAGAGTGAACGCGCGCTGTCGTTGACTCCTGATCAAGAACCTCCCGTTGGAGCGTCGCTCGTAAAGTCGTCAGCTCCGCTTCTGCTGCGGTGGCTTGTAATTCAGCGTCATGCGCGGTTTGCTCCAATTCCGGGCTGCTCAATTCAAGAATGACGGTGTCGGCCTCGACTTGTGTCCCGGGCCAGACAATGATTTTTTCGACGCGCCCTTCCGTGTTCGCCGGGATCCAGTGAATTTCTTCTGGAACCAACGTACCGAGTCCGCGCACCTGGCGCACCATCGGCCCGCGTTTCACCGTATCGATCCAGACTGTGGAGCGATCGATGCTCGGCACTGCTGGTTTCAAGCGCGAGATGGCAATCGTCGCCAGGATCAATCCAAGCGCGGAAGCAGCGATGATAATGATGCGGCGCTTGCGTTTTTTTGCTGCAACCCCTTCGCGTGGAACGTCCATCGAGGAAAGATTCGGCGTGAATCCAGCCGGTCGCACTATCGTACTTTCCTTTGGTTGTCGCTGTGGTGTCACGGCCTCGATCAAAGCGCTCCAAAAGCGCGACAGAGTTGAATGATGGCGTACGCTCCGCTTACCATTGGCACAGTCGCAGCCACGACCAAGATTGCGAACAAAATCGCTTCGCCAAAGAAATCGAGCCGCGCTTCTTTTTGAAAGTACAGACGACTAATATTGCGAAACGAAGCCGACGGCGTTTTCATACAATGGCTGCGATAGCCGCTCAGCGTCGCCGAATGATAGTTGCACTCAATCAACGGGAACCGCTTCTCGCTGCGAGCTGTTATGAAGGTTGGTTTCATACTTCTTTAGGATGCGTTGCAGGTGGTTGGTGGATTCAAGATCTTGTTCTTGTCGACGACAGATAACGCAACGATCGTGCCAACCAATGTCGGAAAGTGATAAGTGATTGGTGATTAGTGATTAATCAGTGAGCGTTGGCCCGATAAGATTACAAACTGCTCCGCTTGTGGGACGAGGGCGTCCCGTTTTCGGGACGAAATTTGGAATGCTCGGACATGTCCGAACTTTTGAAAGCGGCGACATGTCGCCGCACTCCAAAATTCGGTGGCCCCTCGGTCAGAAACCAATTATCGTGGAAGTCGCAGTAACGCTTCTGCGCCTGTTCCGCCGGGCCGGTTCATTAGTACCAACGATCCTCCGTGCGCTTCTGCAATTTGCCGGCTCAATGGTAGACCAATTCCCGAGCCGTCAGGCTTGGTCGTAAAAAAAGGCACGAAAAGGTTGGCGGGGTTCATAATTCCCGGGCCTTCGTCTTGAACAAAGATTTCGACTGAATCGGCTTTCTCACGCCACCCGATCGCGACGTTTCCGTTTGTCTCGAGGGCGGCATCAACAGCGTTATGCACCAGATTGATTAATAACTGTTCAAGTTGCGCTGCGTCCGCGCGAATCTTTGTAGTAGGGCTAGATACGACCTTCACGCTTAGCCTCGGCTCCAAATCCACGACCCGCTGCACGAGTGCGGCAAGGTCTATCTCCCTTTTTTGTGGCGGCGGAAGTTTCGTGAGACGCGTATACGCTTGTAGAAAGCGACTGAGCGAATCGGCTCGGGATGCAATGGAGTTCAATCCACTGCGCGCATCGTCCTGCCAATCCGGCGGAGGCGGGTCGCGCCGCAGGAGCGATTCCAAGCTGGCAGCAAGCGATTTGATTGGCGCAAGCGAGTTGTTCATCTCGTGGCCGAGCACGCGAACTAATCGCTGCCAGGCGCGGCGTTCCTCTTCGCGCAGCGTGCGACTGAGATCCGTCAGCACAAGCAAGTCATGGGGGAGCCCCTCTTCGCGAAAGGTGCTGCGCCGAATGCCCCATCGACCAGAGCCTCCGGGAAAACTGAGCGTGAGCGGTTCGTCTTCGTCGACATTGTAACAGGGGTCGAGCCCGAGTTCTTTTGCGCTTTTGCCAAGCAATTTGTCCATCGGTTGTCCGAGTAAAGTTTCGCCGGCGCGATTGACGAGACGCAAACGGCGCTCTGGATCAAAAGTAAAAACCGCGACATCAATTTCGCCCATAATCGTCCGCAGCAGCGCTGTTGCTTCAAAAGCGCCCAGGCGTTGCACGCGCAAGGTTTCGCCAAGCGAGTTGATTTCCAGAAGGACTTCTCCCAGTGCGTTATCTGCACTGGCGCCCCGCGCGCGGATTGAGTAATCGCCTTCGCGTAATGCCGCGAGGAGATTGGACATGGTTTGTAAAGGGTGAACGATGTGTTCGCGGGCGCTGGAGATAAAAATAAGGAAGCAAGCAACGATCAGGATCGTTAGCGTCCACTGCACTTTCGCGCTGTAATCGCCAAACCAAAGAAGCGCGAGAGCAACAATCATCGCGGGAGCAGCTGCACCAAAGGTGAGCCAGGTCAATTTTCCTTCATGCGAAAGCCGGTAGCGACTTTTCGGTGGATTCATTGCTCTCTATGGCGGCAGCCGTGTCGGGTGCAGACCCATCCAGCAATGCAGTCGACACGACTGCCCCTACAATCACAATCCATATTGCTGCAAGCGTCGATAAAACGCGCTTCTGCTCAAGCCGAGAGCTTCCGCTGCTTTGCGCGCATTGCCATCGTTTCGCGCCAGCGCCTTTTTGATTAAAAATGCTTCCACTTCTTCGAGACTCATTTCTTCAAGACTTCGTGAATCACCTCCGGCGACCGTCAGACCCAGATCTGCTGCTTTTATTTGCCGATCTTGCGCCATGAGCACTGCTCGTTCGACCACATGATCAAGCTCGCGCACGTTTCCGGGAAATCGGTGCTGCAGTAAACGCTCGCGCGCCATTTCATCGAAACCGTTCATCTGTTTCCGATATCGTTGCGCGTGTTGTCGAAGAAAGCTGTTTGCCAGCAGCATGATGTCCTCGCGCCGGGCGCGCAGAGGCGGCAACGCAATCTGGATTGTGTTCAGACGAAAGAGAAGGTCCTGACGAAAACGTCCGGCGGCGACTTCATCATCCAGATTTGCGTTCGTGGCAGAGACGATGCGCACATTTGCGTGCAGCGTTTTCGAAGAGCCGACCCGCTCAAAATCGCCGGTCTCGATCACGCGCAACAGTTTCGCCTGCTGAGCGAGCGGGATGTTTGCGATCTCGTCCATGAAGAGCGTGCCCTCATCCGCAAGTTCAAATCGCCCGGCTCGATCTGTCTTCGCGTCAGTGAACGCGCCTTTTACGTGTCCGAAGAGTTCGCTCTCAAACAAGGTTTCGGAGAGTCCGCCCATGTTAACAGTGATCATGGTTCGCGACGCGCGCGGTGAGAGCGCGTGCAGTGCCTGTGCGATCAAGCCTTTGCCGGTCCCGTTTTCGCCGGTGATCAGCACGTTTGCATCGGACGGCGCCACCCGTGAAATCATTTCGATCACCGGCCGCATTGCGGGCGATTCCGCGATCAGGTTTGGCATGCTGCCGCGCAGAAGCTGATTTTCGGCTTCGAGCTTGCGGCCGCGGCGCAGCGCCAGTGCCAGCTCGATTTGCGTGCGCACAATTGTTAGCAGTCGCTCGTTGTCCCACGGTTTGGTGACAAAATCGCGCGCCCCACGTTTCATTGCTTCCACTGCGAGATCGATCGACGCCCACGCTGTCATTACGACAATGGGCAATGTGTTGTCGATCTCCTGGATCCTGGGAATGGCCGCTAACCCTTCCTGTCCTGAAGTAGTATCGCGCGAATAATTGAGGTCCATGATCAACAGCGCATAATCTTTTTTTCCCAGCGCACTAAAGATTCCAGCGAGCGACGTGACCGCATCCGTCTGGTGACCTTCGCTCTTGAGCAGAATGCGCAGCGCTTCGAGCACGTCGCGCTGATCGTCTGCGAGAAGAATCCGACTCACTGCCTAACTCTCAATCGCGAATCTGACTCGCTGTCAATTACGCCAGCGAAAAAAGCGTGATCGCATCGGCGCAAAAAAAACAGGGACCCGGTTTTATCCGGGCCCCTGTTTCGTAGAACTATCTTACGATTTTTATCGTTCTTATGGGCCTACTACCGCGTAGTAGGCGAAGTGCAGGTCGTTCGATCCGGCACCATCGAGGTTGATCCAACCTTGGACTACATCGCCTGGTGCTAACCCCGCATTCACTGTCACGCTGAGCGTAGCCGAGCTGTTCGCGGGAACCGTGACGCTAGACGGGATGGTGATCCGGCTATCGCCAGCGCTCAGGGTCCCAGCATCGTAAATGCTGGGGACGGTGCCCCCGAACGTATCCGGGGTGAACTTCGTCGTCGAGACGCTGAACGTCTGGTCGCTGCCAGTGGGGTTGGACAGTGTCACAGTGAGCGAGGTCGGGTGGATGACGGGCACTCGGCCGAAACTCGCCGAGACAGGATCGAGCCACGTTGTCGCGTCTGCCGCTACGGAGAGGTTCTCGCGCCCGGCACCCTGGGCCGTCGGGCCGATAGAGTGCGTGCCGGTCTTGGCATCCTTAACGACCACCTCGGCGACCAAATCGGCGCGGTTGACGAGGGCCGACTTGACTTGCGCGGGCGACCAGGTCGAATGAAGATCCAACAGCACGGCGGCAGAGCCGGTAATGTGCGGCGCCGACATCGACGTTCCGTTGAAGAAGGCCCACCCGGTACCGTCGTCAGGGCAGCCTCCGCCCTTGCCTACGCACGTGATAGAGCTCAGGACGTTGACGCCCACCGAAGTCAGGTCGGGCTTGATGAGCAGGTCTGGGGTTGTCGGGCCCTGACTACTGAAGGTGGCCAGGATATCCTTATTATCAGGAGTGACGAACTCTTGGAACGTGGCGATTGCATCAGCTGTGGTCTCACCGGACGAGCGAAGAGCTGCCCCTTCAGTCAAGCCGATCATGACGGCTGGCAAGTCATCGTCGAAGCCGGCCGTCCGTCCCATTGCGATGGGGTCTCCAGCGACGTTGTTGATGATGACAACGCCTACAGCGCCTGCCGCTTTGGCGTTCGCGACCTTCTGGCTGAAGAAGCACGTCCCACGGTCAATGATTGCGAGTTTCCCGGAGGCGCCTGGGTCAACGCTGGTGCAGCCGTCCGACATCGTGTCGAAAAGGTCGTACGAAGCCGTTGGCAAGGGATCAAAGTCCCCGACCGCGGCACCTACGGTCGTGCCGCCACCGGACGGATATGTGAAAGGCTCGCCGACGAAATGCTGGTTCGTGCTCGCCCCGACCGTGATGACTTTGCGCGCGCGGGCGGGCGACCCAAGCGTGCCTGGCCCCGGGCCGTTGTTACCGGCAGACACGGCGACGACAACGCCCGCGTCCACGGCATTGTCCATGCCGATCGAGAGAACGTCCCTGCCGGACGAGTTGGGCCGGAACCCGCCTATCGAGAAATTGAGAACGTCCATTCCGTCAGCGATTGCTGCATCGACCGCGTTGAGGAGATCCTCGCTGCGGGCGCTGAGAAGGTCGCCGGGGAAAACATTATAGTTACCCAGCCAGGCGCCCGGCGCGATCCCAGACATGTCATCGATGCTCACTCCGTTCACGACGGCAGTCTTGCCGGTCACCCCCGCGGCGATCCCGGCAGTATGCGTCCCATGGTCTTGGATGGCCTGGGCGTCGAGACCCTGCTGTCTGGCCTTGTTGTAGAAGACCTTGGCGACAATGACCTTGGGCGAGACGTACTTGCAGTTCTCGTCCTGGTGATGCGTTGTGCTATCCGCCGCGTCGCACTTGGGAAACCCATCCGGGTAGCTCAAGCCTGTCGGATCGAAGAACGGATGCGTCTCATCGATCCCCGTATCGATGTCGCCGATCTTGATCCCCGCCCCAGCGGTCGACCTGCCTCCTGCGGCCGTCCAGGCGTCCGTAGCGTTAATGATCTTGTAGCTCTCACTCAGGTTGGGGTAGTAGAGCGCGTTGTACTGGACCTGCTGCACCATCGGCCCGCCTGCAATCGTCTCCAGCGACGTCCCATTAAGTTGCACGGCGACCGCGTTGAGCGAAATGTCGTACTGACTGGTTATTTTCGCTTTCGGTGCGTTGGCGCGCAGCCAATTTGTGAAATCGTTGCGTAACGCTGCGAGCTGGGCGCGGTACGATTTCACGGTGTTGCTATTGAAATCAATTTTCTTGCCCGGAGCTGGCTTGGTAGCGGAATACGTACTTAGCGGATCGCCCTTGAGTTGCACGATCACGCTTGATCTATCTTCCGTTGGGCCTCTGGCGAAGGAATCCGCGTTTGGGTTCGGTCGAGTTGTTGCTGAATTGCCAACGCCAAGAGCGATGACGCTCAAGGCAATCGAAGAGAATATGAGGAACGTTGCGATGATTCTTTTCATGGTTTTTTTGTTAGTAGAATCCCCCATCGTCAAGGAAAACACGGACCAGTCAACACGTTTCGGAAGAAATTCGCGCCGCACAGACGCAAAGCGACGCGAGGACATGTCGCACTCCCAAGCTTTCGCGAAACGGAATGGTCGTCCTCCCGATTTCGCCCTGTCTGCCCGCCGCGGCGGGAAGTGCTTTGGAGTGGTGAGTCCTCGCACGCTTCGGATCAAACAGGGCTACGATCGAGTTTTCCTTGCCGTCGCTAATCTCTGCGCTCTATAAGGAAGGCGCGTAATGATACGAGTCTTTTTGCTCATGGCGATCATTGCGTTTTCTTCTTCGCTGGGCGCGCAAACATCGACCTCGCCGTCTGCTTCGCCCTCTCTTGAGCAACGCGTCGCCGATCTCGAAGCTTATGTAAATAATTCAGCGCGCGGCGCCGATGCGCTGAACGCGCCAGTGGCATCGAATATTGGCGGGCCAGGTCCTGCTCACAATGCGTGGATGATGACCTGTGCCGCGCTCGTCCTTTTCATGACCCTTCCAGGGCTGGCGCTTTTTTATGGCGGTCTCGTCCGCGCTAAAAATGTCTTATCGATCCTGGCGCAGTGTCTCGGAATTGCCGGCTTGGTTACGATCCTGTGGTGGGCGATCGGATATTCGCTCGTTTTTTCACACGGGTCGCCCTTTTTCGGCGGCTTGAAGTTCGCGTTTCTTCGCGGTGTCGATGCGCAGCCGAATGGCGATTATTCCTACTGGGTCTCGCAAAATGTCTTCGCCATGTATCAGCTCATGTTCGCAATCATTACGCCGGCATTGATCATCGGAGCGATCGCGGAGCGAATGAAATTCGTGGCGGTACTCGTTTTCGTCGCGGTCTGGATGTTCGCTGTTTATTTTCCAATCGCGCACATGGTTTGGGGAATTGACGGCTGGATGAATGGCGTCTGGAATCCGGCCGCGAAAATCACCGCGATCGACTTCGCCGGCGGGACTGTAGTGCACATGTCCTCGGGCTGGTCGGCGCTTGTTCTTTGCATCCTGCTTGGGCACCGGATCGGATTCAAAAAAGAAGTGATGGCGCCTCACAGCATGGTGCTTTGCATGGTTGGGACCGGCTTGCTCTGGGTGGGCTGGTACGGCTTCAACGCAGGAAGCGCGCTCGCGCCCGATGGAATCGCGGCCAACGCATTCATGACAACGACGCTCGCTACCGCGGTCGCGTCGTTCACCTGGGCAATGCTCGAATACGCGCTGCGCGGCAAACCAAGCGTGCTGGGATTTTGTTCCGGTGCGGTCGGCGGGCTGGTTGTGATCACTCCGGCGTGCGGATACGTCGATCCAACTGGCGCAATCATCATTGGGGTTGCCGCGGGAATCGTTCCATTCTTTGCCTGCACAAAACTAAAATCCTGGCTCGGCTACGATGACGCGCTCGATACTTTTGGCATCCATGCCGCGGGCGGAACGCTCGGTGCATTTCTCACCGGTGTGTTCGCCACGGCGAATGTAAATCCTAATCTTGCTTCACGTGTTGCTGCTCCTTTCAATCCGGCTACTTCAAATGGCCTCGCGAAAATCGTTGGGCACACTCTCTGGCTGGAGCAGCTGAAAGCGATCGCCGTCACGATTGTGCTTGCTGTTGTTGGAAGCGCAATTATCGGTGCAATCGTCAGAGGGCTGATTGGTCTGCGGATTGCACCCGAGATCGAGCGGCAGGGACTCGACATCAATCAACACGGCGAAGAGGGGTATATGACTTCGTGAAGGACCAGTATCTGTTTTCCTACTCTTACTCATGCTCTTGCTCTTACTCCGGCCGAATTCTGAAGAGCATGAGCAAGAGTAGGAGCGTGCTTCACACGAGCATTCAACAGTCCGTTAACGAATGAATCAGGACGCCGAGCACCTTCGGTTATTGTCGATCTTTCACTATATCGTGGCCGGTTTAGCCGCGCTCTTTTCCTGTTTTCCGCTGCTTTACACCACGGTTGGAGCCATTTTTGTATTTGTCGCGCGCCACGGCGCTCCAAAACCGGGCGAAGAACTTCCACCCGAATTTATTGGCTGGATTCTTGCCGTAATTGGTTCGCTCTTGTTTTTACTCGGGATTGCGATCGCGATTTGCATCTTGATTGCGGGTCGCTCACTTGCACAGCACACTCGTTACTGGTTCGCATTCGTTATGGCCTGCATCGAGTGCCTTTTTATTCCTTTCGGAACGATTCTCGGTGTCTTCACGATTATCGTCCTTTCACGTGAATCCGTGAAAGCGCTGTTTTTAACTGCGGCGGAAGCGCACAGCTGAAACGTGGACGCACACACGGGCAAAGTTTCCCGGCTTCCCAGGTTTTCGAGTACGCTAACGATTAGGGCGCGAAATTCCCGCATCCCGTTCCACCCAGCGGCCGGGAAGATTACTTCCAGTGCGCCCGACAACCCAGACATAATTTCTTATCTTTTTTGCTGCCGACGGGCTCAAGTCGAAGTCGATACGCGCCTTTTCTCCACGCATCTTTACGTTGACGGACAACTTGGCCATGCCGCCTTCAAGAATGTTGAGTCGATAAACACCCGCAGGCAGTTCAGCAAACAAATACCGGCCACTGCTGCCAGTGATGGTGGTGATTGGCGCGCTCGCTTTATCTTTTGCCTCAATGCGAACCTGAACACCATGGAGAGGGCGACCATCGGTTCCCAAAACGTTTCCCTGGAGAGGAGCAACTTGCGCTAATGCGGTTGGGCCAAGAACGAATGCTCCTGTGAGGAAGAGCGCGATAGAAAGTGTTCGGCAGAACATCGGATAAGGCTACTTCGCCGTGGAAGGACGCACAATCTTTTGCTGTTATTCTGCTGCTTGCGGAGCCGGGAGCTTGCCGGCGGAGGGGCTCGAACCCACACGATCTTGCGATCACTGGATTTTGAGTCCAGCGCGTCTGCCAGTTCCGCCACGCCGGCGCAGGAAACGTGAAGCTACAAAGCCCGCCGCGAAGCTCAAGCGCTTCCGACGAGATCGAGAGGCTGCAAGCTTCGTGGTGGACCGAAAATTTCGCGAAGAATAATCGCGTTGCGAAGCGCCAACGGCGATCTCAGCAGGTTGGTTGGAGTCGGCGCCGCGTCTCAGCGATTGATTCCAACGGGCGAACGACGTTTGTCGCTGACGCACATCGCGACGACGGAAAGCGTTTCGTTGTGCACGCGGATGAAAGGTTGACCGCGTTTGTTGAACTGGAAGCGGCGACTCTTCTTGCGGTGATGGTCAACCCATCGACTGTACCGTGGCGGCTAGTCGGCTGGGTGGTCTGCTTGGCGGCCTGGATGCCCTTCTCAGTGAATTTTACCAAACCGATGTACGTTGGCATGATGTTACACCTTTAGGTAATCCTGGAGTCGGTTTTGGGCCCCCAGAAGATGGATGGAATTTTCCGTAATGAATTTCGTTCTTATGCTGCCGCGAGATTAGGTCAAAAGCGCGTCCAAATGTCGAGAATGAAAATCGTTGTCTCGCTCGGCGCAAATTGTAATATGAACGGTCGACGGCGTTTCTGAGCTTGAGACAGCGATTCGGCTTCGCTGGGCACGCGCGAATTTCGCTTCGGATACGTTTCTAAATAAAGGAGCAAGACCATTAGGGCGAAACCTCGTGTTTAGGTCGCCGGTTGCGAGTATGACGAAGGCCAATTGCAGACGCGGAGGTAACGCGGACAAACGAAATGGGGGTTCGATTCCCGTTGCCCGCTCATCTCCCATTTCCCCCGTGAGCCACTGATTCAATCGTTTCTGGAATTTTTTAAACTTTTTCGAAACTTCACCTCGCCGTTCCCGGAGAAAGAGATGAGGATATGGATCAAATAAATAAATATAAACAAAAGAATCACAACGCTCGCGGCGCTAATCGCCGGGAACGGCGGGCTAAGCTTAATTTCGGGGCAAGAGCTGGCCAGCGCGCTCGAGCCGTTACTCCAGTGGCGAAGAGGCCGACTGTTCAGATACTGACGATCAGCAACGTTCCCAGCGATATGTTGGAGGCGATTGATGAGCTCGCCGCCCGGCAAGATCGCAGCCGTTCAAGTCTCGTCCGGCGCGAGTTGCAACGCATCGTTGCCGAGTACAGGGCGAAGGAAGCGTTTAGTGAATCGCGCTGAAAATCGAGACTTCTCTTTTTTCGCGCGGATGAAGAGCTGTTGAACTGGAATCGGCGATGATCTGCCGGGCAAGAATCGGCGTGATTTGGAATCTTACCCGTCGAGCTTGCGCTTTACCATGAAGCTTTCAAGTTCGACATCATTCACGAGGGGCCGACCAGTTTTGGGGCTGAGTATCATATCGTCCTCGCAGCAATTCACAGAGCTCGCCAGGGCGCGCCAAACAAAATCTTTGACGCTGAATCCCGCAAATCGCGCGGCTCGACGGATGCGCTTCCGGGTTGAAGGCTCTTCGCACAGTGTAACGCCAAAACCGGCAGGCGCTCTCTCTTCGTAGAGGCGGTCGCCGCGAACTAACTGCGCGGGCAAGCCGTGGCGGCTGTAAAGTTCTAGGAATTGCTCGGCCGAGATTCCGAATTGGTCCGCGATCGGAATCACTACTTTTCGGCATTGTGAATCCAGGTTCCACTCAGCTTGGCCGTTCCTTGTTTGGACGATAAATGAGTTCATAGCCTCACTAGAAAGGCCGAAGCTTCTCTCAAATGCAAGCTTTTTCGCGTCTGACTAACTTGTGATTTCGCTCTCGATTTGCAGCGTAAAATTGCTGCCAACGTCAGCAAAAAATAGGCAGTTTTCGACTAGGACGCGAGAAGCAGGAAAAGGTGCGTTGAAAACGGCAACGAAACGGCAACGGCGCTGTACCTCCCTAGCATAACCGTAGGCATTTTGCCTGTTTCCCCGGTCGGCAGGAGGACCAGCAGGCTGAAAGCCGACTGGGCGCACAGGCTGCAAGCCTATGTTCCAAGCTCGAGCGCTCGCAAACCGCGCGGCGGGCCGAAAATTTCGCGAAGGATGATTGCATTGCGCAAACCAGATGTCGATGCGAGCAAGATAGCTATATCTATTTTCGATTCTTCGCCTTTGGCAACTGGCCGCGTGGCTGCCGCGTAAGCTTCCACAGGTGCCTTGATAACCGGAGGCTGTTCGACTGGCAACGGTCCCTCGTGAACTTCGAACGCAGATGCAGCCGTCATCGCTGGCGGCAATATTTTCTCCGCGCGTTTCGCACGTTCAGGCGGAGGACTTTCCCTTCGAATGACGTCGCGTTTACGTCGCTCGTCGCGAATTTGTTTCCACACCTGTGCTATGGGCGGCTGCACAGGTGCGAGGGGTCGCGGCGGAATGTCTGTGCGCGGGACCACTGGCGGTGGCAGTCTCGACCCCGTCGGCTGGCCAAGCGCTTCGAGAAATCTGCGAATACGTTCTTCATCGGATTCGACCGGCGCTCGCCTGATCGGCTCAACCGGCGGACGGCTGGTTGCCGATCGTTGATCTGGCTCGTGTGATCCTTTCTTTGCCTCGCCGACTTTGCTTGCGAGCAGTCTGAACAAGACGGCAATCGCGATCAGCAGAATGAAAAGGAGATTCTCGATGTGCATGATTCGGAACGTTAAATCGTTAAAAAAGCTACATCGTTACAACGGTTTTTGCGTTCTAACAAATCAATGAATCACGTTCCATCGGTGCGCGGTTTCTCTCCTCCGGCGATTGATTCCCGCATGGATGTATCCGCCTGAACGTTCTTCATTCGGACGTAATCCATTATTCCCAGATTCCCCGAGCGAAATGCGTCCGCCATTGCTTGTGGAACGAGCGCTTCGGCCTCGACTACTTTTGCTCGCATTTCCTGCGTCCGGGCGCGCATTTCCTGCTCGACGGCTACGGCGGCTGCCCGGCGCACCTCGGCTTTCGCTTGCGCAACGCGTTTATCTGCGTCTGCCTGCTCGGTCTGCAACTTTGCGCCGATGTTATCGCCGACATCCACGTCGGCGATGTCGATTGAGAGAATTTCAAACGCCGTATTGCTGTCGAGACCCTTGGCCAGCACGGTTTTGGAAATACGATCGGGATTTTCCAGCACGTCTTTATAGGAATGGGCGGAGCCAATTGCACTCACAATGCCTTCGCCGACACGCGCGATGATCGTTTCTTCAGTCGCGCCACCGACGAATCGGTCAAGATGCGAGCGCACCGTAACACGCGCCTTCACTTTCACGCCGATGCCGTCCTGCGCGACGCCGTCAATCGTCGTGCGGCCCATGTTTGGGCTGGGAGCATCGATCACTTTCGGATTGATGCTCGTGCGCACCGCTTCGAGCACCGTCTTACCAGTGCCCTTGGTCGCCAGATCGATGGCGCAGGCGCGATTGAAATCGAGCGAAATCCCTGCCTTGTCTGCGGCAATCAAGGCGAGAACCACGTGACTGACATCGCCGCCTGCCAGATAATGTGCCTCGAGCGGATCGCTCCGAACATCCAGACCGGCTTTTACGGCCGTGATGCGATTGTCGACAATCAATCCGACCGGCACTTTGCGCAGGCTCATGCCGATCATTTTTCCAATGCTGACCGGCGCGTTTGCGATCCGGGCCCGGAGCCACGTCATGAAATATTTGGAGACCACGATCACCATCACAAACGCGAAGACCGCGAGAACTGCGAGGCCGACAAGATAAAGCGATTCCATATTGTTCCGAAGCTATCGGAAGCGATACAGGGCGCAAAGTTCTAATTGGTGCTCGGGGCGGGACTTGAACCCGCATGCCTTTCGGCATACGCCCCTCAAACGTACGTGTCTGCCATTCCACCACCCGAGCGCTCTATAGGGGAAGCCGTTTGCTTCCCGTGGATAGTGAATAGTAGATGGTCGAGTCTGGCTCGCAACTGTTTCGTCCCGCCCCTTGGCTGCTGGAGACGCTTCCCTCTGGGAAGCGCGGCGCTGATGTGTTTGAAAACACACGCGTCGCGTCGCCCAGAGGTCGGCGACTACAGTTGGGGCTCGCCTTGCTTTGTGAATCCGTGGCATCAGCGTGATCTGCAGTTAGAATCTCCTGATGGAATCCGAGCATGAGTAAGAGCGACGATTGGATCAAAATCGATCTGCATATTCACACGCTCGATGATCCCAAGGACGCGGTTGATTATTCCGCGCATCAATTGCTGGAGCGCGCGCGCTCTCTTGGATTTCGCGTTCTCGCGATCACGCTGCATGACGCCGTCTTTGACCGACAGGAAGTGTTCGCTGATGCAGCAGCAATGGGTATTTTGCTTATCCCCGCAGCGGAAGTGCGCTTATGCGGCGCGGACGTCATCATTCTGAATGTGACTGGCGAAGAAATCGCGGCGCTGAAGAATTTCGACGACCTCAGACGGCTGAGGGCGCGGCGCGGGAACTCTATGTTTACGATTGCGCCGCATCCCTTTTATGTTTTTGGCAGCTCAATCGGATCGCGATTACTTACCGAAATCGATTGCTTCGACGCGATCGAGCTCTGCCATTTTCACAAGGGCCTCTTCAACCCGAATCGCCGCGCGAAAAGAGTGGCGTCGCGCTTTGGCAAACCGTTGATTGCCACATCCGATGCGCATCGACTGCACGCGTTCGGACGACATTTCACGAGCATTCCGGCTCCGCCTGAGCTCACCGTCGAGGGTGTTCTTACTTCCCTGCGAGCCAGCCGGCTTAATTTAACGAGTCCTTCGTGCAGCTTTGTCGATCTTGTGAGCGCGATTTATTTCGTTTTGCTGGCACATCCATTTCGGCGACGCCGGAAGTATCGCCACACCTTGAATCCTAACCACGAATCAACACGAATAGACACGAATTGCGAGAGGTGACAATCAAAGCCAAAATCCGGATTGGTGTTTATTTCTGTTCGTTCGTGGTTGCTCCAAGATCATAAATTGTGCCCCACGGGCCAGAAGCTACAACCGGAGTGGTAGTTTCCCATGGCCGCTTGCTTGCAGGGTAATGAGCCGTTTCCTCGCGTCCCCAAAAGATGTAGCGGACATGCAGGGTGCGGGCGAGCTCGCGCCAATTGTCGGCGCCTTGCATCAGCTGGTTGAGCGAGTTGTTGACTCCTCCGTAATCGGCGAAACCCTGTGACCACAGGTGCCCCGGATAACCAAGCACAAGCTTTCGGCCCTGAAGCAAGAGCGGGTGATTGAAAGTCGGATAGGCGGCGAAGCGAGCCTCCACCGGCAAGGCATGGACCGCATCGCCGACCCCAGCCAGTTCGATGCGATTGGCTATTCCAAAACCTGGCCGTCCGACGGAAAGCCCCCCTAGCAGACTGATGAATCCTGAGCCGAAAAGTGCCACGCAAACAATTACACGGGCCACGAGGT
>WNFZ01003042.1_pt1 | contig 15782 bp, 9 predicted proteins | sample 5400081 | NCBI WGS metagenome assembly WNFZ01 (sample SAMN13153365, study PRJNA577476) | soil metagenome | isolation source: 80 cm soil or saprolite under grassland replicate 1 | place: USA:California | collected 2016-06-15 | reverse complement strand
GGCTCGTTCTAACGCGGCAATCCTCTCGCGAAACTTGTTTTGCCACTTGTAGATGATCGCGGCGGTGAACGGCACTTCAGCAGAACTGGGCATCAGTTCGGCGACCCGAGAGAGTTCGATCAGGGCGCGATCATAGTCTTTTTCCCAAAAAAAGTAACAGTAGGCAATTGCCAGCCTGGCCTCGCCCAGCCGAGGTCGGAGACGCAACGCCTCCTCGGCCTCGGCCCGCGCCCTTGTTTTCCGGCTGGGGTCGGTGCCCTGTGTGAGGCGACTGATCGCAATGGAAAGTCGGGCGCGCGCCAGAGCGAACTTTGGATCGAGATCGACTGCTTGCTGATAAAGCCTTATGGCTGCTTCTTGATCCGCTCCTGAAGGAGCAAAGCGCACTTCAAGCTCGCGGCCGCGAAGATAAAGCACATAGGCGTCCGGATTTTCCGTCGGCTTGACTGCGAGGTTGCTCTCTTCCGTCAGCGTGAGGTTGGCCTGAAGCGCACGGGCAATTTCAATCGCCAGTTCGCCCTGCAGAGAAAGTGTGTCGGTTAAGGTGCGTTCATAGCGTTCCGACCAGACTTGGCGGTCGTCGCGCGTGTCTAGCAGCGCCACGTTGATGACGACACGGTTGGATGATCGGCGCACACTGCCTTCGAGCACGTGCGACACGCGTAACGTTCGACCAATGTCGCGCAGCTTCCCAGCCACAGTCGCCGCCCGATAGCTCATGACTGAAGCGCGTCCGATCACCTGGAGTTTCTTGATCTTGCCCAGCGTCGTCAAGACATCGTCCTGAAAGCCAGCCGCCAAAAACGCGTCATCCTTTTCAGCGCTCAAATTTTCAAACGGAAGCACAGCGATTCTTTTCTCGAGAAGCGCCGGAGCTTGTGATGGAAATGTATGCGATTCCGATAGCGGCTTCGCTTCCTTTGGTCCAAGCGAAGCGACGATCTTGTCGAAGCGCGGATTGCCGCGCAGCGGATCCCAGAAGGGCAACAACTTTAATGCGCCGTAGTTAAGCGCCTGCGATGGAGTTGGAGCGCGGACTCCGAGTTCCAGTTGCTGCAAGGCAAGGTCTTTCTCACCTGTCCACGCCGCGGTGATCGCGAAGTACTGGATCATGTGGCTGCCATTGATGGAATCTTTTTCCACGGGAAGAAGCTCGATGGCGCGCCGTGCTTCCTCCAAGGCCGCCTCCTTGCGTCCCAAAGCGGCGTCGATCAAGCCAAGCACGCAAAGCGCAGGTCCATAATCTGGCTGCGCTTGCACGATCTTCTCCTGCTCAGCGCGAGCTTTGCCGAAAGCGGCCTCCACCTTCGCTTCATCTTTCATTACCCGCCCCAGTAATCCCTCACCAAAGCTGCGGCTCAGAATAACAGCGGCGTCCACCAACCATGGATTATCGCCCAGCGCTACCAGAGCCCGCTCCGCAGCGACGCGATCATGTTCAGCCAGCGCGCAAACAAACCAGCTATCAGCGACTTCGGAGATTGCGCCGGGATCCCCGGCGAGGATTGAGTCGATCGCCTGGTGCAAGGGCTTGGTGTCAGCCTTCCAGTAAAAGTCGACCAGGGCGCGGTTAACTTTAGTGGCAACGTCCTTCGGAATAATGGTCAGCGCGCGATCCAGAATGGCCGCCTCCTCTGGATAGCGGCGCAGGAATTGATAGCTGAGCGCGATCTGTTGCATAATGAAGTAATTGCGCGGATCAAGTTCGATTGCCTTTTCCAGATTGCGCAGAGCTTCTTCCTGTTGGCCGCGGCGACGCAAAATGTAGCCGGTCAATTCGGAGAGGCGCGGATGATTAGGTAAACTCCGCCGCGCATTTTCCAATTCAGCCAGTGCGCCAGCGTAGTCGCGGGGGCCGTAATAGAGATAGTTCGCCCGTGCCAGATGGGTTTCTCCGGCATCGGGTCGCAGCCGAATCGCGGCTTGAAGTGCGGCTTCGGCGGAGGCCAACCGGTTAACACTGTGATCGAAGCCCAGTGAATAAAGGCGTCCGTGAGCAAAGGTCAGCTGGTAGTAAGCCTCGAAAAAGTCGGGGTCGCGTGTCGCTGCCTGGTTGAGAAGCTCAACTGCCTGCCGCAGGTTTTGTTCACCAGTGGGTGTGAAAGATGTCGTGAGAAGTAGAGTCTTGGCCCGGATGTAGAGGTCGAAGGCCGCCAGGTCCGTTGTGGGTGGCTTTTCAATTGCGGCCTTCTCGTTAGGCGAGAGCCTGGCTTGCAGTTGATCGGCGATGGCTTCGGCAATCTCACTTTGGATAGCAAAGACATCGGCCAAGTCGCGATCATAGGTCTGCGCCCAAAGGTGCGCGTCGGTCCGCGCATCGATCAGCTTTGCGTTCACCCGCACCCGATTGGCTGCGCGCTGTACGCTGCCCTCTAATAAATGCGCGACGCCAAGCTGCTGCCCAATCTCGCGCAGATTGCGCGCGATTCCGCTCTTGTATTGCATCACGCTCGTGCGGCTGATCACCTTCAGGTCCGCGATCCTGGCGAGGTCAGTGAGAATTTCGTCCTGCACGCCATCGGCAAAGCGGGCGCTCTCCTGGTCGTCGGAGAGGTTTTTGAATGGGAGAACTGCTACGCTTTTCTTCGGAATCACCGAGGCAAGGGCGGATGCGTTCCCGGCCAAAGTGTTCGTTACCGTTCGCGTCGGGCGCAGGTAGATGAACAAGCCCGCTACGACAAGCGCCACCGCGACGCTCGCCGCCAGTAATGCTGTGACTTGCTTCTGCCGCTTCCAGCCGCTCGTAATGGACTCGCTAACTTCTTTGAGGCGACGCAAGTCGGCGAGCATTTCCTCCACCGACTGATAACGCTCCTCGTTATCTTTGCGCAGCGCCTTTCGAATAATCTGTTCGAGGCGCGCTGGGACTTGGCGCGCTTCCAAGGCCAGCCATGACGGCTCGTTCTTTAGCACCGCGGCGATGCACTCGCTCGGTGTTTTACCTTCAAATGGCGGCCTTCCGGCCAGCATCTCAAAAAGGACGACCCCGAAACTCCAAATGTCAGTGCGCGCATCCACTGTCTGGCCGCGCGCCTGGTCCGGCGACATGTAGTGAGCCGTGCCTATTACTAACCCCGGTCGCGTTTCCAGCACCGCCGTTATTCCGATGTCATGCTCGGCCGACGCCGGTCGTTGTTCGGTGAGTTTGGCAATCCCGAAGTCGAGTACCTTCGCGTATCCGTCCGGCCGCAGCATGATGTTTTCGGGTTTGATGTCGCGATGCAAGACCCCGCTTTTGTGTGCGGCGGCCAAGGCAGAGCCGACTTGGATAGCGATGTTCAGCGCATTGCGCAGGTCTAATTTCCCGCGCGCGAGAACCGCTCGCAGCGTCTCGCCCTCGATGAACTCGGTCGCGATGAAGTGCCGTCTTCCGTCAACGCCGATCTCGTGAACGGTTAGAATGTTCGGATGGTTCAAGGCGGAAGCCGTGCGCGCCTCATGCTCGAGGCGATTCAGTTGCGTCGCCTCCGCCGTCAAGTGCTCTGGGAGAAACTTGAGCGCGACTTTGCGCCCGAGTCGCTCGTCCCGCGCAAGATAGACCTCGCCCATTCCGCCGATCCCGATCAGAGACTCGATCCGGTAATGACTAATCAATTCTCCAACCAATGCGCTGGCCTTTTCGTCAGTCAGAAGTTCGGGAGCGACTTCGAAGGCCGGTGATTCGATAAAGTTTTCCGCCTTTTGGGAAGAAGCGATCAGAGACTCCACTTCGCGATACAAGCCTTCGTCGCCGTGGCAGGCTTCATCGAGAAATGCTGCCCGCTCCTCGGGCGCACGCTCGGCGGCTGACTGGAAGAGATCGTTAATCTGTTGCCAGCGCTCAGCTTTCATCAGGTTCTTCCCCGCTCAGCGCCCGGTAAAGCCACGCCTTGGCCATGTTCCATTCGCGTTCCACTGTCCGCTGAGAGAGTTTCAGGAATTCAGCCGTCTCTTCGACCGTCAAGCCGCCGAAGTAGCGCAGTTCCACAATCTGACTCTTACGCGGATCCTGCGCGGCCAACCTTTCCAGCGCGTCGTCCAGCGCGAGCAATTCCTCCGATCGCGTTTCCGTCACTGCCGCAGCTTCGTCCAGGGTTACTTTCAGGGCGCCACCGCCGCGCTTGAGCGAATGGCGTCCACGCGCATGGTCAACCATGATCCGCCGCATCAGCTGCGCGGCCGCAGCGACAAAGTGGGTCCGATTCTGCCAGAGCGGCTTCGTATGATCGACCAGTCGCAGGTAGGCTTCGTCGAGGAGCGCGGTGGTTTGCAGAGTGTGGCCGCTGCGTTCCCGGCTCATGTAATGGTGCGCCAGCCGGTGCAATTCGGGTTGCACCAGCGGGATGAGCTTATCGAGCGCGCCCTCGTCTCCGCCTCTCCACTCGCCGAGCAGCACGGTGACCTCTTGTTGTGAGGGCGAGGGCGTCGTCATACAGGCTGCTCGTCGCTGCAAATTCTAACACGGTTGAGGGATTTTTACAGGACCGCGGCGGTTGAAAAAAATATCTCGCGCAGTCGTGGCGGGTTTCAGGCGGGATTTCCGCTTTAGCAGTTAGAACAATTCCTACCGGCGGGAAAACAACCGCGCCGCGAAGAAATCACAACCTAGAAAGAAAGAACCCAACCAAAAGAATAAGCTAAAGGAAACCAAGTAAATGAAGATCTCATGTATCGGTTCAGTTGTAGTCGTCCTTATATCGTTGTTGACCTGCGCCGCGCAGGCCACATGTATCGAAGTCAACAATGTCAACACTCCCGGTGACGCCAGCTCAGTGTTTGTCATTAGTCAGCCAGGCTCATATTGCCTGACCAGTAACGTCGTTGGTGTAGCCGGGAAAAACGGCATCAAGATCGACGCAGACAATGTGACGCTCGACCTTGCCGGTTTTGGCGTTCTCGGCGTCGGCAACTCGCTTAGTGGTATTGTGATCAATAACCATTTCCACATCGTCATTCGTAATGGCTCGATCACCGGCTGGAGCAGCCACGGGCTGGACGGAGCGAGTGGAGGCCTGGCTCGGATCGAAGACTTGCGCACTGATGCCAACGGCGGGAACGGCCTGGTGATCAATAGCGGCAGCCAGGTTAACAACTGTGTCGCAGCCCAAAACACCGGTGTCGGCATTGCGGTCAGCAATGACGTGCTTGTCACCGGGTGCGTCAGCAGCTTAAACGGCGGTCACGGATTCGGGCTTGGGACCGCCTGCACGATCAAATCCAGCCTCGCGTTCGGCAACAGCGGGGCTGGCATCGCGCCAGGTGGAGTGAACAGTCTGACAGTGATCGACTGTAACGCCCACACCAACAATGGCGGTGGGATTGCCGGCCCAGCGCGGTCGCTCATTACCAGTTCCACGGCACAGGGCAATCGCGTAGTCGGGATCGCTACCGGCGCGTCCAGCACCGTCAGCAACTGCAATGCGAGCGGAAACACCGGCGATGGAATTATCGCGGCCACCGGTAGCGCAGTCACCGGCTGCACAGCCTCGGCGAATACGGGCGATGGAATTGAAGTTGATAATCGCTGCCGTCTGGAGGGCAACACCTGCGAGGGGAATGGCACAGGCAGGGGTGGCGGGGCCGGCATTCACGCCACCTCCCGCGCCAACCGCATCGACGGTAACACGGCGATAAGCAACGACCGGGGAATCGAAGTAAATTCGGTCGGCAACCTGGTCATCCGAAACGATGCCAGCCTCAACACAACAAATTACGACATCGCGGCCGGCAACACAAATGCCAACGTCGAATCACCGGGTCCGAATTTCCTTCTGGATCGCCCTTGGGCAAACTTCAGACATTAGCCGCTTCGTTGGTGATCCCGATCCCGGGGCCGACGCTGTTGCAGCATCTTTCCCCCGGGGGCAGAAGGACACTAAATTCCCTCACTGCAAGTCTGAAAGACCAGGCGGCGCAAATCCAGAAAGTGGGTGCGCAGCTTTCCGCGAGCAAATCTCCCCGCAGCTAGTCGTTAATAATCAGTGGAGCTCACGTCGAACTGCGGCTAACGCGGATGGCACGGATGGGGTAGGCGGAATGATTGAAGCGGTATTCTGTTTTCTTGCGCCTTTTTCTTCAGTTATCCGTGTCATCTGCGTAATCCGCGGTTATCAGGAAAATATTTTGCTCATTCGTGGCGGGTTTTGAGCGGGATTTCCGCTTTAGGAAATAGAACCACTTTTTCAGACCGGCCCCCGCAGTTTGAACCACCAAGCAAAAAAACATCCAATGAAAAATCCCATTCGACCAACGAATACAATCCACTCCATCAGGAACCCACTCACCCGGTCGCCTTGGCGATACGGCTTGCTTCTCCTCCCGTTCGCGCTCGCCCTCGCATGGTTTGCGCTTTTGCCGACGGCGCGAGCAGTCGACCCACCCCCGGACGGATGCTATCTGGGCGCAAACACGGCTGAAGGCTGTAACGCGCTTTTCAGCCTCACCTCCGGCCTCGAGAACACGGCCATTGGTGCTGACGCGCTCTTTCACAACACCACCGGCGACGCCAACACTGCCACTGGTTTTAGAGCCCTTTTTAGCAACACAGATGGTAACGCCAACACGGCCACCGGTGCTGACGCGCTCCTTAGCAACACTACCGGCGACGCCAACACTGCCACCGGTGGCAATGCGCTCGAGTTCAACACAAATGGTTCGGGTAACACGGCCAACGGTGCGAGTGCGCTCCAGAACAACGAAACGGGCCGCGTCAACACGGCCAATGGTTTTAAAGCGCTCTTTAGCAACACTACCGGCACAGCTTTTCAAGGCGCCACACCCCACCTCCGCTGTGTTACGCGCCAAACCCACTTGGGTGTCGTCGCTCCGGTACATAACAAATCAACCCCGAAAGCTTTCGGGACCGGCACATTTATTCGTTAGCTAACTGGCGGGCTTAAAGTGCCGCTGCCACCAGCTTCAAATTCTCAGTCGCTGCTTTACTCTCGCTGGTTCCGGGCAGAACCATCTCTATATAGCTACATCGATCCTGCCTATTGTCCGCGTAAAACGATGTGGCTTTATCGGTTTGAATACTCTTCAAAGAACGAGCCGCAGAGTTATGCGTGGGCGCATGCATTGAGAGGGCGCTAACCCCGACGACTGCTGCAGCCATAAGCATTGCCGCGACAAGGCGTTTAGTGATTCCTGGTTGGTTATTCTTCATAGGCTGGCACGCTTACGGGCGATCGCGTTATTTGTCAATAACAAAAATAAAATGATTATTTTCGCACACCGGGGTGCTGTTCGTCAATTTGCTGTTTGGATGCTCAAGTGGATTGGAATGCGGCGCGTGCATACGGTCACCTTCCCTTCGTTAGGAGTGATCTGAACCTGTCCTGAGAACCCCTCGGAAAACGGTGCTTTCTTCGTATCGCTAACAGGGACGCCCAGATGATCGGAAGTTATGCTTTCAGCCTGACTCGGTAGCGGGCATCTTGCCTGCCTTTCTGCTCGGCAGGCTGGAAGCCTGCCAGCCGGGACAGGCTTGGAAGCCTATCTTCCAGTCACTTTCGCGAGCAGCGTCGCGGCTCCTTGCCCTGCCGCGTGTCACCTACTTTGGCGCAAGCGAAGCGACGATTGCTTCAAAGCGCGAGTCTCCGCGTAGCGGGTCCCAAAGCGGATTGAGACGTAGATCTCCGTAGCTCAGACCGGCCACTGGAAGCTTCGCTCGCTCAGTCAATCGCTCGATTGCGCGGTCTTTGTCGCCGCTCCAGGCATAAGTGACGGCCAGGTATTGAATCAACATTGCTCCTTCGATCGTGCTCTTGCTAACCGGCATTAGCTCGACCGCGCGCTTGCCTTCGCGGATGGCGTCCTCCTTATTTCCCAGAACAGCATCGACCACACCGAGCGCGCAGATAGCCGCCGCGTAGTCGGGTTGGTCACGCACCGTTTCCCCAAGCTCCTTTCGCGCTTTCGTGAACGTGGAACGCGCGGTCGACTCATCGCCTCGGAACCATGCCGCCAAGCCCTCGCACCAACCGTTAGGGAATGGAATGCTTTCGTCGTAGCACCCGCCTCCCCCAGCCGGCATGGCGGCCAACGCGCGCTCGGTCGCAATCGGATCACGCTCGCGTAAGGCAAGACGGAGCCATTGGTCAACGAGAACAGGTGCCGAATTTGGGTCCTCAGCTAGGATCGTCTGGATTGCCTCATGTTGCGGTTTTGTATCTGCGCGCCATTGGAGATCGACCGAAGCGCGTCGTACCCGGCTGGGAATATCTTTGGGAGCTATGGCCAGCGCATGATCCAGAGTCGCGGCCATTTCTTCATATCGGCGCAGGCCTTCATACGTGATCGAGATTTGTTGAAGTATGGAAAAATTATGGGGATCGAGCTCCAACGCCTGTTTCATTTCCTCAAGCGATTTCTCCCAGTGACCTTGCCGCCGGTCAATGTAGCCAGCCATAAGCGGAATGCGAGGTTCGTTCGGCAGCGTACGTCGCGCGGCAGCCAGCTCCTTTTGGGCCCGGTCGTAATCCCGAAGCGCCCAATAAAGATGCTGAGCGAGGGCCAGATGGGCCTCTCCGAGAGCGGGACGCAGACTGCGGATCGATTGAATGGCTGTTTCGGCCAGTTTAAGGCGTGCCTCGGTGTGGTCGAAACCAAGGAAATACATGCGGTCATGCGCTCCGGCTAGCTGATAATACGCGGTAGCGAACGAATGGTCGCGCGCGACAGCTTGGTCAAGCAGTTGCACCGCGTCGAGCAAATCTTGTTTTGCCCGCGAGCTAAACGACATGCCATTGATGAGATCTGTAGCTCGCAGGTAGAGATCATAGGCAACAAGGTCCGTGGTCGGTGGCTCTTCGATGGCGGCTTTCTCGACAGATGAGACTTTAGCTTCAAGCTGGCCTGCGACCTTCTTGGCGATTTCGCTTTGGATTGCGAACACACCATTCAAATCGGATTCGTAGCTCTCAGCCCATACATGGGTATCGGTGCGTGTATCGACCAACTGGACGTTTACAAAAAATTTGCCCGCGCTCCTGCGGACGCTTCCCTCCAGCACGTGAGAGACATTCAGGGCGTTTCCAATTTGCTGCGCGCTACGCGCGCCGCGATATGGCAGAACGCTGGTGCGACTGACGACCTTGAGGTCAGACACCCTCGCAAGTTTGGTCAAAATGCCGTCCTGAATACTATCGGCAAAAAACGTGTTTTCGCCGTTTACGCTGAGATTTTCAAAGGGCAGAACGGCGATTCCGGATGCAGCCGGCCGCGGGGCAAATTCGCCTTTCCAAATCATCACGCCTAGTGCTATTCCCAGTGCCAGCAGAAGCGCTGTCATTCCCGCTAGAATTGGGTTTCGTCGCGACCAGCGCCAGATGCGCGCCGGCGGCGAGACGGGACGCGCGATGATGTGGCGGCCTTCGAGCCAAAGTTCAAGGTCTTGGGCCAGATCGCCGGCGGAGTGATAACGCGCGCTTGGTTCGCGCTCCAGACATTTTGCACAAATTGTTTCCAGATCGCGATCGAGCGCTGGCGCCAGAGTGCGCAGTTTCGGCGCAGAATTCTCGGCGGCTTGGTGGATGACCGCCAGCGCGTGCTCGCCCAAAAATGGCGGCCGGCCAGTTAAGAGATTGAACAAGATCGCGCCCAGACTGTAAACGTCGGCCGCCGGTGTAAGATGCGCAGCGGCTCCTTTCGCCTGCTCGGGCGCAATGTAACCGGGCGTGCCGAAAATGGTGAGAGTGTGCGTGAGGTCGCTGGTAGCATCCAGCCATTTGGCCAAACCAAAATCGCTCACCATCGGTTCGCCGTGCCCGTCGAGCATCACGTTCCCCGGTTTGAGATCGCGATGCAGGATGCCTTTGACATGCGCGTATTGCACAGCGCGCGCAATCTTCGCCATCAGCGCCACGACACGGCGTGGCTCGTTGCGCAGTGCGGGCGCGGCCTCGAGCAAACTGCCGCCGCCGGCGAATTTCATGCTGAAAAACGGCAGCCCCTCCTCGTTCTCGCTTACCTCGTAAATGGGCAGGATGTTTGGATGATCGAGGCTTGCCGCCGCTTCGGCTTCTCGTCGGAACCGCGCCAGCGTCTCCTGCGAATCGGCATGATAGGATAAAATCCGTTTCAGCGCCACGATCCGGCGCGAATGCCGTTGCCGGGCCCGATAAATCACGCCCATTCCGCCCCGCCCGATTTCTTCCAGAATTTGGTAATTGCCCACTCGCCAGTGGGCATCGCTCACTTTGATTTCGCCGAGGACATCATCGAGCGATTCACCGTTGTGGCTGTCGGTGTCCAGACCCTGCGAGAGCAGACAACTCAGGCAAAGACTGCGTCTGACACGCGATGCCGATCCACACTGCGGGCAGACGACCGGTTCCTTTCGCAGGCGCGCTGAAAAAGGAGTGCCGGGCAAACTCATTGAAGGCTCCGAGGGTAGATGATCGTTACAAGGTTGCAAGGAAAAAATTGATTTAAATTTGGTCAAATCTTAAGCACTCACAGTGTAATCATGTCTGCCGCTGTAACGATGCAGGTCTTTCGACAATTTAGCGATTTCATTTCGGAGCTAGCGAGGCGACGATCTCCTCAAAGCGCGGATCGCCGCGCAGCGGATCCCAAAACGGCAGCAGTTTCAATTGACCGTAACTGACCGCGCTCGGCGGGCGGGTGGCGATGGCGAGCTGTTCGCAGGCAAGATCTTTCTCGCCAACCCACGCAGCGATCATCGCCAGATACTTGATCATTGTTGGACCAACCAGTGCATCTTTTTCCACTTGGAGAAGCTCGATTGCGCGCCGGCCTTCTTGCAATGCCTCCTCCTTGCGCCCAAGACCGGCGTCGATCAAACCAAGCACACACAGCGGCGGGCCGTAATTGGGTTGAGCTCGAACGGTTTTCTCCTGCTCCACGCGTGCCGCGGTGAATGCAGCGCGGGCTTTGTCTTCGTCATTCGTCATACGGGCGATAACGCCTTCCATAACCAGACGATTTAGGTGAACCGTATAGTCGGTCAGCGGCGTGTCGCCGATTGTGTTCAATGCATTTTTTGCCGCAGCAACGTCGCGTTCGGCCAACGCCCAACTCAGCCACTCATCGGCGACACTCACGAGGGCATCGGGATTTGCGGCTCCAATGGAATAGATTTGACGCAATGGCCGGATATCGGCTTTCCAATGAAATTGGAGGGACGCAAGCGCGACTTTCGTATCGACATCGTTCGGCTCAATGGCCAACGTGCGATCCAGCACGGATTTTTCTTCAACGTAGCGCCGGTGAACTCCGTAGCCGAGCGCAATCTGTTGGAGCGTTTCAATATTGCGCGGGTCGAGATCAATCGCGCGCTCGAGGCTTTGTGCGGAGGCTTCCCAATGTCCCTGGCGCCTCTGGATATAACCCGTCAACCTGAATATCCGAGAGTCGTGGGGCAAGGTCCGGCGGGCAACTTCCAGTTCAGCCAGAGCGTCATCGTAATCAAGATGTCCATGATAAAGATTTTGGGCATGCGCGAGATGCGTTTCACCTGAATCCGGACGAAGGCGAAGTGCCCGCTGGATGGCTGCTTCCGCTAACGCCAGGCGTGCAGGAGTATGGTCGAAGCCAAGGAAGTAAAGCATGTCATGAGCGTAGGCGAGCTCGCAGTATGCTTGGAGAAACGATGGATCACGTGCAACGGCCTGGTTCAGCAGATTGGCTGCCTGCAGCAAATTCGCTCTCATGGCATTGCTAATGCGTAGCAGAAGAAGATTTTTAGCGCGAGTGTAGAGATCGAAAGCAGTGAGGTCGGCTGTCGGCGGTTGCTGAATGGCCAGTTTCTCAGCGGTTGAAATGTTGGCGCGAAGCTGCTCTGCGACTTCTTGCGCGATTTCGCTTTGGACTGCGAACACGTCATTCAAATCACGATCGTATTCCTCCACCCAGACAGCGGCGCCGGTGCGGGTGTCGATTAACTGGGCCTTCATGTAAAGCCGAGCGCCGGTTTTGCGCACGCTGCCCTCCAGCACGTGAGACACTCCGAGGGCATCACCAATCTGGCGCATATTCCGCTTGCCACGATACTGCATGACGCTGCTGCGGCTGATCACCCTGAGATCGCGAATTTTCGCCAGCCTGGTTAAAATGTCATCCTGAACGCCATCGGCAAAAAACGCGTCTTCTTTATCTTCACTCGAACTTTCAAAAGGCAGTACGGCAATGCCAGTTGCCGCGCTGCCTTGGCGGGGTTGGACTGCTTCGTTTTTCCAAGTCATTATGCCCCCCGCCGCTGCGACTGCCATCAATAGCGCCGCCATCGCCGCAACGGCTGGATTTCGTCGCGACCAGCGCACGACACGCACCGGCACCGATACGGAACGCCCCGCAATCGGCCGGCCTTCGAGCCAAAGTTCAAGATCTTGGGCCAGATCGCCGGCGGAGTGATAACGCGCGTTTGGTTCGCGTTCCAGACATTTTGCACAAATTGTTTCCAGATCGCGATCGAGCGTTGGCGCCAGGGTGCGCAGTTTCGGCGCAGGCTTCTCGGCGGCTTGGTGGATCACCGCCAGCGCGTGCGCGCCCAAAAATGGGGGTCGGCCAGTTAAGAGATTGAACAAGATCGCGCCCAGACTGTAAATGTCGGCCGCCGCCGGGATGTTCGCAGCCGATCCGCTCGCCTGCTCGGGCGCGATATAACCGGGCGTGCCGAAAATAGTGAGGGTGTGCGTGAGGTCGCTCGTAGCATCCAGCCATTTGGCCAAACCAAAATCGCTCACCATCGGTTCGCCATGCCCATCGAGCAAAACGTTCCCCGGTTTGAGATCGCGATGCAGGATGCCTTTGACATGCGCGTATTGCACAGCGAGCGCCACCTTCGCGATCAGCACCACGGCACGGCGCGGCTCGCTGCGCAGCGCTGGCGCTGCCTCGACCAAACTGCCGCCGCCAGCGAATTTCATGCTGAAAAACGGAAGCCCCTCCTCGTCCTCGCTCACTTCGTAGATGGGCAGAATGCTTGGATGATCGAGGCTCGCCGCCGCTTCGGCTTCCCGTCGGAAGCGCACCAGCGTCTCCTGGGAATCGGCGTGATAGGATAAGATCCGTTTCAGCGCCACGATCCGGCGCGAACGCCGTTGCCGCACTTGATAAACGACGCCCATTCCGCCCCGCCCGATTTCTTCCAGAATTTGATAATTGCCCACTCGCCAATCGGCGTCGCTCACTTCAATTTCGCCGAGCACATCCTCGAGCGATTCACTATCGTGGTTGTCAGCGCCCAGACCCTGAGAGAGCAGACAACTCAGGCAAAGTCCCCGCCTGATACGCCATCCCGATCCACACTGCGGGCAGGCGACCGCTTCCTTTTGCAGACGGAATGAAACAGGAATGCCGTTCATGCGAATGTTAAAGAGGTTAAAGTGGTACGAAGTTAGAAATGCGAAGCGGGCCAAGATTGGCCAGAGTCGAGTTATCCGCCGTCGGCCCAGACCACTCCTCTTATGCTTCTACGGGAATTGGAGGGCGAAGTTCTCGGAAATGTGAGGGAAAGTTTGCCAACTGCCCGTCCTCTATCCGAACGATGCCGGATACTGGATGCCGCTTTGCCTTGACCGTGCCTCTGTGAGACGCGCTGTTCGCGAACTATTCCGCAGCACTCAACGCCGCAGCCAGATAGCGCAGCTCGTCGTCGATCTCTTCGGGTCTCTCGACGGTTTGGGCGACTTCATCGCGAAGCAGCGAGCGATAGCGTCTCCGCAATTGGTGTACGAGGCGTTTTACCGATACCTCCGGCACGCCGAGCGTTTTTGACAACTTTGCGTAAGAAACATCTTCCCGCTCTGCCGCCAGACAACTACTCAGCACATCGAAAACGCGTCGCCGCCCGCGCTTCTCGCATTCCTCGCCCAGTCGGCTCAAGGCGCGCTCGACCACAGTGGCCGCCCAGCGCACATCGAAAATCCGCTCCGGCGACCACCTCTCCGATTCGTGCGCCGGGATCGAGAAATGTGATGGCGCCTCGGCCATCCACTCGTCCCAGGAAACGATTTGCACGTCGCCACCGCGCTTGCGCGCGCGACGCTTGTCTGCGGCATCGTGCAAGAAATCCTGCAGCGCCTTGAGCACAAGCGAACGGAAGCGCCCGCGATTCTGGTCGGCCCGCTGGAGGAGAGGACCTTTTAGCATCATGACAAAAAAATCCTGTGTGAGATCTTGGGCGTCGGGAACGGAGTGGCCCTGGCGGCAGATGAAAGCGAAAACCGGTCGCCAGTAGATTTTGCAAAGTTCCGCAAGGGCAGCGCGCGCCTTTTGCTCGTCGCCTCCAGAACCTGCACAGGACAAGACGATGCTCCACCGCGTCGTCTTGAAGCGGTCGGGCCGGCCTTCGCCGGAAGCAAGCGCGTTGGGGTTCACAGGCGCTCATAATCTCATTTGCGCGATTGTTGGCAAGCCGGTAATTGCCGCTGGATACTCGATGCTGGATCGCGTTGTGCCGCGTTCCCTGCGAGGCGGGCGTGCAGCGGACTTTTACCCTCAGGGACTCTTGAAACCCCCGTGCGCCCCTTCTCATGCTGTTCTTCGGAATTGGTGTGGCTCTGTTGAAAAGCCGCGCGCTCAAGCACGTGAGCGCTGCTAGGCGCAGCATGTTCGTAGCAAGATCCATCTCCCAACGTGCCAAGCTCCCTAAGAAGCGGCATACAAAGGGCGGGGCCGCGCACCGGTCTTCCATGCCCCCCGGGCAGATGCGTTTGCTTCAACAATCTGCTCTAGCGTATGCGCACTGTCGGGCGCACAAAGCGAGACGGCGGCATCCGGTAAATCCCATGTGCCGCCGTTGCAAATGCGGCTTGTCTCGTTCGATTCGGCTCAGGGGCAATTACCCTTCGGGTTCGCTCAGGGCAAGTCTTAGAAGGCGAAATTGAGGCCACTGCGCACCATGCCAAAGTTGTTGTCCGGACCATCCACCACGTTCCAGCTGAAATCATTGATCCAGCCGATATGCGGAGTGATGCGGACTTCGATTCCGCCGCCGAACTGGCCAATTGCCCTCGTCTCAGAATCAGTTTGTTCGGTCCGAATGATTCCGTCGCTCACCACAACGTTCGTCTTTTCGCCACCGCCAAAGATGCCACCGCCGCCGGCGAAGACGTACGGCGCAAAACGCGTGCAGGGGATTGGATAACGCAGCGTGAACGTGCCCAGCACGGAACCCACCGCGCGGCTCTCGTGCGTGGTATTGAAGATAAAAATCTCCCTGTTAAAATCGACAAGGATATCCTCAAACGCGTGCCTGGCATCCACCACCCAGCCTTCGATGCCGACACCGAAATAACGGTGGAAAAAGTATTTGAGGTCAACGCCACCGCCCCAGGCGTGATCCGCTTCCAGGTAACGATCATCCTGCCACTCGTTTCCTGTGAACACGTAAGTGCCCCACAGACCGACGTTAAACTCGTTATCCGCGTACCATTGCGGGCACGGCGGCGGTACCACCTGCTTCATCTCCTTACCGGAATAAACTTCCGTGCCAGCGAAGCTAGTTGAGGCGATCGCGGCGACGCCCAACAGGCCGAACACCAGTTTTTTCATTTTATTTCTCCTTTTGGTTAAGTCTCTCCTGACAACTTTGAACTCCAAACCATTTAGAGTCCCGGGTCAATAACGAAATTCGCTACTTTTTTGCGATCCCGCTGCCAAATTGCAAGAATTACCTTAGCGAGAACTGTTGAGAAGACTTACATGGTCTTCGGCGCGGGCGGTCTGCGAAAAAGCGACGCTAGGAAGCGCGCGCACTCCGAAAGTCCGCCATCGGGCGGACTCATCCCGCGGCGAGCGTGCGCGACATGGTATTAGCATTTCTCATGGATTTCGCC
>WNFZ01003039.1_pt1 | contig 15786 bp, 14 predicted proteins | sample 5400081 | NCBI WGS metagenome assembly WNFZ01 (sample SAMN13153365, study PRJNA577476) | soil metagenome | isolation source: 80 cm soil or saprolite under grassland replicate 1 | place: USA:California | collected 2016-06-15 | reverse complement strand
AAACTTCCCATGGAAGGAATGTTGAGCGGTTCAGAGCTTGGTAAACTTAGCGATGAAGCTCTCCTGCATGCAGCCGAACATACCGATTTATTTGTCGATGTAGATCCCAATCAAAAGGAACGCATCATTCGTGCCTTGCAAAAACGCAGCCATGTTGTTGGCTATATGGGCGACGGCATTAACGACGCGCCAGCTTTACATGATGCGGATGTCGGCATCTCAGTGGAAAGTGCGGTGGACGTGGCGCGTGAGGCATCCGATTTTGTTTTGTTGAAACCGGGGCTGGATATTTTGCGACGCGGCATCGAAGAGGGACGTGTCACGTTTGCGAACTCGCTCAAGTATGTTTTCACAACCACCAGCGCAAACTTTGGCAATATGCTCAGTATGGCAGGCGCCTCGCTGTTTCTGCCCTTTCTCCCATTGCTGGCGAAACAGATTCTGCTCAACAACTTTCTCTCCGATTTTCCTGCCATTACGATTGCTGGCGACAACGTGGATCGCGAGTATGTTCAATCCCCGCATCGTTGGGATGTAAAATTCATCCGTAATTTCATGATCATCTTTGGCTTTGTCAGTTCTGTCTTTGACTTTCTGACTTTTGGACTTTTGCTCTGGATCGTTCATTCCACGCCGGAACAATTTCGTACAGGCTGGTTCATCGAATCTCTTTTGACCGAATTGCTGGTGGCGCTGATTGTGCGGACGCGTCGCCCGTTTTATCAAAGCAAGCCGGGACATTGGTTATGGATTTCCACGCTGATCGTTTCCCTTGTTACGTTTTTAATTCCCTATCTTCCATTCAGTGGGCTTTTGGGATTCGTTCCCTTGCCGGCAGGCGTGATGCTTCTATTGATGTTGATTACGATACTTTATGTCATCGCTACTGAAATTGCAAAGCAAATTTTTTACGCTCGCGTAGCTCTATAAAAGGAAAGGTGATGAACTATGAAAATCGGCTTACAAGTTCCAAACTTTACCTGGTCTGGCGGTCCAAAAGAAATCCATAGCAAGCTTGCGGAGATCGCTCAAACTGCTGATGAAGCCGGTTTTTCAAGCCTGTGGGTGATGGACCATTTCTTCCAAATTGGACGACCGAATAATCCCGGTGGACTTGGTCCCGCCGAAGATGAAATGCTGGAAAGCTATAGTACGTTATCGTATATGGCAGGCTTCACACAAAGGGTAATGCTTGGGACGCTGGTGACGGGTGTTGTGTATCGTCATCCCGGCATTTTGGTCAAAACCGTCACAACCTTAGATGTGCTTTCTGGCGGGCGCGCCTATTTTGGAGTCGGCGCGGCTTGGAATGAACGCGAATCGCGCGGGCTTGGTGTTCCCTTCCCACCGGTCAAAGAACGTTTCGAACGATTGGAAGAGACGCTGCAGATCGCCAAACAAATGTGGTCAGACAAGGTCGTTTCTTATCACGGGAAGTATTACCAGCTTGAGGAGCCTATCTGCCATCCGCAGCCGCTTTCGAAGCCTCATCCGCCGATCATGATTGGTGGTACCGGTGAGAAAAGGACGTTACGCCTGGTTGCTCAATATGCAGATGCCTGCAATCTATTTTCCGGTATGGGAATGGAGGCTTTGCAACATAAGCTGGATGTGCTTAAACAGCACTGCGAAGCGACGGGGCGAGATTATGCTGAAATTGAGAAAACAACCCTGGGCGGCGCCTATCTTGCAGAGGGCAAAATGACTGCATCCGACGTCATCGAACAATGCCGCGCACAGGCACGCCTTGGTATTCAACATATGATCTTCAATCTGCCAAACGTTCACGAAATTACGCCGCTGGAAATCTTCGGTCGTGAGGTGATTCCAGCAGTAGCTGAGTTTTAGGAAGCGTAGCAATGGCAGAACCCATGGATCTTCAACGCTGGAGTGGCGAAGAATTCTGTTATCTCACCACAATGGGGCGCGTGACCGGCAATCCGCATGAGATCGAGATCTGGTTTGGAATTGAAGGCAACAGCGTTTATCTGATGTCAGGTGGTGGCACCAAAGCAGATTGGGTAAAGAACCTGGTCAAGAACCCGGAAGTGAGTGTTCGAATCGCAAAGCATATGTTCACCGGGACAGCGCGCCTCGTCAAAGAGGAACAAGAGGAAATGATCGTACGCCATCTGCTCGCCGATAAATATAAGGAACGCGAAGTTGATGGCTCGCTCAGCGAATGGGCGCGCACCGCGTTAGTGGTCGCGATTGAGGTAAATCAAGGAAAATAAATTTGTGCTAGAATCGAATTGTTAGCATACGGGTGGTGTTGCTCGAGAAATACGTTGCATTTTCACTGCAAGTGATTGAATAGCGATATAGATTGTGAAGGAGGATTCCTATGCGTTTCCGAATCATATTGCTCGCGTTCGCTGTGCTGATCACAGCCTTTTTGAGCGCTTGTCGGTCCGCGGCAACCAAGTCGAATACAGCGTTAACAAGTACGCAAGCTGTGACATCCATTGCAGCCCTTAAGACACCTGCCTCGGATCAGGATCGAATCTCCGCGACGCTTGAGGTCCCCAGCCCATCTAATATGACTTCTGGTGATGGGCTTCTTTGGGTCATCTCCGGCAGTTCAATCCTGCGCGTGGATCCGCAGACGAATCAGAGCATTGGAGATCCTCTTCAGCCGGGCATTCAGATGGAAGATATTGCTTTTGGTGATGGTGTGCTATGGGTCACAACGGTCGCTTCCGGCGACCTCGGCAGATCAAGTGATACGGATGCCGTATCGCGCGTTGACCCGAAGACAGGTAAAGTTTTATCAACGGTCAAAGTCCCGCGTGCCCCGATGAGTGTCGCATTCACTCCTGAAGCAGTTTGGGCGGTCAACTTTGGTATGGATGGTGATACGGTCCTCCGCATTGACCCGCAGACCAATCAACTGATCGGTGAGCCGATTCAGACCGGTCGTGCACCGTTGAGTCTCGCCGTAGGTGAGGGATCGGTCTGGGTCGCGAATCACGATGCTTATACAGTCACTCGCATTGATCTCAGCACGAATCAAGTCCTTGCAAATATTACCGTTCCCTCTGAACCTCACCGTATCGCATATGGAGAGGGAGCTGTATGGATTGCCAACTGGCACATTAACTCCGTGACCCGAATCGACCCGCAAACAGATCAGATGGTTGGTGAACCAATTCCAATTGGTTTTCACGCCGGGAATATTGCAGCGGGACTTGGCAGCGTTTGGGTGACCAGCGATTACCGTGGTTCGTCGGATGGCGCACCAGAAGATGTTGTGCTTGTGCGTATTGATTCTCAAACAAATCAATCAGTTGAGACAATCCCTCTTGGTGGTCATCCTATTGATGTGGAAATTGCCGGGGATGCTGTTTGGGTCTCCGTACAAGGAAGTGATAAGATAGTGCGAATTAACCCTTAAAGGTTTTGAAGGAGAAGCTATGTGCAGAAGTATCAAACAATTACGGGATGTAGAAGTCCCCGCAACCGAGGCTGAAATCCACGCCGCGGCGTTGCAGTTCGTGAGAAAAGTGAGTGGATATCGAAAGCCGTCTAAGGCTAATGAGGAAGTTTTTGAGAAAGCAGTAAATGAGGTGGCAGAAGCGACGCAAAAGTTGTTGAAGAGCCTGGCTGTAAAATCTGCAGAACTCAATTGAGGTGATAAGTTGTAGAGGATAACAGCTGTTGTTCTCTATAGCTTTTATTATTCAATTGCCTCGCGCAATTTTCTTGCGAGCCTGCCAAAATGGGGAGTGTAGCGAATATCATCTTTCCGCGGTCGAGGGAGATCCACTTTTAAATCTAGTTTTACTTTACCGGGACGTTGCGTTAAAACGAGAACTCGATCTGCCAAAAAAAGCGACTCGTTAATGGAATGCGTCACCATGATGACTGTTTTCTGTCGCATTTGCCAGATGCGTGAGAGTTCTGTCCACATGCGTTCGCGAGTTAAGGCGTCGAGGGAGCCAAACGGCTCATCGAGCAGCAGCAGGTCCGGGTCATGGATGAGCGCACGCGCAATTGCCACGCGTTGTGCCATCCCACCGGAAAGATCGCGTGGCAGCGAGTCCTCGAATCCCTGCAAGCCGACCAGTTCAATCATCTCCTGGGCTTTTGCACGCGCACTCGAATAAGCTATTTGTTTCACTTCCAGGGGAAGTTTGATGTTCTCGATCACCGTCCGCCACGGCATGAGATTCGCTTGTTGAAAGACCATCCCAATACTTGGCTGCTCCCCCTGACCAAACATGAAGGATCCCGATGAGGGAGGAATCAAGCTGGCGAGGATTCGCAATAATGTCGTTTTGCCGGAACCCGAAGGACCCAGCACGCATACAAACTCGCGCGGATAAACATCAAACGTAACATCGCTGAGTGCGTGTAATCCACCGTTGTTATCGGGGAATACAGCACTCAGATTACGAATGGAAAGAACAGGTGTTTGTGGCATAAGGTTTTGTAGGGGCACAACACCTGTACTGCGCGCAGGCGCAAGTGTATATTGTGTCCCTACGGAATTATGGAATGAATTCATTTGTGTAAGCTTTGCTCAAATCCTGTTTCTCGGTAATCAAGCCCATGTTGAGCAAAACATTCTGCATGTTCTCCCAGGCTTTGGGGTCGGAATAGCCGAGACGCTGTGTTTTCCATTGATCGATGGATGTTTGCAGAATTTGCTTCTGGACGTTGGCATCTAATTGAGAAAAATTTGGGATATAAGAGGCGCTCACCTGGAATGCTTCGTCGGGATTCGCAATTGTATCGGTAAGTCCCTTTAGGAACGCACCCACAAAACGGCGCACTAATTCCGGGTTGTCTCGAATCGTTTTTTCATTTGACAAAATTCCATTTGAGGCAAGCTGCACATAATCTGCCACGCGAATTTCCGTCACAGGGATTCCACGGGCGCGCAGTTGGATTGGTTCGTTTGCAGAGTATCCCACTACAATATCCTGCTTCCCCGCGGCAAATAAATCGACTTGATTGAAACCAATCGAATCCAAGGTCACGTCACTTTCATTCATCTTCGCTTCAAATAACAAAGCGCGCAAACCGACATAACTCGCACCAAATAACCCCGGTATGCCAATCTTTCTGCCTTTCAAATCCTGTGGGATCAGTATTCCCAGATCGCTTTTCGAAACAATCGAAACAGGATATTGCTGGTACCAGGCCATGATATAGGTAACCGGTAATCCCTGCGCGCGCGCAAGCAAAACCTGTTCACCGGATACAATTGCAAACGGGAGTTCGCCTGATCCAACCAGTTTTACGCCATCGGTTTCCAGTTTGTAATCGAACGCAATGTCAATTCCTGCCTGGCGAAAATATCCTTTTTGGATGGCAACATAAAATGGAGCAAACTGGATATTGGGAATATAGCCCATCGGCACGGTGATCTTGGTCAACGCGCCCGTTCCATTCGCGGACTGTGAGCTGGTGCACCCCGAAAGAACGAGTGCCAGCCCAAACATTATCAAAATGATCTTCTTAAACATTGTCTCTCCTTGTAAATATGTCATCGCGAGCGGAGCGAAGCAATCTCCTCTTGAACGAGTAAATCTATCACGAACTTTTTTCCGCTTATTATGAGATTGCTTCGTTGCAACAAACGCTCCTCGCAACGACATCAACTCTTTTCTTGCCACTTCAAAAATCTTTTTTCCAACAGTGTCACAATGCCATATAACATCAATGCTAACGCGATCAAAGTGAACACCGCGACAAAGACCATCGGCGTGTCGTATTGGAAATTTCCCAGCTGCAGAAGGAATCCGAGTCCCTGTTGCGCGCTGACCAGTTCTCCGACGATGGCGCCGATCACCGAAAGCGTCGCGCCGATTCGTAATCCGCCAAGAAACACAGGCAATGAGGCGGGCACTTCCACTTTCCACAAAATTTGCGCACGCGTGGCATGAACGGAATTCATCAAATCGTAGAGGGCAGTGGGCACAGCGCGCACACCAACAATTGTATTTACCAAAACCGGGAAAAACACAATCAATGCGCAAATGACAACCTTGGATAAGATTCCATTTCCCAACCAGATCACCAGCAATGGAGCAATGGCTACGATAGGGATCGCCTGACTCGCTACAAGATAAGGAGATAATACCTTTTCCAGAGAGCGTGATTTTGCAAGGATATATCCCACAACCGTCGCAAATGAAACGCCGATACATAAACCGATCACGATTTCTGTCAACGTGATCGCGGCATGATAGAGCAAACTACCGTCGTCAATTGCCTGGAGGAAACGAGTCCAGACGCTAAGTGGTGATGGCAGAATGAAGTTCGGGAGTCCACTGTAGCGTGTGACCAAGTACCAGACAATGAGACCGATTAGCAGAGAGACGAGTCCTAGCCAATTGCGGTTATTGTCTTTCGAGAGAGTACGAATGATCTCCGGTTTCATAATTAAAAGAAAAGCGCCTCGTAACGATTATGTACGGGGCGCGGAAGCAGGCAACAGCTTCGTCTGAGCCGAAAAAAGTCCCGAAAACGCAATTTGTTTTCGGGACTTTCAACTTAAAGCAGACTCTGCAAGAGCCTATATCCTTCTTTTATCCAGACTATTACTGTCGGCCCCGGAGTTCACTTGCACCGCACTGCGTTTGGTGCAGTGCAGGTGTCACCGGATCATGCACTTTGGAGTGCAGGAGCTTGCTCCTGTATTTCCAACAGCAAGCTGTTGGACTCCATGTGCTCGTGGGCTGTACCACCGATCGGGAATTCACTTGCACTGTACTGCGTTCGTTGCAGTGCAGGTGTCACCCTGCCCCGAAGGTTTTTATTTGGTTATAAAGAATTATAACGCAATTACGCTTTGACGATGCACTCGACCGGGCAGACAGTGACGCACTTGGGTGAATCGTAGTGACCTTCACATTCAACACAGGTTTCCTGATTGATCACATACAAAATGCCATCGCCTTCGCTAATGGAATCGGTCGGACATTCGGGGACACATGCACCGCAAGCGATGCAATCTTCGAGAATTTTCATGGTCATGGTAGTTTCTCCGTAAAAAGATTTGTTGCAGACATAAATGTATCGCCGTGCCATGTTTTGCGTCAATTGACAAATATCTTTTATTTGATGAAGTTTGTAATAAAAAGACTAATGACTTTAGGACAGTATATAGGTGGCAGAAAATCACATAAGTTTTGTAGGACTATCCGAGCCAGGATGTCATAATTCTCGTGAAATTCTCGAAATATCACGACGGACAAACCAAAGTGGAATCATGCCAAATATCCCAAAGGACATATCAATTAATATCCAAAACCACGGAATTCCGCGCACGATGCCAAAAATCAGCGCCCAAGGGATAATGAGAATGCAGGCTATTATTCCAAATTCTATGATCCAGATATTCTTAATCGGATCGCGCAAAAGTCCAATGAATAAAACAGCAATAATAATATGAGCAAAGGCTAACCAATCGGTTCCATAGGCGAGCAGTGGAAATCCTCCATAGCCATTTTGAACGCCGTCATTTACGCGACTGATCCATTCTGACATAGGTGGAAAGATCTGCGATAAGAAGGAATTTATTCCAAACCATCCATTCAACAATCCGAGTTCCCAGCGCAATGGAATAGCCGTCAGCCCAGCCGCGCTGAGTGCGAAAATAAAAAGGATAGTTAGAAAGCGGATTCGTCGTTGCAAAGCAGTTTTATTTATCATGATGACCTCCGCTTATAAAATAACAAACCGAAAGTCTCAAATTCTCTCATGCGACTTTCGGTTTCTATCATTCACGATGTTTCTTAAATTATTTATCTGTTCGCAAAGTAACTTAAAGCTGCAAACCCGCCACAGGCACAAAAAGCAATAATAAAGGTGCCAACAAAGTACATAATGATATTGGTTTGATTTGACTTCCCGGTTTTGCCATTGAATTGGCTACCGCAATTTTTGCATTTTACATGAGTGAACAATGACGGTCCAAGGGCGCCACCCCACCAGGTGAATCTGACCTTCTCGGCATTGGTGCTTCCACAATTCGGACAGGGTGCATACTGAGTTGTTTGCATATCTCCTCCGGGAATATAAATGATTTGGCGACATTTTTACCTTGAGGTATTAAACCCGTAAATCAATCTTGAGTCACGTAATTCAAGAACTCCGAGTTTTGTAAAAGCTCGGAGTTCTCTATTTCAGTATTACTTGAATTGCGCTTCTATCTTTTCGGCAGTAGCTTTATAACCTTCCAGTTTTTCGCGTTCTTTTTGAACCAATGCAGCAGGCGCCTTGTTGGCAAAGTCGCTCGAGAGAAGTTTCTCCAGCCGTTCGATTTGAGAACGCGCTTCCCTGAGGTCTTTTTCGAGGCGTGTTTTCTCCTCGGCGAGATCAACCATTCCAGCAAGGGGAAGATAAATTTCTATAGAGCCGACTACCAGCGCGGCAGCGTCTTTGGGTTTATCAGTTAACGATTCAGTGATATTCAATTCTGCTTCGTTCAACCCAGCCAGTGCTGCAATCACTCTCGATTGTTCTCTTAACAAACCAAGCTTGGAACCGGCGGCAATACTGGCAGGGATCTTTTTGCTGGGAGCCACATTCTTTTCCGCGCGTAAATTGCGAATAGAGCGCACAATTTCCTGGATCAAAGTGAAATCGGCAATTTTTGATTCTTCCCAGCCTTCGATCTCACGCGGCTCGGGCCACTTCGCAACGATTAACGCTTCTGACCAATCTGAGGCGAGATTAGAGATTGAGGATTGGAGAATTGTATTCTTCAAGTGACCCCAAATCTCCTCAGTCACAAATGGGGTAAATGGGTGCAAAAGCCTGAGACAAGTATCAAATACTCGCGCAAGTGTATACGCTGTCTGCATTTTGAGTTCATCATTCTGCAGTTGCTCTTTCGCGATCTCCACATACCAATCGGCGAAGTCGGCCCAGATGAAATCATAAATTTGCTGTCCAGCCTGTCCATATTGGAATGTTCGGAAGAGTCGTTCCACATCGCGGGTTAGGTGCTGCAGGCGCGCCCAAATCCAGGAGTCAGGGAGGGTGTAATTAGAGATTGGAGACTGGAGATTAGTCTCTAGTCTCTGATCCCCAAGCCCCTGAATCGCATTAATCACAAACCTTCCCGCATTCCATAATTTATTGGCGAAGTTGCGATTGGCTTCCACTTTCTTCAAGCCGACATTTGTATCGTTGCCAGGCGTGGAACCTACGAGCAATGTAAAGCGCAAGGCATCTGTGCCAAGGTCATCCATGACAATCAACGGATCGATCACGTTGCCTTTTGTCTTCGACATTTTTTGTCCATGCTCGTCACGCACCAAGCCGTGCAGGTACACAGTATGAAATGGAATCTTTCCCGTATATTCGAGGCCGCTCATGATCATGCGTGCTACCCAGAAGAACAAAATGTCATATCCTGTTTCCATGTAAGATGTAGGATAGAAGTATTTGTAATCAGGTGTTTCCTCGGGCCAGCCTAATGTAGAGAAAGGCCACAGCCCCGACGAGAACCAGGTGTCCAGCACATCATCATCCTGCCTGAGTTCTGTCGAACCACAAGTTCCACACTGCGTGGGGTCTTCGCGCGTCACAGTCATATGCCCATTGGGACAGTACCACACGGGAATACGGTGTCCCCACCACAATTGACGGCTGATACACCAATCTTTGATATTCTCGAGCCAGTTGTAGTAGGTTTTCTCGAAGCGCTCGGGAACAATCTTGATGCGACCGTCTTTCACTGCTTCTAAAGCGGCTTTCGCAAGCGGATCAATTTTCACAAACCATTGTGTGGAGATCATCGGCTCAACAATTTCTCCGCCGCGTTGTGAGCGCGGGATGGTCGTGCGGTACGGTTCAGTCTTGATGGCAAGACCAGCTTTCTTCATATCAGACCAGAGATTCTTACGCGCCTCGAATCGATCCTGACCTTTATATGGTCCGCCGTTTTCGTTGACCTTTGCCTCGGTATCGAGCATGGAGATGATCGGCAAATTGTGACGCTGCGCGATGGCATAATCGTTGGGGTCATGTCCCGGCGTGATCTTGAGGGCGCCCGTGCCAAATTCCATGCTGACATATTCATCCGCGATCACAGGGATTTCGCGATTCAAGATTGGCACGATTACATTCCTGCCAATATATTTTTGATAGCGTTCATCGTCTGGATGAACTGCCACTGCGGTATCGCCCAAAATTGTTTCGGGGCGAATGGTTGCCACTGGAATATATTCGTCGGAATCTTTCAATTTGTATTTGAAATAATACAGGTTCGCATCTTCTTCGCTATATTCCACTTCCAGGTCGGAGACGGCGGTCTTCAAACCGGGCGACCAGTTGATCAAACGAGGCCCGCGATAGATGAGTCCCTTTTCATATAGCCGCACGAATGCCTCTCGGACGGCTCGACTGAGTCCTTCGTCCAGAGTGAACCGCTCACGATCCCAATCGCAGGAGGCACCAATTCTTCGAATCTGATTCGTGATCATGCTTCCATATTTGCGCTTCCATTCCCAGGTGCGCTTGATGAATTCTTCACGGCCAAGTTCTTCACGAGTCACTTCTTCGTTTTTGAGGATGTCACGTTCCACCATCAACTGAGTTGCAATCCCCGCGTGATCGCTCCCCGGCACCCAGAGCGTGGAATAACCTTTCATGCGATGATAGCGAATCATGAGATCCTCGATGCTCACAAACATCGCGTGACCAATATGCAGTTCCCCGGTCACATTTGGGGGCGGAATCGAAATGACAAACGGTTCCACGTTCGGATCGAAATCTGGCTTGTTGGGATCATTCCATGGTTTGAAGTAACCGCCTTTCTCCCACATCTCATAAATGCGCGGCTCGGTCGATTTGAAATCATATGCCTTGGGCAATTCCTGTTTAGTCATTCGTTCTCCTTCTTTGCAGAGAGCAGAGACCGGAGATTAGAGACTGGTCTCTGGTCCCTATTCTCTTAAACAAAAACACGCTTCGTCCAGGATGAGGACGACAAGCGTGTCGCGGTACCACCTCAATTCGTTTTTGACTTGGTCAAAAACGCACTCTGGCTGACGGGTTCATCAGCCTGCGCTGTAACGGTGCGCGCCCGTGATCGGTCTACTTGCCTGTCATAATGGCTTTCTTCGTCATGGAATTCAGACGACTTCGGCGTTGTGTTCTTGTGAATGCTTCCACCGATTGCACTCTTCTCTATCAGGACCCGGTACGCTTACTACTTCTGAATGATTGAGATTATACGCTTTCGAAAATTGTGAGTCAAGAGAAGGCGCTGTTACTTAACAATTGGTTTCCATATGAGTATCGTCCATTGCTGGTCTGTTTGAGGCATTTCCACCTTTATCTCAGTAATAGGCATGTAGAATTTTTCGACAAGGCCCATATGATAAAACGTACCACCTTTTTCCAGGGTTGTGAAAATTAGATCGAACTTCTGCTTTGCGAGCGAATTGTCGATGAACTTAATGTATTCGAATCCATCCGAACGTAATGCCGCATAGGATATGCCAAATAAGGGGCTATCGGGGTAGGGCTTCACAAAATAATAATAGACTGTCTGTCCAGAATCGATCGGGCTCAGCCCAGAATCTATCATCGCCGAAGTGATGACTGAAGAGTTGAGAATATTTGCTGAGGGTTGTATGTAAGAATATAAACTACTCCATTCCTTTGATGCCTTTTGTTCCAACATTTGCGGCGGCAGCACGCTCTTCTGCCAAAAAAACAAATTGAACACAATGAGCACGACAATTAGGAACCCCATTTTCCTCTGCGGATTAAAGTTCAGAAAAAACCAACAGAAAAACACCGGAATGATCAATTGGTAGGCATAAGACAAATAGCTGCCGATATGCGGACCAAGAAGAAAGATAAAAGCCAGCAAGGAACACACAGATGCATAAAGGAAATAATCCAAGGAAACGTTAATCAAGGGAGATTCCCATTTCTGAATGTTGAATGGCTGATCCATCGCTCCAGTCAACGCATGTCCTTTCGTGGATAACAGAACCAGGCTGGACGACAATAGGATTGGGAAAAAGTAAAGCCATAATTGTTTCATTTGAGAATACATATGAGCCGCAGACCTGCTCGTATTGGAAATATTCCCAATGATGGTATCTATAAAATACAGGGGAAAAGCGAACCGCACCACGAAAAAGGAAACGACAAAGAAGAGAAAGAAATAAAGACTGTAGAGCAGTCCCGTTTTTTTCGATACAAACAGGAATAGATAAGATGCTACGACCCCAAACCCCAGCACAAAATATGCTTTGGAGTAAAAAGCCGCGATAGAAAATAAACTGCTCAATAGCAGGCTGATCGGAGTAAAGCCTTTAAAGAAAGGAATGAAAACAGTCATCATGAAAAGAAATACGCCCATTGCCGATGGAAAGGCGCCAATGCCTCCACGATTTATCAAGCCAATCATGATGAATGCAGCATATGCCAAGCCAAGTGCAATATTCCTCTTAAGTTTATGAATTGCAAAGAAACCGGTGACCGCAGATAAAAGAATAAAACCAAAAGTAACCGAACGGTGCACAAGGAGTGTATTTCCCAATAGTGCCGCAAAGGGCGCCACAACCAGGTTATAACCCAGACCATAATTATTCATGGCAAGAGGTTGGTTTTGAAGCACGAATGGATTACTCCCGCTCAAGAAAAAGCGGGTCATAACTTGCGAGGCGCCTTCACGGAGTTCAATTGGGTAGGGAATGGATATCGTGACAACTGCAAAATAAATAGACCATAAGATCGAACCTGCCGCACTCCCCAGAAGCAAAATTTCCGAGATAAGCCCGCCTTCAATATTTGATTTTAGGTATCGGAGTATTCTAGATATAACCATAATGTCTGCAGAAGAGCGTTGATAGTATGGGTGATTATCTCTTTCACTATACCATATCCATTGCATCAATCGGATTCACCGCATTTCTGACACTTTGCTCTCTTCATTCCGATATAAAATCGAAGGATAAAAGATGCTATACTTTTCCCAATTAAACAACTAAGGAAAATAAATCCTTCTATGCTGACTCCTGCCGACTACATCCTTGCCGTGTTCGCCGCGCTTGCTGCTGGAGCGGTCAATGCCCTCGCTGGCGGTGGGACACTCATCACCTTTCCGATGCTCACCTTTTTGGGCATACCTGCCGTCGCTGCAAATGTGACCAATACTGTCGCGCTTTGTCCCGGTTACTTTGGCGGGACACTTGCGCAGTGGGAGGATCTCAAAAACCAGAAGAATAGATTATGGTTGATCATCCCTGCCAGTATTGTGGGCGGAGTCCTCGGCGGATATCTTCTTCTACTCACGGGGGAAAAGTTATTCAAGCAGCTCGTCCCTTATCTCATCCTTCTCGCTTGTGTATTACTTGCGAGTCAGGATCCTGTCCGCGCCTGGTTGACGCGTCGCATGGGAAAAGGTCAGGGCGCGCGGCTCGAAAAAGTGACGTGGTTGCCTGTCGGGTTGGCATCGATCTATGGCGGATACTTCGGCGCAGGCTTGAGCGTGATCGTGCTGTCCGCCCTGGGGGTGACGCTTGAAGATTCGCTTACCCGTCTCAACGCATTGAAGCAGGCAGTTGCATTTGCTGTTAATATTGCGGCTGCAATCTTCTTCATCTTCTCAGGTCAGGTAGTTTGGTCTGCCGCGTTGGTGATGGCAGTCGGCGCGTTGATCGGCGGAACACTGGGCGGACGACTCGCCGGTCGAATCAAACCATCCACACTACGATGGACCGTGATCACTATCGGCGTAATCATCTCAATTATTTATTTCATTCGCGGATAAATTCTTCCTTTATAATCCCCGTCCGAATAACTCCGGAGGTTTCATGCGCAAACTTTTATCGATTCTGCTTGCTGTTATCATAGCCAATCTATTGCTTACCGCCTGTTCGTCGAAAACAACAGATGCTCCCGCAAAAGCTGTAGAAGATTATCTGAACGCCCTGGTTGCGAAAGATGCGGATCGTCTTCCTTCGTTGGTATGTGCGGATTGGGAAAACGATGCCCTGCTCGAACTTGATTCTTTTCAGGCAGTGACTGCCAAGCTCGACAATGTCGCCTGCAAACAAACTGGCAAAGATGGCGATAACACTCTCGTGAATTGCACGGGCAATATCGTCACTACCTATAATAATGAAAACCAGAACATCGATCTCTCTGTGCGAACGTATCAAGTCGTCCAAGAGGGTGGCGACTGGCTTGTATGCGGAACGCGATAAACTTTTTTAACCACGAAGGACACAAGATTCACGAAGGCTTTTCCTTTAAGTTCTCCCCTGCACTCCCTGGCATCGAACCGTGATTTGCTAGGCAAATCAGGCGATGTACGTGCGGTGTAAGTGTTATGCCTTTTGTGTTTAAGATCTTCTTGCCTGAGGACATGGGAATTTATCAAGGCTTCTAAATGGGACTCGTCGAAATCGCCGCTTCGTTCGCAGCCGCAATCCTGGTCGGCACACTGACGCCCACGCTGACGCGGGATTTTCAACGTGGTGCCTGGCGGACGTATCTCCTGCTTGCCCTGAGTGTGCTTGCCGTTTATTGGTTCCAACCGGCGATTCCCTTGCGCTCGTTTGACTTTTGGCTTCCCTCTCTCACATTAGCTTTTGCCGTTCTGACGTGGTTCATCACAGCAAAAGCAGATGCGTGGCGGGAGCCTCAAAACAGAATTGCATTGCTTATCATTGTTGCGCTCGCAACGCTTCTTGATCTCTCACGCTACTTCCTTCCCAAACCGGTTCTTACGGCGACAATCCCTCCGCAATTCGTTCAATATCTCGTTCTTGTTCTGATTCTTGCCATCATAATTTGGTTCTTCTTTTGGCTTTCACGCCGCCAATCATGGACATTATCCTTCGTGATTCTCCTAATCATCGCAATTCTTCTAATTCTCAAATCCCCAACTCTTTCTCTAAAAATTGATATGGTTTTTCGCACGATCACAAATCGCCCAATTGAAAATGCGTTGGCTTCTGATTTACGCTGGCTGGGTTTTTCCTATATTGCATTTCGTCTCATTCACGTGTTGCGAGACAAGCAGACGAATCGTTTGCCTGAGCTTTCTCTGGGAGAGTTTGCAACGTATGTTGTTTTCTTTCCATCGCTTGTAGCCGGTCCTATTGACCGCGCCGAGCGCTTCGCCCAGGATTTGCGAAAGGCGTTCCAACTTACCCAGGATGAGGCTTTGTCAGCCGGGCAGCGCATCGTTCTCGGACTCTTCAAGAAATTTGTGATCGCCGATGCTTTAGCATTGATCGCCCTCAACAACGCGCTTGCCACACAAGTCCGCACCACAGGTTGGATGTGGATCGTCATGTACACCTATGCTTTCCAAATCTACTTTGATTTCAGCGGCTACACAGATATTGCCATTGGAATTGGACGATTCGTTGGAATCAAACTTCCCGAGAATTTTGCCGCGCCATATCTGAAACCGAACATCACCCAATTTTGGAATAGCTGGCACATGACCCTAACGCAATGGATTCGTTCCTATTTTTTCAATCCGTTCAATCGCTGGTTACGCGGTTACAAATCCATTCCGGCATGGATGATGATTCTCATCGGTCAACTTGCCACGATGTCGATCATCGGCTTGTGGCACGGTGTGACGGTCAACTTCATTCTCTGGGGTCTGTGGCACGGGCTAGGACTCTTCATTCAAAACCGCTGGAGTGATTTTGCAAAGACACGTTTCAATACAAGCGGTCCGCGCTTAAAATCGGCGTTGCAAATCGGCGGCGTGTTGCTCACATTTCACTTCGTTGCGTTGGGATGGGTGTTCTTTGCATTGAGCAGCCCATCGCTTTCGTGGATGGT
>WNFZ01004233.1_pt1 | contig 15788 bp, 18 predicted proteins | sample 5400081 | NCBI WGS metagenome assembly WNFZ01 (sample SAMN13153365, study PRJNA577476) | soil metagenome | isolation source: 80 cm soil or saprolite under grassland replicate 1 | place: USA:California | collected 2016-06-15 | reverse complement strand
CGCGCTGCTGATAAGGGACAGGTTCCTGTTCTCGTTGCGTACAACATCCCATTCCGCGACTGTGCCCAGTTCAGCGCTGGTGGCGCGACTAGCGTGGCGGAATACAAGGCGTGGATCGATGGATTTGCCGCTGGCATCGGTAACAATAAAGCGGTCGTGATCCTCGAGCCCGACGGACTTGGCATCATCCCTTGGTATAAGCAATTCCGTGGACTCCCTTCGCAGGCGGGAGATTATGAATGGTGTCGGCCTTCTGAGGCGAACGCGGCAACCGCCGCCGATGACCGCTTCGCGTTGATGAATTACGCGGTGGACACACTGAAAGCTCACCCGAATGCCAGTATCTATCTGGATGGCACACATAGCGCGTGGCTCGGTTCTGGTGATGCCGCACACCGTCTGAGTCAAGCCGGTGTCGCGCGGGCGGATGGTTTCTTCCTGAATGTGTCCAACTATCGTCTCGACTCGCATCTGGAGAAGTATGGCACTTGGACATCCAAGTGCCTTGCCTTTGCAACGAACCCTGCATCCTGGGGCCTTGGCCACTTCGATTGGTGCGCAAGCCAATACTACCCTGCAAACCCAAATGATTTCTCAACCTGGACCTTGACTGATCAATGGTATACCAGCAACGTTGAGAGCCAAACCTGGTGGTACTCAACGTCGCTACTCAAGCACTTCGTTACCGACACAAGCCGAAACGGCCAAGGTCCATGGACCCCGTCAACAGCATATCCAGATGCGCAAGATTGGTGCAATCCACCCGACCGCGGTGTGGGCGTACGACCAACCGCGAATACCGGCAATGCAATGATTGATGCTTATCTGTGGATAAAGATCCCGGGCGAGTCGGATGGCCAATGCACGCGTGGTCTTGGGCCGACCGGGACAGTTGATCCGGAGTGGGGCATCGTTGACCCGGCTGCTGGAGCGTGGTTCCCCGAGATGGCGCTTGATCTGGTACACAACGCGAATCCAGCGCTGCCTTGACAATTGGCAACCACGTTCGCTCATAAAATATCTTTGTAAATCAGTCTTCAGTTATTCGTAATCAGTAAGCCCGCCTCACATAAGAGGTGGGTTTATTTTCTAAATTCAATTGCGATCTGCAACCCGCCTTCTGGCAAATTCTTTGCCTCAATTGTCCCATCCTGCGCTTCGATGAGTTGTTTTGCAATTGCAAGCCCTAATCCCGTTCCGCCTGTAGCGCGTGAACGGGATTTGTCCTTGCGCCAGAAACGGTCGAAGATGTAAGGTAAGTCTTCATTAGGAAGCCCAGCGCCATTGTCATTGACTGTGACGCGCACGCCATCTGGGGTCTCGCTTGCAGTGACCCAAACATTCCCGTTATCTGGAACATAGCGGAGTGCATTGCTTATCAAGTTACTCATAACCTGTTCAAAACGTTGCGGGTCAACAGAGATAGAAAGATTTCCACCCTGTTCACTGAACAAAAGAGAAATATTTTTCTCCTGTGCTTCAGCAGAGAACATGTCCAAGATTCGCTCAATGATGTTACCAATATTCACAGTGCTTTTATCGAATGGAAGTTGGCGAGTCTCAGCGAGTGTAAGCAAGTGCAAATCATCCACTAGGCGTTGCAAGAGATAGGTCTGCTCCAAAGCCATGGAAACCTGTGATCCATTTTCTGAGTAAATCCCATCCACAATGCCTTCGAGCCGTCCACGAATGACAGAAAGCGGCGTACGCAATTCATGAGCAATGTCGGCGAGCATGTCGCGACGCTCACGGTCACTGCGTTCAAGCGAAGAAGCCATTTCGTTGAAACTATTGGAAAGACTTCTCAAATCCTGCGGACCTTTTGTTGGGATGCGGGTCTTCAGGTCACCGTTTGCAACTGCACGGGCAGCGTAGATCACATCTGCGAGCGGGTTAACGAAGCGGCGTACCAACAGAACGGATATGACTACCATGAACATTGCCAGAATAAACGAGATAAGACCAATAGGGAAAAGAATCGCGCGCGCAAATCCCCAGCGTATTGCCAGAGAATAGGCTGTGATCACCAAATAGCCAATCCGATTGCCATGAAGTCTCAAGTCTATGACCAGATCGCGCTGATTAAACTCATAGTGTGAACCAACTGTCGCAACAGAATTAGGTCGCCGGTCCAAAATGATACGTTGATCCTTATCGAGCAGGATCGTATTCAAGGTACTCAAAGCGCGGTTCGACTCAAAAACTGTCTCAACGCCATCCCAATTGCCATGCCCAAGATAATATCCTTCCAGCGAATTGGCAACCTGCGCGTGAAACGGGTTTGGAGAAGAGGTCAGAAAATAACCAGTAACCGCAATAAAAAACAAAAAGGACAGAAGCAAAACGATCACAAATGCTCGCAACAACAAGAGGAGTAAGCGTGTACGAATTTCGTCAACGGATGATTGCATATTAATTCTCAAATTTATAGCCCACACCGTGCACGGTGAAGATCAACTCATCAGGTTCCAATTTGTGGCGCAGGTTACGGATATGTGAATCAATCGCCCGCTCATAACTTTCAAATGCGATACCATGCGAGGCTCTCAACAATTGATTACGGGAAAAAATGCGGCCAGGCTGACTCATCAACGTGGCCATGATCTCAAACTCAGTGGGTGTCAATGTGACCGCTCGCTTCTCAATCTGGACCTCATAATGGGCTCTGTCCAAAGAAACATTTCCAACCCGAATCACTTCTGCGGTTGAATCGCCATTGACGCGGCGCAGCACAACGCGCACCCGCGCCACGAGTTCGCGCGGACTGAATGGTTTGGTCATGTAATCATCTGCACCAATTTCGAGTCCAATGAGTTTATCCGTCTCCTCGACACGCGCCGTCAGCATGATGATCGGCACATTGCTCTCGCGCCGTATCGTGCGGCAGACATCCAATCCATCCATTTCAGGGAGCATGAGATCAAGCACGATCAAATCAGGCCGTTCGCGGCGCGCCAACGAAAGTCCTTGCGCGCCATCCTTGGCTGTGACCACCTCATAGCCAGAGGCTTTAAGATAATCACGGCAGATCTCAAGAATTTCAGGTTCGTCGTCAACAAGCAGGATTTTCTTTGGCATGGAAATATTATTATAAATTACAGACAATACTCGGTGGTTGAGTAGAGTGGTGCTTGTCCGCTCGTATCGAAACCACCACGTAAGCAAAATCACTCTTGTTACATTTTGATTTAGATATGGTCGAGACGCTTCGACTTCGTTATCACTCCGCTCAGCGCGGGCTCGACCGACTCAACCAACGGATTTTTATTCATATCTCAATGCTTCCATTGGGTGTAGATTCGCGGCGCGGAACGCGGGATACAGGCCAAAGAACACACCGATCGCTAGTGCAAAGAAAAACGCCATTAAGATTGAATCGGCAGTGATGACCGAGGCAATCAAACCCGTCAGGCTGAAGAAGGTTGCAATCAAGACTCCAAGTAAGATTCCAATGATTCCGCCCAGCAGACTGAGCGTCACCGTCTCGATCAGGAATTGAGTGAGAATTTGATTCCTGGTTGCGCCAACCGCCTTGCGCAAACCAATTTCCTTGGTGCGTTCTGTTACAGAGACCAGCATAATGTTCATGATTCCGATGCCACCCACGAGTAGAGAGATTCCTGCAATCGCACCCAGAAAGATCGTGAGGGTCTGGGTCACTGAATTCAGCGTGTCCAATATATCTGTCTGGTTCATAATATTGAAGTCCACATCCTCTGAAGGCTTCAGTTTGTGCGAACGCCGCAGCATATAGGACGCTTCGGCTGAAACTGTATCCATAGCATCTGTAGTCTTCACTGAAATGAGGATGTTATTGATTGTTTGTTTGCCATTAAATGTCGCTGTCTCCCCAAACAATTTATCATAACCTGTTTGAATGGGAATGAAGACACTATCATCAGGAGAACCAAAGGATGCGCCCTTACTTTCCAATACACCCACCACCTCAAATTTCACGCCATTAATAGAGATAGTATTTCCGACCGGCGGGACCGAGGAAAAAAGATCAGTTGCAACCTGACTGCCTAATACGGCTACCAAGGCATCAGATTTGTTATCTCCGTCCGTAATAAAGCGGCCGCTGGCTATTTCCAATGAACGCACATCCTTTTGAGCTTCCATGGTGCCTGAAACAGTGGAGCTCAAACTTTGATCACCAAACTTGATGGTATAGGAGGATTGATATGTCGGTACGATGGCGGAAATATTGTCAGTGATACCGCGCGTGAGCAAGTCATAGTCTGCATAATATAGGTGACTTGCCTGCCGCGATTCTCCCCCACCTCGAAACCCAGCCTGTTGCCGCCCCGGCGAGATGGTCAACAGATTGGAACCACCGCTTTTGATCTGATTGGTAATGCTGGCAGTCGCCCCCTTCCCAATCGAGAGCAGTGCCACAACCGTTGCCACACCGATCACAATTCCCAAAATCGTAAGAATTGACCGAAGTTTGTTGGCGCGTAAAGCGCGTAAGGCAATTTTGAAATTTTCTGAAAATAACATTCTTCACTCCTCTACATCACTTCATCAGGCCGCGGCGTGCCAGCCTGAATTGGATGAGGGTTGATTTCATCTGACAGAATCTTCCCATCCGAAAGCTTAATGATTCGGTCCGTGTGACGCGCAATATACGGGTCATGGGTAACCAGGATCACAGTCTGCCCATTTTCGGTATGCAGGCGCTGGAACAAATCCATCAACTCGACGCCTGTCTTGCTATCCAATGCGCCGGTAGGTTCATCCGCAAGAAGGATAGCTGGTTCATTGACAAGCGCACGGGCAATCGCCACACGCTGTTGTTGACCGCCTGAGAGTTCATTCGGCGCATGATGCGTGCGATCTGATAGACCAACCCGTTCCAGCGCTTTCGACGCGCGTTCCTGTCTTTCCTTCCCTCTGATCCCCGCATAAGTCAAAGGCAACATTACATTTTCCAAGGCACTGGTACGAGCCAGCAAATTGAACTGCTGGAAAACAAAACCGATCTTACGGCCGCGAATCTCAGCAAGCTGTGTATCATCCATATTTTCAATAGCCACTCCCTCCAGAGAGTATGCACCACTACTGGGTACATCCAGGCAGCCGATGATGGACATCAAGGTACTTTTGCCTGAACCGGAGGGCCCCATGATCGCAACCATCTCGCCTTGATTGATCGAGAAACTTGCACCGTTCAAGGCGTATACTTCGCCATCACCCATTTGAAACACCTTGGTCAGGTTCTCTATATGGATCATATTAGTTCCCTCTTCCGAAAGGACCTATTCGGCTTGTGTTATTATTTTTTTGACCCAGTTGCACCACCTCGCCTTTCTTCAAATCGCCTGTCACAGCAACGAGATCACCAACGATTTGACCACCTACCACATCCACACGTTTTGTTGAGCCGTTGCGAACTACCCATACGTACTCACCTTTGCTATCATTCTGGATCGCGGTGACCGGCACAGCTAATGTTGCAGTAGGCTCTTTTACCTGAATGGTTGCATTGACTGTCGCTCCCAAAGGCAGGGAAAGATCTTTATCCGTCTTATCCAAATCAACACGGACGGTATATTTCACCAAACCGGAGACCACTGCCCCAACTGGATTGATTGCGGACGCCTCGCCTGTGAGCGTGACATCAGGAACCGCATCTAACGTAGCCGTGACCTGATCCCCTATTTTGACATTGGCAATATCTGATTCATCCACCTGCGTCTCGACATACAGATGATCGAGATTGGCAATATTCACCGCGGTTGTCTCTGTAGTGACTACATCCCCTAGCTGATTCTCGACATAAAGCACCTCACCATCGAAGGGAGCGATAATGCTCATCGAGTCGACTGTTGCTTGCGCGGCATCTACTTTGGCTTGTGCTGCGACCACGTCTTGAGAGTTGGATCCTTCCTTGAGGCGGTCATAAGTACGCTGTGCATCTTCCAATTGAGACTTTTTCAAAGCAAGGTCATTCTGTGCATCCGTAATCCAATCTTCAGGAGCCGGACCCTTGAAAGTTTTCGTCTTGTAAACATACATCCAACTATTTCGCTTTGTTTCCAGAAATAAACGTGTCTGGCTTTGCGGAACTTTCTTGGAATTCTGCAGATAGTGCAAATAATCATCCGCTTTATCGTATGCTTCCTGTGCAGTTTTCAGGTCAATCACTGCCTGAGACAGATCAGTGCTGGAGTTATTCGAATTCTCCAGATCCTGCTGAGCACTGATCAGGTCCGCTTGAGCCGAGATAATGTCGGGAGAAACGCTGGTTGTTTTTAGCTTCATCAGCACATCGCCTGCCTTTACCTTATCACCCGCTTTCACATGGACCTCATCCACAACCCCGCTGGTATTCCAGGTCAGGCTGGCGGAAGGTTGGGCTTCCAGAGAACCTGAAGCTTCAACAGTTTGGGCAACATTCAATGAAGTCACAGTTGCAGTTGATTCAGCAGTCGCATTGCTGGCGCGGGCAGAGTTAGATCTCAGCAACACAAAAAGCGCAATGAGGACGATGGCCGCGCCGATGAGCCAGTACCGGACATTCTTCCCCTTGAGAAAATTTTTGTTATTCATAGCAAATCGAAATCTCCTTTTCATCCACAGGACTGCTTCGCCTGTATTTTCCCCTACAGGATACCGAGCAAATTTGCAGAAATTGTGCAGAAGGGAAGGAAGATTATGGAGGATTTTATTTATCGAAGGTGTATAATTTTCACAAGGAGCGAAACTATGGAGATGTTTGTATTTACAGGATTAATTTGGAAAGAAGATAAAGGATTTTCCGCGCTTTGTCCTGAATTAGATGTTGCCTCACAAGGAAGCACTCAAGAAGAAGCGCGACAAAATCTACTGGAAGCCGCTACCTTGCACCTGGAAGGCTCATTTGAGGATGGCCTTCCATACTTGCGCCCTGTCCCTACGGCAGAAGACCCACGTAATTCAGTCTCTGCAGAAGAATTGGAAATTTTCAAATTTAAAGTAGATGTAGCCATCAAGGCTTATGCCTAAACTTCCTGTTCTTAAGCCGCGCGAGATGATTGCCGCTCTCGAAAAAGCGGGCTTTCGCAAAGTGCGCCAAAGGGGAAGTCATGTTCAGTTCAAGCGGGGAAATTTGCTAGTCACTGTTCCTAATCACCTCGGCGATTTGAATCCGCAAGTTCTCCGCTCTATTTTGCGGCAAAGCCAGATGACACAAGAGGAGTTTCTTGCATTAATGAAATAGATTAGCCTGTTTCTATAGATTACAAGCTCTCTTGATTCGAGTCTCAGTTTAATGTAAAGTATTAACAACATTACTTCTTCACAACTGATAATCAATCTTTAGTAGTAGAGGAGTAAATCAAATGGCGAAAAAGAAAATAAAGATCAATCGCGCACCAGTGTTGACTCTGTGGGCAGTGATCGTTGCAGAGCGGCTTGGTTACAAAAAAGACGAGGCCCTCACGCTCGGCAAAGCAGTGGCTGGACTGAATGCGCAATCCAAAGGGCGGCGATTGGGGATCTACGAAGAGAAAACCGAAGAAGAAAAAAAGAAGGAAGCAAAAAAGGAAAAGCCCATCAAAACGGAATTCGTAGAAATTCTAGGACGAGGCGTGCCAGCGGTAAAAACGCCACAAGGATTGCGTGCGGCAGTCAAAGGAAAGCCGATTCACGCAGAGAGTGTCGAAACTTATTTGGAGCAGAAATTTGGCGAAGAACTGGATGGGGCCCGCGCAGCCATGGAAAAGCTGGCAAAAGCTTATACACCCAAACAACTCGAAAGCAAAGCGTACGACTTATATGAAAAATTCCGCCCCGAGATTCCAGAAGGAACAAAGGGCTGGGGCGCGAAAGGCGAGTTGGATTTGGATTACATCCGGTCGCTGGCAAAGTAAAGTCACTTCCGAGTGGATAAGTTTTTGCATTGATTCAAGGGGAAATTTGATGTATATTGCCAAGGACAGACAATAGGAGATAAGATGCCTTCTATTCCGGTTGTAAATCCTTTAGGTTATGTAGGTGTCTTCTTAGTAATCGCTGGACTTTTTCTCGCTATAGCTGGGCTTGGCCTGATCAAGATAGAAAAACTTACGATAACTCCTGGAAGAAAAACATGGGGAATTGGTTTGCTTCTGGCCGCTATAGGGGTACTATTCTTATTGCCAGAGATAAATTCTGCTATCAACCCATCCGCCGTGCCTAATGCCATTGCTACAGCTGCTCCTAATACGACAATACCGATGCCTACTCTTACGAGCATAATTGCAACCATAGTTCAACCAACATCTGTGAATAATATTTCTGCCGTTGAAACATCAACATCAGTACTTCTCACTCTAGAGACACCAACAGCTGCATCATTATCCATCGCTTGCGTTACTTCGCAATCAGGAACAGGATTGCCCGCTGAGGTTCAGGCAGATTCTCTCACTTTTGAGGGTGGGCCGAACTTACCTTTGGCAAATGGTGAAGAAATCCTCTTCAGTAATATGAGGAGTTTTGAAGTAATCCAGGTATCTACAGATTACTCTGCTCATGTGAGGGTAACGATCACCTTACTCAACGGTGATATCATAACAGAAGATGCTTTTGACCCTGTAGGTAATTTACGTGGAACAGCAAATTATGGCTCGTTTTCTATAAATCTTACCGAGGTGAAGCGGGTTGAATTCCGGCAACAAGGGGAGTGTTAATAAGTAAGACTTAGGAAGTATTACTTCATCAGTATTGAGCGATCCAAAAGGATGAGCCGGGTACTCGCCTTGCCGCCCGCAATCGCGCCTCACCATCTCTCTTTCCCCCTACCTCTTAGGCGGCTTTCTTTTTCACAATGCTATAATTCGCCAAAAGATGAAGCATGAAGCATTAGAGTTATGGAGGTCGCCATGCCAGAATATGATTACGATTTACTCGTAATTGGTTCAGGGCCCGCCGGTCAGCGCGCCGCGATTCAGGCTGCAAAACTCAACAAACGCGTTGCGGTCATCGAACGTAAAATGATCATCGGAGGCGTGTGCATCAACACGGGCACGATCCCCAGTAAGACGTTGCGAGAAGCTGTCCTGCATCTTTCGGGGTATCGCGAGCACAGCCTCTATGGCGCGTCATACACAGTCAAGCAGAACATTACGATGGCAGACCTGCTTTACCGCACTGACCATGTTATCCAACACGAGCTCGACATTGTCCGCCATCAACTCTTACGCAATCGCGTCGAACTCGTCTCTGCCGAAGCCTCGTTTGTGGATGCCAATACCGTACGCTTGAAATATGTGGATGGACGCGGCTGGCGCGATGTCACTGCTGCGCATACTGTGATTGCCACGGGGACTCGCGCGACAAAAAGCGACCGCATCCCTTTTGACGGAAAGCGGATCTTCCTCAGTGACGATTTGCTCCAGCTTGATCATTTACCACGCACGCTGACCGTCGTTGGTGCGGGCGTGATCGGTCTCGAATATGCCAGTATCTTTGCCGCGCTCGGTGTGCGTGTGACGATCATTGATAAGCGCCGACGCCTCCTGCCCTTCGTCGACGCGGAAATTATCGACTCGCTTACTTATCATCTCAACCAGGAACGCGCCATCATGCGTCTGGGTGAAGAAGTCAATATGATTGAACCAATCACAGATGACCATGGAGATCGCGTCAAAATCCATCTGCTCAGCGGCAAACAAATTATCACAGAGATGGCGCTCTATAGCATCGGGCGGACGGGAGCGACTCGTTCCCTCAACATTGAAGCCGTAGGATTGCAAACAGATGAACGTGGACTACTGAAGGTAAATGAACATTATCAGACGAATATTCCAAACATTTACGCGGTTGGAGACGTGATCGGCTTTCCTTCGCTCGCTTCCACTTCTATGGAACAAGGCCGCCTCGCAGCATGTCATGCCTTTGGCGTTCCAACACATAGTTCACCCCAACTTTTTCCATACGGAATTTATACGATTCCTGAAATCTCCACAGTGGGACACAACGAGGAGGAATTGACTGAGCAAGGCATGCCTTATGAAGTTGGCAAAGCCCAATACCGCGAGATCGCACGTGGACAAATTATCGGCGATCAAACAGGTCTCTTGAAATTGATCTTTCACCTCGATACACACGAATTATTGGGTGTACATATTATCGGTGAAGGCGCAAGCGAACTTGTCCACATTGGGCAGGCGGTCATGGCGTTTCAAGGGAAAGTGGAATATTTCATCAACAACGTGTTCAACTATCCCACTCTGGCAGAATGCTATAAGACAGCTGCTTTCGATGGCATCAATCGGTTGGGTGCGTAATCATGACATCGTAATTGTGAAAATTGAATCTAGATTGATCAGCCACTGGCGCGAATACCAACTTCGAAGTGCGTTGAATTTGGAAGAATTGATAGGCTCCAATCCGTTTTAGTTGCATCAAAATGAAAGTCGTTGTATAAACTCCTGCAATGATCGTTGGTTTTCAGGAGTCCTATCATGCTAACAAACATCCAACGGTGGCTTAAACCTCCATACTTTGAGGGAGATGAAGATAAATCCCGAGCCGCAGCTTTGTTGAATATCATCTTGTGGATTTCCATTGCCGCCGCTTTTCTTTATGGCATCTTTGCTCCTATTGATCCGGCCATGGTACAACGCCGAACTGTAATTATCGGATTGTTTATCCTGACACTGCTCTGTTTCAAACAAATGGTCAATTGGGGTCATATACGATCAACCGGGACCCTCATGATTTTTGTACTATGGTTGCTAATTACAATCGCAATGATTTTGGCTGCGGATGAGAACAACCCTGCTTTCATGGGTTATTTGGTCGTAGTGGTATGTGCGGGGCTGATCTTAAACTGGCGTGCATCGCTCTGGTGGAGTTTCTTTTGCATTTTTACCAGCGCCATGATTCTTATTCTTGGACATATGAATATGCTTCCTCGTTCAAATATCGAGAGCCCTCCCCTCGCATTTTGGATGGCACAAACAATTTACATTCTTACCTCCACAATTCTGCTCAGCGAAGCAATCCGCAAAATTGATGAGGCGTTTGCCAAAGCACAGCGCGAACTCAATGAGCGAAAACGCGTGGAAGCTGAACGTGAGAAGATTATCAAAGAATTGGAAGCAAAAAACGCTGAATTGGAGCGCTTTACATATACAGTCTCTCACGATCTCAAGAGTCCGCTAATCACCATTAGCGGGTTTATTGGATTGCTCGAAACGGACGCGAAAACTGGGAATGATGAAAAGTTCAAAGGAGACCTGGTACGAATCAATGAAGCTGCTGCAAAGATGAAGCGTCTATTGGATGAGTTACTGGAACTTTCTCGCATTGGGCGCCTGGTGAATCCTCCGTCAGACACCCCGTTTGGGAAAATCGTCGAGGAAGCGTTATCTCTCACGCGTGGACGCCTCATGGCAGGAAACATCAAGGTGAACGTGGAAAAAGATTTACCCATGGTGAGTGGTGATCGTCATCGCTTGGTTGAAGTGCTGCAAAATCTGATTGATAATGCCGCCAAGTTTATGGACGATCAACCTACACCCCGAATTGAGATTGGTGTACGTAAGGAAAACGACACACAGGTATTCTTTGTCAAGGATAATGGAATTGGGATTGATCCATCTCACCATGAAAAGATATTTGGCTTGTTCGACAAGCTTGACCCAAGGAGCGAAGGAACAGGAGTAGGATTGGCGCTCGCGAAGCGGATTATAGAATTACACAGCGGACGCATTTGGGTTGAGTCAGAAGGCAAGGGAAAAGGAAGTATGTTTTGCTTCACACTCCCCCTCAAGGAATAAAGTTTTTATGAAATACGAAACTGTACACGGCATTTCTGTCCCTAAGCTCGGTTTTGGGACCTGGAGACTGGGCGGCGATTGCTACCCGGACCCGAAACTTGAATCCGTCTCATTAACGGCTCTGCATACCGCCCTGGAAGTCGGCTATACCCACATCGACACGGCTGAAGGCTATGCAGCGGGCCACGCGGAGGAATTAGTTGGGCGTGCTGTGCGAGAGACAAAGACCAAACGTGAGAATCTCTTTATCACAACGAAGGTCTCACCTGAACACCTGCAATATGAGCAGGTGCTTAGGTCATGTGAGAATAGTCTGCGCCGCATCAACATAGACTACATTGATTTGTATCTTATCCATTGGCCTCGCCCTGGCATGAAGCTTGAAGAGACTTTTCGCGCCTTGAATCAGTTGGTACGAGATGGCAAAGTGAGACATCTGGGTGTTAGCAACTTTAATCTGAAACTGCTCAAGCAATCACATTCATTCTCTGAGACTCCTCTCCTCACTAATCAAGTTCCATACCGATTACCCGACCACTCTTATGTAGAAAACGGCGTCCTGGAATATTGCCAGCAAAACGATATCTTGCTCACGGCTTATTCACCTGTCAAATTTCGTAATCTGCCTGCCAATAAGACTTTGCGCGCAATTGCAGACGCGCACAGCTCGGCAACGAGCCGGGCCACGCCTTTTCAGATTGCCTTGGCATGGCTGGTTGCCCAGCCGCGCGTCATCACGATCCCGATGTCGCTCAACCCGCAACATATCAAGGAGAATTTTGAAGCATCAAATATTGAGCTTACGGAGGAGGAGTTCAAAACATTGAGTGAACTATGGTAGATGTCATTGCGAGGGCGACTCGCGCTGAGCGGAGTGCAACGAAGTCGAAGCGTCGCCTGAAGCAATCTCCTCTTAAACGGTAGATACTTCACGATGAGATTCCTGCGCCAAACGGGAGATTGCTTCGTCGCAACGAACGCTTCTCGCAATGACAGTAGGAACTAGATAAATCCAAAACTAGCAAAGAATCCGTATATATAAATGAAAGTAGCAGTCACACCTGAAATCGAGATTATCGAAGAACAAGAAGAAGAGACTGAACTTGAGCCGCTTTATCGCGTGATCATTCACAATGATGACGTCACACCGATGGATTTCGTTGTGCACGTGCTGAAAACAATCTTTTATCAATCAAACCCCAAAGCAGTGGAGATCATGCTGATAGCCCACATTACTGGTATCGCTTATGTACAGACCCTTCCAAAATCCGAAGCTGAAAGACGCATCAACAAAGCGCACTTCGCCGCCGGCCTGGAAGGTTATCCGCTACACTTTTCAATGGAGCCCGAATGACATCTTCCAATATAGAGACCCTTACACAAATTAATTTAAACGATCTTATTTCTTCATTCGGTTGGCAGAACCATCCATTCCTCGCGCGTCTCTTGCGGCGCACTTTTAGCTCTCCTCCGCAAGCGTTCGCTGGGACCGAATCCCGGCTTCCGCTTTTTTGGCTTTATCCAATCACCCCGGTATGGGTGATACACTTTCGCTCTTTATCACGCTGAATCGTCCTGACTTGAAAATTATCGCGCTTGACCGTCCTTTCTTGAATGCACTGCCGAACATGAGCAAGCAGCTTGCTTATGTGACCGGTGATTCTGCATCTCGCTTCAGGCTCATCAGACAAGTCAGTGCACATTTGCGCAACGGTGGCGCAGCGCTGACCTTCCCGGCCGGGCAAATTGAACCCGACCCGGATGTTCATACTGGCGCAGTTGAATCTTTGCGTTTATGGACGGATAGTGTCGGTATCTTTGTCCGCATGGCTCCAGAGACAGCCGTCTTGCCTGTCCTTGTGCGCGGTGTCATTCGCAAGAAGACAGCCTTTCATCCGCTTACCTATCTTAGGCGGGCGCGTGAAGAACGCGAACAAATGGCTGCCGCTCTGCAATTGCTGGCACATGTCATATTCAAGCAGAAGGATGTCCATGTACGCATACAAATTGGTAATCCGATTTATGCCAAAGAGCTAGGCACAACCCAAACAAAAGTTATGCATCAAGCTGTGCTGGCAGAGATGAAGCAATTAATTGAGAATCCACCCTTGGATGAAGGGGAACGATTACTGTGAATTCGACCTCGCCCTTAACCCCTCTCCCTGTAGGAGAAGGGGATGCTGTAGTTGCAAGTCCTCTTCCGGTTGGGAGGAGAGTCAAGGTAAGAGCAAAGCCTGCTCTTCGCCTTGCCGCGGTTTATTCTATTCTCGCGGCTCTCCTTTACTTTGCTCTGCGCAATGCGCCATTCATAGAGATTTGGAATGCCGTCAAGCAGCTGAAACTCTGGCAGATCGCCATACTGGTCATCATCAACATAACAATTTATATATTGATTACTCTTCGCTGGTGGATCATCATCCGCGCCGAAAGGAAGACCATCACGTTCCTTCCACTAGTACTGGTACGTGTCGCAGTATTTGGAGTCAGTTACTTCACGTTGGGTCCACAGATCGGCGGTGAAGCATTGCAGATATTATATCTACAACGCAAATATGGCATGGCCGCCCATTCATATCATGTTGATGATTCGAGGTGTATATCCTATCGGTGCCGCGTTACGCGCCGTCTTCTCTCGATTTGGAAACCTAAAGTGGATGCGTTTCATCATCGCCTCAGAACGAATGGCAGGCATGTTCTGTCAACGTTATCCACGTGCGTTATTAATGGCGGTTGGGGCTTCACTCGCCGCGGGTGCTGGCATGGTCACTGAATATGCGTTGATTACCTCGTTTTTAGGAATTAATTTGCATGGTTGGCAAACCTTCGCCGCATGGACTACCAGTTGGCTTGCGTTTCTCGTCCCATTGCCGGGTGGCTTAGGCGCGTTGGAAGCCAGCCAGGTGTTCACGCTCGGTGCATTTGAAATTTCTGCGGCGTTGGCAATTGGTGTCGCTCTTTTGATTCGCGCCCGCGATTTATTGATCGGGGGACTGGGATTAGCACTCGCAAGTCGTGCCATCGAAAAGTAAAAATTGGTGTTAATAGTTTTATCTAGTAGTCAAATGTTTTGCAAAAGGAGTTTATGATGAACCTTACTGGTAAGCATTATGGGATTATTCTCGCAACCCTGGTCACCGGGTTACTTCATCTTTTCCTTCTCGCGCGACTCGGCCTTGACCCAATTGCATTGAACGGTTTCGGTTATCTTGCCCTGTTGGGTGCTTATTTTTTGCCCATCCAATTCTTTCAACAAAGACATAATTTGGTTTGGTGGGCTTATCTTGGCTATACCGTGCTGACCTTTGTTTTATGGCTTATATTGGGCGATAAACATTTTACGTTTGATTTCAGCAATGCTGCCATCGGCTATTATGCTAAGACCGCAGAATTGTTCTTGATGGGGTTCCTCTTAGCCGACAGACCCAAATCCTAATGCAAGGTAAAATGGGGGAAGTGAAACGAAAGACTCTCTACTTCAGCGCGCCACAACAGGTGGAACTTCGCGAGGAGATTCTTCCTGAACTTGGCGCGGATGAGGTTTTGGTGGAGACGGTTTGCTCTGCAATCAGTGCGGGGACGGAGATGTTGGTTTATCAAGGCCGCTTCCCGCGGGATCTGGAAACGGATTCCGTGATTTCAAGTTTGCGCGGCAGGCTCGAGTATCCGCTTGCCTATGGATATGCATGTGTGGGGAAGATCAAGGAAACAGGTCCACAAGTTGATAAGTCAATGCGCGACCAATTGGTCTTCGCATTTCAACCTCATACCTCCCATTTCATTGCAAATCCTAATTCCTTATTCCCGATTCCCAATTCCCTTTCGCCTGAAACAGCCTGCTTTCTCCCCAATATGGAGACGGCTGTCAATTTGGTTCAGGATGGCGCGCCGATCTTTGGTGAATGCGTGGTTGTGTTAGGTCAGGGCGTTATTGGGTTATTGACAGCATCGCTGCTCAGTGAGTTTCCACTGGAAACACTGGTTACCGCGGATTGTTTCGAGTTACGGCGAAACTCCTCCCCTGCACCTCAGCATTTGTCG
>WNFZ01003038.1_pt1 | contig 15788 bp, 12 predicted proteins | sample 5400081 | NCBI WGS metagenome assembly WNFZ01 (sample SAMN13153365, study PRJNA577476) | soil metagenome | isolation source: 80 cm soil or saprolite under grassland replicate 1 | place: USA:California | collected 2016-06-15 | reverse complement strand
ATCTACCCAGAGACGCCCGGCCTGTTTGACGACCCGAAGGATTGGGATTCGCGATAACCGAACTGCGCAGTACGTGGGGAAGGGGGGTGCTGGATGTATCGGTCGGCCACCGGCCAGCACTCCCCGCCACGTTTCGCGGGGTTGGCTAAAATCCCGCTTTATCCCGCACCGTCCCGGCTCATCCCGGATTGTGGGTACGCGAAGTCCAATATGCGCTTTTTTGGACAGGGGTTTCGGTAAGTACATACTGTCGGAATTACCGACCGCGATACGCGATCCGATAGATCGCCCCCGCGTGGTCGTCTGAAACAAGTAACGATCCGTCGGGCATGACTTCCAGATCCACCGGCCGACCCCAGACAGATTCGCCCTGGAGCCAGCCTTCGGCGAAAACTTCGTGCTTTACCACGCGCCCGCCCTCGATCACCACGCGCTTGATGCGGTAGCCGATCCGCTTCGAGCGGTTCCACGAGCCGTGCTCGGCGATGAAGAGGTTGTTGCGGTACTCGGGCGGGAACTGGCTGCCGGTGTAGAAGCGCATTCCGAGCGCGGCGACGTGGGGCCCGAGCTTCACCGCGGGTGGCGAGAATTCCGAGCACGCGCGCTTGCCGAACTCCGGATCGGCGGTATCACCCTGGTGGCAGTACGGATAACCGAAGTGCATGCCGGCCTTTGGCGCGTGGTTCAGCTCGTCGGCGGGCAGCTCGTCCCCCAGCCAGTCGCGTCCGTTGTCGGTGAACCACAGCTCCTTCGTGCGCGGGTCCCAGTCGAACCCGACGGAGTTGCGCACGCCGCGCGCGAACACTTCGTAGCCCGAGCCGTCCGGCCTGATCCGCGAGATGAGCGCGTAGCGCGCGGCGTCGGGCTCGCAGATGTTGCAGGGCGCGCCGACCGGAACGTAGAGCCGGCCGTCGGGGCCGAAGCGGATGAATTTCCAGCCGTGGTGCGTCTCGCGGGGAAAACGGTCGGTGACGACGACCGGTTTCGGCGGCGCGTCGAGATGCGCTTCGACGTCGTCGAAGCGCAGAATGCGGCCGACGTCGGCGACATAGAGTGCGCCGTCGCGCACCGCCACGCCGTTCGGCATCCTCAGGCCCGAGGCGAGCGTGATGACCTGCGTCGCCTTCGCGCCCCGGTAGCGCACTGCGTACACGCTGCCGTCGGTGCGCGTTCCGACGAAGAGCACGTTGCCCTTTCCCAGCGCCAGCGAGCGCGCATCCGGAACTTCGTCGGCGAAGACGCCGATCTCGAAGCCCGGCGGCAGCTTGATGCGCTCGACCGGCAGGCGCTGCGCGGGCGCGGCTTGCGCTAGGGCAAGCGCGAAGCACGCGAGTCCCCCCCGCGGCGCGACGCTCGAGAAGTTGCCTTTCACCGTGCGTCCTGTCCGGCGCTCGCGGCTACACCGCGAATTTCTCGCGGTATCTCGCCTCGTAGGATGGATCGAGCGTCCCCATCCAGCGGTCCCAGAACAGGAAGTAGAAGCCGTAGTTGTGGCGCGCCTTGTCGTGGTGGGTGTTGTGTGCGACCGAGGTGTTGATCCAGCGGCCCAGCAGGTGCTGCGGCCACCCGCGGGGATAGAGCTCGAAGCCGAGATGGCCGTATACGTTGATGACGGTCGAGACGGTCTGGAAAATCAGCAGAGCCGACGGGTGCGAAGGCATGATGAAGAAGATCAGCACCACTCCGAGCGCCTCGACGACCGACTCGAAGGGGTGAAAGGCGTAAGACGTCCATGGCGTGGGGTTGGTCGAGAGGTGGTGCACGCCGTGAAACGTACGGAACAGCGCCCGGGTGTGCATCAGCCTGTGGGTCCAGTAGAAATACGCGTCGTGCACGACGATCATGAGGGGAATGCTCAGCCAGAAGTAGACCCAGCCGTACTGCGCCGCGTTCCAGTACAGCTGGGTATGGGGCGCGATGCCGTAGCCGAAGATCACCCCGTTGATGACGCCGAAGATGAGCACGGCCATGACGGAGTAGGCGATTTCCCGCCGGATCTGCCCGGCCCGGGGCGCGGCGTCCTGGAGCTTGCGATTGCGGGGCTGAACGGCGCGTTTTCCGTACCAGGCCAGGAACGCGATGCCGGCGAGCAGCAGATACCGGATTCCGTAGATGCCCGCGCCGAAGAGGAAAGGCCACAGGAAAGGGCCTTGCGGCAACAAGGCGTTCGCTGAATCGAGCGTGCTCATGCGCGCATTTTAAAGCAGGTTTTACTGGAACCGGTACGCAAGACCCACGCTCGCATAGTAGTTCGAGGTGCGCTCGGTGAGGGGGCCGCGCGCGGCATCGCCGCGAAGCTTGCGCGCTTCGGCGCTTCCGACCGCCAGCCATTCGCGGCTCAAGTCCACCGACCAGAGAAGTCCGATGCTCGTAAACAGGGGTCCGCTTCCCGCATCAAATACCGTGAGCCCGGTCGCTGCCGACTGCTGCGGCGTAATGCCGTAGAAGGACTGGACCGATTTCGCGTTCGCCCACGTCGCCTGGGCGAATGCTCCGGCAAGAACGCCTCCCTCGCCGTAGATCCCGGCTGTCACCCGCAAGTCGGCCTGCGAGCCCAGATCGGCGTGCGCGTGCCGCCGCGCGCGCGCAAGCAGCGTGATCGGGACCGGGCCGAGCTTCCGGTCCCATTCGGCATGCAGGCCGAAGGATATTCCGGGGTCGATGTCCGGGACATCGCGACTTCGCAGGAAACCGGATTCGCTTGCCGCGCGCCCTCCCTCGTAGGCGAGCTGCGCCCCGAGGTTGAGCCCGGGCGCGAGCTCGATCCTCGCGCCGCCTTCGAGCACGCCCTGGGTCGTGCGCGCGAACCAGGGCCGGCCGTAATACCTCAGCACCGGGACCAGCTCGCCGCGCTGGGAGTCGGAGCCGTCGTAAGCCGGCCGCGCGCGCAGGCCGGCGCCGACCAGGACGTAATCTTCCGCGGGACTTTGACCGAAGGCCGCGAGCGGGACGACAAGGCCGAACACGAGCGCTGGACTGCGCATGCGGTGCGATTTGATCATGCTTCGGCCGTTCTGCAAAGAAGGGCGGTCAGCGTGTGCGGAGAAATTCCACCAGTGCGTCGAGGATCTCGTCCGGCTTTTCGGCCATGAGGTTGTGGCCGCTGTCGCGCAGAGTCACAGCCTTCGCGCCGGAAATCGCCCGCGCGATGTCCCGCGCGGCGCGGGCGGGAGTCATCTGGTCCAGACCGCCGAGCAGCAAAAGCGCCGGGCATTTCACCTGCGCGGCGCGCTCGAGGCCCCGCGCGTAGTCGTTGCAGGCGGCGAAGTCTGCGCGCAGCACCCCCGGCTTCTGCCGCTGCATCAGGCGCAGGTTCTCGCCGATGATCCAGAAACCCGGTCCCGGATTGCCCGGATAGTGGGCGCAGCCCGAGTGGGACCAGATATTGATCATGTCGCGCGCGAGCGGCTCGTCGCTTCGCGTGGCCCGCAGCAGCTCCGGCGACACCCGCATCGGAAAAGCGGTTCCGATCAGCGCGACGCGGCTGACGCGCTCCGGGTGCCGCCCGGCGAGCTCGAGCGCAACGAGCGATCCCATGCTGTGCCCGACGAGCGCCGCGGCCTTCACCCCGGCCGCTTCCAGCACGGCGGTGATCCAGCCGGCCATGTCCTCGATGCGCGCGAGCGGCGCGCCGCCGCTCCTGCCGTGGCCGGGGAGATCGACCGCGAGCACGCCGTAGCCGTGGTGCGCGAGGTAGCGCGACTGCAGCGCCCAGACGCAGTGGTCCTGCTCGCCGCCGTGGACGAAGACGACCGCGGGCAGATTCGGATCGAAGGCTTTGCCGCCGGTGTAGGCGAACACCGCTTCGTTCGCGATCCTGAGCTCCACCTTCAGCCCTTCTGCGCCGCACGCAGCCCGCGCGAAAGGTCCTCGATCAGGTCCTCCGGGTCTTCCAGGCCGATGGAAAGGCGGATCGTGCCCGGACCGATTCCCGACTCGGCGAGCGCCGCATCGCTCATGCGGAAGTGCGTGGTGCTCGCCGGGTGGATCACCAGCGATTTGGCGTCGCCGACATTGGCGAGATGTGAAAAGATCTTCAACGCCTCGATAAAGCGCCGGCCGCCCGCCCGGTCGCCTCTCAGGTTGAAGCTGAACACCGCGCCGCAGCCGCGCGGGAGCAGTCTCTTCGCAAGCGCGTGGTCCGGGTGCGAAGACAGCTCGGGATAGGCGATGGATTCGACAGCGGGTTGCTCCCCGAGGAAAGCGATCGCCTTGCGCGTGTTCTCGACGTGCCGCTGCATGCGCAGGGGCAGCGTCTCGATCCCCTGGAGAATCTGGAAGGAGCTCGCTGGGCTTATGCAGGCGCCGAAATCGCGCAGGCCCTCGCGCCGCGCGCGCAGGAGGAACGCGGCGACGGTCGACTCCTCCTGGAAGTCCATGCCGTGAAATCCCGCGTAGGGCTCGGTCAGCTCCGGAAATTTTCCCGATGCCTCCCAGTCGAAGGTGCCGCCGTCGACCAGCACTCCGCCGATCGCGACTCCGTGCCCGCCGAGGAACTTGGTGGCCGAGTGGTAGACGAGATCCGCGCCATGATCGAAGGGCTTCAGCAGATACGGCGTCGTGAAGGTCGAATCCACGAGCAGCGGCAATTTCGCCTCGTGCGCGATGGCGGCGACCGCGGGAATGTCGAGGACCTCCAGTCCCGGGTTGCCGAGTGTCTCGCCGAAGAGCAGCCTCGTGTTCGGGCGAATCGCCTTTCTCCAGGCATCGAGGTCGCGCGGGCGAACGAACGTGGTCTCGATGCCGAAGCGCGGCAGCGTATAGGAAAGCAGATTGTGCGAGCCGCCGTAGAGCGCGCGCGAGGCGACGAGGTGAGAGCCCGCGCCGGCGATCGTCGCCACCGCGAGATGCAGCGCGGCCTGACCGCTCGCGGTCGCGACGGCCCCCACGCCGCCTTCGAGCGCCGCCACGCGCTCCTCGAGCACCGCGTTGGTCGGATTGGAGATGCGCGAATAGACGTGCCCGCCGCGCTCCATGTTGAAGAGCGCCGCCGCGTGGTCCGCGTCGCGGAAGACGAAGGAGGTGGTGAAGTAGATCGGCGTCGCGCGCGCGCCCGTGACCGGATCGGGCCTCTGGCCCGCGTGCAGGCTGAGCGTGTCGAACTGCAGAGTGCGGGGTGCGGCCATGATGTCCTCCTCGGAGTCCGGAGGATTCTAGCAGGGCACATGGTTTGTCATTCCCGCGGAACCTTTAGCACCCGCGAAAGCGGGTGGGGAATCCAGCGACGTTATCCGGAAGTCACTGGGTCCCCGCTTCCGCGGGGACGACAACTGAAATAAAAACCGCGCCCCGAAGGGCGCGGTTCAATCTTCTATTCGGCGATCAGCCCAGCCTGACCGGCACGTAGATCTTGTTGCCTTCGCGCTGTATCAGGAGCGCGACCGTGCCGCGCGATCGGTCGACGAGCCGGCGCAGCTGATCGGCGGTTTTCACCGGTTGGTTGTTGAGGGCGAGGATCACGTCCCCGGGCTGCACCCCGGCGCGCGCCGCCGCGCCTTCGACTTCCTCGACGAGCAGGCCGCCTTCTGCTGCGGCCTGATTGCGCTCGTCCTCGGTGAGCGGGCGCACCGAGAGGCCGAGCTTGCCCGAGCCCGTTCTCGCGTCGTCGCCGGCTCTGGCGATTTTTTCAGCCGGGATCTCGCCGAGCGAGGCGCGCAGCTCCCGTGTTTCGCCCTGGCGCCACACCTTGAGGTTTACGGCCGTCCCCGGGCGCGACTCGCCGATGATGCGGGGCAGGTCGATCGAATTTTCGATCGCGCGCCCGTCGACCTCGAGGATGATGTCCCCGGGCTTGATTCCGGCCTTGTCCGCCGGGCTCTTCGGCTCGACCGCGCTGACCAGCGCGCCCTGCGCCTTCTTCAGTCCGAAGGAATCGGCCAGGTCCTGGCTCACTCCCTGGATGGTGACGCCGAGCCGCCCGCGGCTGACCTTGCCGTACTTCTGCAGGTCGTTCTTGACCTTCATCGCGACGTCGATGGGCACCGCGAACGACAGTCCCATGTAGCCGCCGGTGCGGCTGTAGATCTGCGAATTGATGCCGATGACTTCGCCCGCCATGTTGAAAAGGGGGCCGCCGGAGTTTCCCGGGTTAATGGCCACATCGGTCTGGATAAAGGGCACGTAGGTCTCGTCGGGCAGCGAGCGCGACTTCGCCGAGATGATGCCCGCGGTAACGGTGTTCTCCAGGCCGAAAGGCGAGCCGATCGCCGCGACCCACTCGCCGACCCTGGCCTTCGAGGGGTCGCCGATCCGGACCGTGGGCAGGTTCTTCGCGTCGATCTTCACCAGCGCCACGTCGGTGCGCCGGTCCACTCCGATCACCTTCGCCTGGAACTCGCGGTTGTCGGTGAGCTTGACCGTCACTTCGGTCGCGTCGTCGACCACGTGCGCATTGGTGAGGATGTAGCCCTCCGCGCTCACGATGAACCCCGATCCGACCCCCTTGCGCAGGGAGTCGCCCTGGGGGGGAATCTGGAAGCGGCGGAAAAACTCGTAGAACGGATCGCCCGGCTCGCCGGGGACCTGGAACTGCTGCATCTGGGTGCGCACGCGCGCGGTGGTGCTGATGTTGACGACCGCCGGCCCGTATTGCTCGACCAGCGCGCTGAAGTCTGGAAGCCCGCGCGCCGGTGCTTGAACCGAGGCGATCTGGGCTTGTGAGCTGGAAATGGGGGCGAACCTGCCGCCCTCGCATCCCAGGGTCACCGCGGCGGCGCAAGCGGCGATGATCAGGGCAAATCTTTTTCCGTACATGGGGGTCTCCGAGTGTCCCGGTTACGCGCATTTGGGCAGCACCGGCGGGACGAAGTTCCGCGCCGCTTCAACCCGATACATTCTGTTACCGATGGAGGTGCGGCTGCCGCCGGGAAAGAGCGTCGGTCCTACTTGGGCTGCCTCGATTGCACCGCCTGCTCGCGCGCCAATTGCTCGGCGCGCGCCCTCTTCAGGATGTCGGCGCACTCCTGCGAGCCGATCCGCAAGGCGAGCTCGGTCGCCGTGTCGCCGTCCCCGCTCACCATGTTGACGTCGGCGCCGTTCCTGAGCAGCAGGTCGACCATCTTCGCGTCGCCGCGCGCGGCGGCGTACATGAGCGGCGTGTAGCCGTTCTCGGCGACGAGGTTGGGATCGAAGTTCTGGGAGAGGATCTTCTGGGCGTAGATGAGGTTGCCCTTCTCGATGGCGTAGAACAGCACCTTGATGCCTTCGGCGCTCTGTTCCCTCGGCTTTTTCTCAAGGCCCGTGGGGAGCAGGTCGACCACGTAGTTGATGACCGAGAAGCCGACCATGGTGGCCATGGCGATGAGCAGGGGCAGGGTCGATATGCCCAGGTTTTCGGCCACCTCCGCAGGCATGTTCGCGGCGATCGCGAGCAGCACGACAAGGAAAAAGAACTGGAACTTGAGGTACAGGAACAGCGCGATGAACACCATCAGCGCGAGCGATCCCAGCAGGAAACCCCGGTCGATTCCCACCTGGTCGAGCAGCTCTTCGGGAAGGTTGGCGAGACCCGCGGCAAGCGCGACCAGGGCCACAAGTGCGATTTCCCTTCCCCGCTTGCTGTCGAGCTTCATAGCACTCTCCTGACACGGGTTCCGGCTTATTATAGTTGAGGCGTAACGGCGGTCAGGACGGACCCACCACGGCGATGAGCAAAGCATTCACGCGCGAAGGAAACGCGCCGGAGGACGAACTCCAGGTCGAGCCCCGGGCGCCCCGGGGGCTCAGGAACTACATCACGCCCGGGGGCCATGCGCGCCTGAAATCTGAGCTCAAGGCGCTGGTCGAGGTCGAGCGGCCGGAGCTCGCGAAAACGGTGGCGTGGGCCGCGTCGAACGGCGACCGCTCGGAAAACGCCGACTACCTCTACGGGAAAAAACGATTGCGCGAGATCGAACGCCGCATCCGCTTTCTCATGAAGCGGCTGGAGATCGCGGAAGTGGTCGATCCCCGCGATCAGGGCGAGGAGCGGGTGTTCTTCGGCGCCACCGTCGCCTACCGCGACGCGAGGCGCGCGGAGCACACGGTCAGCATCGTCGGCACCGACGAAGTGGATCCAGGGCGCGGCCGCGTGTCGTGGGTGTCGCCGATCGCCCGCGCGCTGCTCAAGGCGCGCGAAGGCGATGCAGTCACTCTCAAGACGCCCGTGGGCGACGAACGGCTCGAAGTCCTCGCGATCCGCTACGAAGAGCTGAAGTAAATCGCGACGTGGCGGCGTTCCCCTCTCCCCGCTTGCGGGGAGAGGGTCAGGGTGAGCGGCTAGTTGGCTCGACTCGGTCCGGACGGGCTGGCCGCGAGGCCCGCAAAATCTCCGGCCTTGACCACGGAGAGCTTTCCAGGATCGATATAACGGCGCAGGGTCTCCACGACCGTCTTCGGCGTCAGGGCGGCGATGCGCCGCTCGAGCTCCTCGTCCCAGGAGAAGGTGCGGCCGAGCACGAGGTAGGAAGCGAGGCGGCTCGCGAGGTTCCCGTCGTCGGAGCGCGCGAGCTGCCGCGCCTGCAGCAGGCCCTTCTTTCCGGCCTCGATTTCCTCTCCGCTGAAGCCTTCGTCGAGCGCCTTGCGGATCTCCTCGGTCATCGCGGTTTCGACCCGGGCGCGGTTCTGCGGCGCATAGATGGCGAACACGCCGAAGCTGCCGCGCTCGAAGAAGCTGTCGGCGGAAAGGAAGGAGCCGACGCTGTAGGACAGTCCCTCCTTCTCGCGGATGCGCCGCGTCAGGCGCGAGTCGGAAGAGCCGCCGAGAACATAGTTCCCGAGGAGCAGCGCAGGGTAATCGGGGTTGTCGTCGCGCAACCGGAGCAGCATCCCGGCACGCAGCGCCGCGTTCGCCTTGTCCGGCGTATTGATCACGCTGTTGACGGCGGGAACCTCGGCGATTCGCAGCGGAATGCGTGCGTAAGGGCGCGGGCTCTTCCAGCCGCCGAAAAGCTCCTGCGCGAGGCGCGCGATCTCCGCCGGGTCGAAATCGCCGACCACGGCGAGCTCGCTGTCGGAGGCGCCGTAGAAATCGGCGTAACACTTCCTGACCTCGTCGAGGGAGAGCGCCTGGAGCCGCGCGCTGCGCTCATCGAGCGTGGCGGTGTAGAGCCAATGCTCGGGAGGATAAGGATTGAGGTGGCGGGCGAGCGCGAGGCCCGCAAGCGCGCCCGGGTCGCTCCTCTGCGAGTCGATGCCGGTGAGCGAGGAGCGGCGCAGCTGCTCGAACTCCTGGCGCGGGAAAGACGGCTCGCGCAGCACCTCGGCCATCAGCCGCAGCGCTTCCGGAAGGCCCGCGCGCACCGTCTCGATCGAGCCGCCTTCGCCGCCGATGCTCACGTTGGCCTTGAGCCGGTCGAAACGATTGAGCAGCTGCTCGCGGGAGTTCTTCCGCGTTCCGCGCATCAGCATCGAGCCCGTGACGCCGCAGGCGGCCGCCCGGTTCAGCTTGCCCTGTTCGTCGCCCCATTGCAGCCCGAGCTGCGCGACCACGGTGCCGCCGCGCGTCTTTTTCGGAAGGAGCGCGAGCTTCATGCCGCCGGGGAGCGTCCTGCGGATGACGCGCGCCTCGATGTTCGCCGGAGCGGGATCGAAGCTCTCCCCTTGGGCGACCGCGCCCGAGCCGCGGTAGTCCTTGAGCATCGCGGCGAGGTCCGGCACCGGCGGAATCTCCGCGCGGTCGGGCTCCTTGGTCGGAAGGAACATTCCCAGCGTGCGGTTGGCGGGCTTGAGGTAGTGGAGCGCGACGGCCTGGACGTCGGCGGCGGTGATCCGCTTCAGCCGGTCGCGATGCAAAAAGAGCACGCGCCAGTCGCCGATGCCGGCGTATTCGGAGAGGGCGCTGGTGAGCTCGCGGGAATCGGCGAGCGTGAGCTCGATGTCGTTGAGAAGCCGCGTGCGCGCGCGCTCGACTTCGTCCTCGGTCACGGGGTTGCGCGCGAAGCCCTCGAGGACGCCGAGCAGCGCATCGCGCGCCGCCTCGAGGGACGCGTCCTGCCGCAGGGTCGCGCCGAAGTAGGCGAAGCCCGCTTCGCGCTGCTGCCGCTCGGTGCCGAACACGGAGCTCGCGAGCCCCGTGTCGACCAGCGCCTTGTGCAGCCGGCCCGAGGGCACGTGATTGACGAGCGCGACCAGCACGTCCACGGCCGCGTACTCCGGGTGCGTTCCGGGAGGCATGTGGTAGAGCGCCGAGACCAGCTGCACGTCGCCTGCGCGCCGCAGCGTGACCGTGCGCTCCCCGTCCTGGGTAGGCTCGACCGTATAGGTCCCGCGCAGCGTGCGCGACGGCTTCGGAATCCTGCCGAAGTGTTTCTGCACGAGCCCGAGCGCGGTCGATTCGTCCAGCTTGCCCGACACCAGCACCACCGCGTTGTCCGGCTGGTAGTATTGCCGGTAGAACGCCTGCAGCCGCTCGATCGGGACGTTCTCGATGTCCGATCGCGCCCCGATGATCGCGCGTCCGTAGTTGTGCCAGAGATAGGCGCTCGCCGCGACGCGCTCGCGCAGCACGTTGAACGCGCTGTTCTCCCCCGACTCGAACTCGTTGCGCACCACGGTCATCTCCGCGTCGAGATCCTTCCTCGCGATCGGGGCGTTCACCATGCGGTCGGCCTCGACCTCCAGGACGTAATCGAGCGTCTTCCCGCTCGCCGGGAAAGTCTCGAAGTAATTGGTCCGGTCGTACGCGGTGCTGCCGTTGAAGCGCGCCCCGCGCTGCTGGAAGTCCGCCTTGATGTCCGGAAAGCGCCGCGTGCCGCGGAACATCAGGTGCTCGAGCAGATGCGCCATTCCGGTCTCGCCGTAGCCTTCGTGGCGCGACCCGACGAGATAGGTGACGTTGACGGTGATCGTATCGATCGAGCGGTCGGGGATGAGCAGGATCTTCAGTCCGTTCGCGAGGCGGTACTCGGTGACGCCTTCGACCGAGGTGACCCGCGCAATGCCTTTCGGCAGCGCCCCCGCGGCCGGCCGGGGAGCTTGAGCCGAAGCGGGGGGCGGCGCGAGGAGAAGCAGCGCGGAGAGAAGAAGCGCTTTACGGAGCATGAACGGGTCCCGTGGTTAAAGACAGGCCGCGCGCCGGCGAGTTCCAATTTTAGGGAAGCTCTGATTAAGTGAGGTGGCGTCATTCCCGCGCAAGCGGGAATCCAGCGGCGCGAAAGTCACTGGATCCCCGCTTGGCCGTTCCTCGAAACTCGCCTTCGCTCGTTTTCGCGGGGATGACATCGGTCCTTTTTGCAACCGGTTCTTAGTTGGAGCGCCGTGCTTTCAGCGCGCGGCGCGCTCGCGCGTCGCCGGGTGGGTCGAAAGATAGTCCGGGACATCGGCGGCCGCGCCCCGGCGCTGTTCCATCCGCAGCAGGATCGCGGCGAAGGATCCGGCCGGAATCCCGCGGCGCTTCATGGTGGCTAGCGCGAATTCGTCGGCTTCCCTTTCGAAGTCGCGCGAGTACTTGGCCTGGAGCAGCATCGCGGGCAGCGCGCTCGCGAGCGAAGCGATCGATGTGAGATCTCCCGTGACCGCGGCCACGAGCAGCACGGTCGCCGAATCCTGGAGCAGCCGCCGCAGGGCGTGGCGCTGGCGCAGGTGCCCGATCTCGTGGGCAAGGACCGCTGCGATCTCGTCGTCGCTGTGCGCGAGCTCCACCAGTTGATCGGTGACGACGACGATTCCGGAGGGCAGCGCCAAGGCGTTGGCGCCGAGCCGCTTGCTGGAGCGCATCTCCATGCGGTAATCGGCTGCGCCCTCGAGACCGGAAGCCAGGCGTGAAAACAGCGCGCGCAATTCCTCCTGGCGCGCGGGCGGCAACCGCGTCGGAGAGAACAGCGTCCGGTCGAGCCCCGCGAGCGCATCGCGGCCGAGCGCCTTTTCCGTCGAAGGAGGCAGTCTGAACGCCACCTCCTTCGCGAGCGCCGGGATGCCGTAGGTGATGCCGGCCCACAAGGCCGCCGCCGTGAGCGCCAGGGCGAGCGCCGCGTAACCGAGCTTGCTTTCCCAGAGATGGATCAGGCGCCCGGGCGCTTCCGAAGGCAGCCCGGCGAAGATGCGGTCCACCGCGTCGTTGTCCTCGGTCTCGCACACGGAACCGTCGGCAAAGCGCAGGTGGCGGCGCGTGTTTCCCACGCGAGGCGAAGGCCGCACTTCGGAAAGCGCGCAACTGAAGTCGACGCCTTCGCCGCTGACGCTCAGGCGGCCCCAGGGTTCGAGCCGGACGAGGACCTCCCGCTGCTGCGACGTTTTTCCGTCGTAGTAGCGCGCCCTGAGCTGCGTCATAGGCCGAAATCGAATCCCAGCAGGTCGCCCGCCTCGTCGCCGATGGCGCTGCGCTCTTCCTGCGCGGCCGCGAGGAACGCTCCGATTTCTCCGCGCGGCCCGAGCGAGATTCTTTCGAGCTGGTAGCGAGCTGCGCGCACGGCGGCCCAAGGCGCCAGCAAACCGGCGGAAACGATCACGCCGAGGCTGTTGAGGAAATAGAGCTTGAACAGCCCTCCCGTCGTCCAGCCGCAATCGAAGCGCAAACCGCCGAGGCGCGTGCTCTCCCAGGTGAGCCTCGCGACCGCGCCGTCGCGGTACGCCGCAAACCAGATGTAAAGCGGAAGAGCGCCGAGGCCCACGGTCGCAGCCGATCCGACGAGGAACAGCACGAACATCAGCGCCGCCTTGAGATAGACGAGGTAGTACTCGCCCGCCGAGGCCGTAAACGCGAAGGGCGTCGCCCCGAAGCTGCTGTGCTCCAGAAAGAAGCGTTTCTTGCGGTACGCGTAGTAGGGGTAGAGCACGCCGAGCGTGAGCGGGACCAGAATCACGGGCAGGATGAGGAGCCGAGCCGTTTCCCCGTAACCCGCGCGAAAGCCGAAGCGCACGTTGCGGTGCGCGGAATTCACGGCGTTGAAGCGCAAGGCGCGCACGATCAGCCACGGCAGGACGCCCAGAAGGACCAGGCCCAGCAGCGGCCCCGCCAGCGGGTTGATCTGTCCGGCCACGGAATAGACCGCAAACGCGGCGACGACGATGATCCGGCCCTTGAGAATCGCCTTGGGGTCCGCGAGGTACTCGAACGCCGCGTCCTCCAGCAGCGTATTGCCGTAGAAATAGCGCTTGCGCCGGACTTTCGCCCACGCCGAATAAATGCCCAGCGTGACGACCGACAGGCATACGTTGACGATCCAGATGCGGAAGTATTCACCCGCCTTGCCGGTAAACTTGAGTGAAACGGCGCTGCCTGCGGACTGCGGTGCTGCGGATGAGTTTGCCACGAGCCTCTCCCTGTTCTTGTCGTCGATGGCCGATGCCGAACGAGCCGCCAGCATAGACGTTCGCTCCCTTGGGCTCAAGGAATTCGGGCCCGGCGCATATTCGAATAAAATTCACGGATCTGTGGCGCGGCCCGCCGGGGCTTGAACGGCCTTGCGGCGGGCCCATATTCCAGCGCGGTTACAGCGGGGGAGATTTGGCGATGGCGACGGCGGCGACCAAGGAAACCCTGGGCTTCCAGGCCGAGGTGAAGCAACTGCTCCACCTCATGATCCATTCCTTGTACGGCAACAAGGAGATCTTCCTGAGGGAGCTGATATCGAACGCCTCCGACGCCGCGGACAAGCTGCGCTTCGAAGCGCTCTCCGACAACGCCTTGTACGGCCCGGATGCCGACCTGAAGATCCGCGTCTCCTTCGACAGTAAGGCGCGCACCATCGCGGTGTCGGACAACGGGGTGGGCATGTCGCGCGACGAGGTGGTGCAGAACATCGGCACGATCGCCAAGTCGGGTACGCGCGAGTTCTTCGAGTCGCTGACCGGCGACCAGGCGAAGGACGCGCGGCTGATCGGCCAGTTCGGCGTGGGTTTCTATTCGTCGTTCATCGTCGCCGACCGCGTGACGCTCGTTACCCGGCGCGCGGGGCTTGCGCCCGATCAGGCGGTGCGCTGGGAGTCCGACGGCGGCGGCGAGTTCACGATCGAGGCCGCGGAAAAGGAAGGGCGCGGCACCGACGTCGTCCTGCATCTGCGCGACGGCGAAGACGAGCTGCTTTCGGACCTGAAGCTGAAAGGCATCATCCGGAAATATTCCGATCACATCGCGATCCCCATCGTGATGAAGAAGCTGAAGTGGGACAAGGAAAAGTCCGAGGAGATGGTCACCGACGAGGACGAAACGATCAACCAGGCGGGCGCCTTGTGGGCGCGGCCGAAGTCCGACATCAGCGAGGAGCAGTATCAGGAGTTCTACAAGCACGTCGCGCACGACACGGACGCGCCGCTCGCCTACACGCATAACCGCGTCGAGGGCCGGCAGGAGTACGTGCAGCTTCTCTACATCCCCGCGCGGGCGCCCTTCGACCTGTGGGACCGGCGCGAGCGCCGGGGCCTCAAGCTCTACGTGCGGCGCGTCTTCATCATGGACGACGCCGAGCAGCTGCTTCCCGCCTACCTGCGCTTCGTGCGCGGGGTGGTCGATTCGAACGACCTGCCGCTCAACATCTCGCGCGAGATCCTGCAGGAGAGCCGCGACATCGAGGCGATCCGCGCCGGCTGCACCAAGCGCGTGCTTGCGCTCCTCGAAGACCTCGCCGAGAACCACAAGGACAAGTACGCGGGCTTCTGGAAGGAATTCGGCCGCGTGCTGAAGGAAGGCGTAGGCGAGGACTTCGCCAACCGCGAGCGCATCGCCAAGCTCCTGCGCTTTTCCTCCACCCATACCGACAGCGAGGAGCAGACCGTGTCCCTCGCCGATTACACCGCGCGGATGAGGGAAGGGCAGGACAAGATCTACTACGTGACCGCGGAGACCTTCCTCGCCGCGAAGAACAGCCCCCACCTTGAGATCTTCCGCAAGCGCTCGATCGAGGTGCTGCTCCTGTCGGAGCGCGTCGACGAGTGGCTGGTCGCGAACCTCCCCGAACACGAGGGCAAAGAGCTCGTCTCGGTCGCGAAAGGCGAGCTTGACCTCGGCAAGATCGAGACCGAGGAGGAGAAAAAGGAACACGAAAGGCACATCGGGGAGCATCGCGCGCTGATTGCGAAACTGAAGGATGTGCTCGGCGACCGGGTGAAGGACGTGCGCGTCACCTCGCGACTCACGCAATCGCCCTCGTGCCTGGTCGCCGACGAGCACGACATGGGGGGCAACCTTTCCCGCATCCTCAAGGCGGTCGGGCAGAAAGCGCCGCAGGCGAAACCGATCCTCGAGATCAATCCGGCGCATCCGATGGTCAAACGCCTGAACGAGGAAAAGGCGCGCTTCGCCGATTGGAGCAACCTCTTGTTCGACCAGGCGCTCCTCGCCGAGGGCGGACAGCTCGAAGACCCCGCCGGGTTCGTGCGCCGCATGAACGAGCTGATGCTCGAGATGGCGGGCGAGGGCAGCCGCATCATCGTTCCGGGGCGTTAAATTGCAAAGGCTCCCTCCCCCGCGCTTGCGGGGGAGAGCCTAGTCGACCCTCACCCGCTCGCTGCGCTCGCACCCTCTCCCGCGTGCGGGAGAGGGATGGGGTGAGGGTGCTCAATCGCGTGATACTCTGAACCCGGTGTTTCCCTTCTATAGAAAAGTCTGTGTAGGCGCGGCGGCGTTCCTTTTTGCGGCCTCGTTGCTTCACGCACAGCCAGCCCCCGAGCCCGCGACACCCATCGCGCGCAAGCAGCTCGTCACCGCGCGGCAATTCATGGTGGTCGCGGCGCATCCGCTCGCCGCTCGGGCGGGATACGACATTCTGAAGCGCGGCGGCAGCGCAGTCGATGCCGCGATCGCGACTCAGCTCGTGCTCAACCTCGTGGAGCCGCAATCCTCAGGGATCGGCGGGGGAGGGTTCCTGCTCCAC
>WNFZ01004164.1_pt1 | contig 15791 bp, 18 predicted proteins | sample 5400081 | NCBI WGS metagenome assembly WNFZ01 (sample SAMN13153365, study PRJNA577476) | soil metagenome | isolation source: 80 cm soil or saprolite under grassland replicate 1 | place: USA:California | collected 2016-06-15 | reverse complement strand
TGCGGAACGCCACCTCCAGGCGCTCCAGCATGCGGTTGAGCACCGCGACGAGCCCACGATACTCGTCCGTGTCGGCGTGCGCCACGATCCGCTGATCGAGCGTGCCGGCCTCGACGCGGGTCGCCTGCTCCGTGATTTCGTGGACCGGCCGGACGGCCGAGCCGGCGAGCCACCACGCCCCGACGAACGTCGCCCCCGTGCCGAGCAGCCCGACCGCCAGGAACGCAACGACCATGGCCCGGCGCGTGAGCGAAGGATCGAGACCGTGCTCGACGATGAGATGCGTCCCGAAGTACGCCGCGGCGGCGGCAGCGACGAGGCCGACGCCCATTGTCGCCGCGAAGCGGACGGCGAGCGTCCGCCGCAGCGACCGGCTCACTCTTCTTCTCGGTCCGGCGACTGGAGGCGGAACCCGACCCCACGCACGGTATGGATCAGCTCGAGCTCGGCGGCGCTCTGGAGCTTGCGCCGCAGGTTGCCAACGTGCACGTCCACGACGTTGCTCTCGGGATCGAAGTGGAGATCCCACACCTTCTCGAGCAGCTCGGTGCGCCGGATGACCTCCTCGGGCCGCAACAGGAAGTGCTCGAGCAGCTGGAACTCCTTCGGCGTGAGCTCGAGCTTCTTCCCCTTCACCTTGACCTTGTGCTTCAGCCGGTCGAGCTCGACCGGACCGTAGGCGAGGAGCTCCGTGCGGCTGGAGCCGCCCCGGCGCACCAAAGCCCGCACCCGCGCGAGCAGCTCGTCGAACTTGAACGGCTTGGTGAGGTAGTCGTCGGCGCCGGCGTCGAGCCCGCGCACCAGGTCCTCGGTGGTGTCGCGGGCGGTCAGCATGAGGATCGGCGTCTTCCGGCCTTCGCGCCGCAGCTCCGCCGCAACCTGCAGGCCGTTCTTCTTGGGGAGCATCACGTCGAGGACCAGCAGGTCGTAGTCGTAAACGTGCGCCAGGGTCGTGCCCTCTTCGCCGTCGGGCGCGACGTCCACGGCGTAGCCCTCCTCGCGCAGGCCCTGCTCGATGAAGCCGGCGACTTTGCGATCGTCTTCCACGACAAGGATCTTCATGGCTCGGAGAGTACGACGCGGCCGTTGAACTGACTCTAAAGAATGGGTGAAGGAACCTTCATGGCGCCTCGGCCGGCCGCAGCGGCAGCGTCAGCGTGAAGGTCGCCCCCCGGCCCGGCGCACTCTGAACCGAGAGCCGGCCGCCCAACACGTCGGCCAGGCGGCGGGACACCGGTAACCCGAGCCCCGTTCCCAGCCCCGAATGCGGGTCAAAGCGCTCGAACGGCTCGAAGATGCGCGACTGCAGCTCCGGCGGGACGCCCGGGCCGTGGTCCACCACGCTGAAGGACACGCCGGAACCCACGGCCTCCGCCTGGACGGCCACCGTGTCCCCCTCCGGGCTGTGCCGGACCGCATTGGAGAGCAAGTTGACGAGGATCTGCTCCAGCCGCACGGGGTCCGTGCGCAGCGTCGCGGCGCCGTTGCGAGTCTGGCCCGTGAGGACGACGCGCTTGGCCTCGGCCGCGGGCCGGACCCCGGCCATGGCGCGTTGCACCGCGGCCTCGATTTCCACCTCGCGCCACACCGGTCGCACCTTGCCGGCGTCGAGCCGGGTGAGGTCGAGAAAATTGTTTAGCAGCGCGATAGCGTGCTCGGCACCCTCGTACACCTCCCGTGCCGCCTGGGCGGCGCCCTCCGGCGTCTTGCCGCGCACCAACCGCTCCGCCCAGCCGTACACGCCGGTGAGGGCGTTCCGGAGCTCGTGGTTGATCATCGCGAAGGACAGGTCGCGCTGGCGCTGCATCGCCCGGATCTGGCCGACGAGCCGTTGGCTCTCCTCGTGCAGCCGCGCGTTTCCCACGGCGACGGCGGCCTGCGTCGCGAGCAGTATGGTGATCGCTTCGTCTTCGCGGCTGAACTCCTTCGCGCCCACCTTGTCCGTGAGGTACAGGTTTCCAAACACTTCGCCGTGGCTCGCGATCGGGACGCCCAGGAACGATTTCATCGGAGGATGGTGGGGCGGGAAACCGTGTCGCTTCGGGTGGACGGCGATGTCGGGCGTGCGGATCGGTTTCCCCTCCCGGATGACGAACCCCAACAGGCCGCGCCCGCGCGGCGGGTCACCGATGCGCTCGCGCTCCGCCCGCGACAGCCCGGAGGTGACGAACTGGCTCAGAGATCCGCGGTCCGGGGCGAGGACCCCGAGGGCGGCGTAGCGGGCCCCGACCACCTCTCGCGCGGAGTCCACGACTTGCTGGAGCACCCGCTCGAGCGAGCGTTCCGAGAAGATCGCAACGCCCGCTGACAGGAGCTGCTCGAAGCGCCGCCGCACGCGCGATGTTTCCGCGTCGCCTCGCGGGGAAGGTCGGAGGGATGGCTTCTTCGGCAATCACACCTCGCTCAAGATGCGGACCGCTGGCGAACCCTGAAGACAGTATGAAGACGCGCAGCCGCGGAAGCTAGCCGCCTGTCGCGCCGCTCCGACAGGGGGTCCTCACGAGGCGTTCAGGTTTTCTTCAATTCAGCCGCTGTAAGATGCATCCATGCAGTTCCGCAAGATCCTCGTGGGCGTCAAGCCGGCATCGTCCGACAGGAGCGCGGTGCGGACGGCCGCCCGGCTGGCTGCGGCCGCCAAGGCGCACTTGGTAGTGCTGAGCGTAACCGACTCCCTCGGGAGGCTGAGCCAGCCCGAAGCAGCAGCCCGGCAGGTCGAGTCTGAGCTGGACGGGTTACTCGACGCGGGACAAGTGAGCTACCATGTCGCCGTCGGGCTTCCCGCCGTGGAGATCGCCCGCTGGTCCGATAGCCAGTGCGCCGACCTCATCGTGCTGGGCCGCGAGCCGGGGCCGTGCCCGCCGCAGGTGGACGGCGATTGCGTGGTCGCAGGGACCGTGCGCCGTGCTCGGGTGCCGTGCTTGGTCGTGCCCTCGAGCGAGCACGCGTTCCGTCGGATCCTGGCCGCTATTGACGGCGGCCCGGACTCGCCCGACATCCTGCGGGCCGCCGCCGCGATCGCCGGGCTCGTGCAGAGCGGGCTCGTCGCGCTGCAGGTGGAGCGCCCCCCCCAGGCCGGGGGCAAGCCTCCCTGGACCGGCGAGCCGCGCAGCCTGTTCGGCGATGACCGCGGCGCCGTCGCCGTCCTGCCGGCACCTGCGTGCTGCGAGGTCGTCGTCCGGCACGGGGACCCCGTGGCGCAGATCCTCCGCGCGGTGCGCGAGGAGGGCGTCGACCTCCTGGTCCACGGGCACCACCGGGGCGGGCCCAGGAACGGTCACGAGACGGGAAGTATCGCGGCCCGCCTGCTCGAGCGCGCTCCCTGCACCGTCCTCACGGTCCCGATCTGAGCGATGCTAGTGTAATTGTCCCAAAAGTTCTATGCATTATCATGGGGGGTCCCTACTCGGAGCCCCCCATGCCGCGTGGTCGCCCTCGGCAGTTCGCCCTTGCGCTCAGTGACACCGAACGCGCCCAGCTCGCCGCCCTCGCCAATTCTCGGGCGTTGGCGCATGGCCTCGTAGCGGCGGGCGCACATCATCCTGCGCTCCGTGGCCAGGGACCCAACACCACGATCGCGCGACGGCTCGGCGTGAGTGTGCCCCTCGTCGGGTATTGGCGCCGCCGCTACCGCGACGACGGCCTGGCGGGGTTGTACGACGCGCCCCGCAGCGGCCGCCCGCGCACCCATGACGACGACCAGGTCGCCCGGATGCTCCGGACGGTGCTCCAGTCCCGCCCCAAGGACGCGACCCATTGGACGGTGCGCAGCGTCGCGGCCCAGACCGCCATCAGCAAGAGCACGGTGCACCGCTATTTCACGCTCTTTGGCGTGCAGCCCCACCGCACCAAGAGCTTCAAACTCTCGCCCGATCCCTTCTTCGTCGAGAATCGTCGGGCTCTATCTCAACCCGCCCGACCAAGCGCTGGTCCTCTGCGTCGACGAGAAGAGCCAGATCCAAGCCCTCGAGCGGACGCAACCGAATTTGCCGCTGGGCTTGGGGTACGTCGAAGGGGTGACGCACGACTACACGCGGCACGGGACCACGACGCTCTTCGCCGCCCTGGACATCAAGACCGGCGCCGTGTTCGGTCAGTGTAAGCGCCGCCACCGCCATCGGGAGCTCCTCGCGTTTCTCATCGACTTGGACGCGCAGGTGCCGGCCCAGCTCGATCTCCATCTCATTCTCTACAACTACGGCACGCACAAGCACCGGAAGGTGCGGGCGTGGCTCGCCCGGCATCCCCGCTTCCACCTGCACTTCACGCCGACCTATGCCTCCTGGCTCAACCAGGTCGGGCGCTGGTTCGCCCTCATTACGCAACGCGCCATCCGCCGCGGCTCCTTCCGCACGGTGCGCGAGTTGGTCGAGCGGATCGAACGGTTCATCAAGAGCTACAATGAAACGGCTCACCCCTTCCGCTGGACTGCCACCGCCGATAGCATCCTCGCAAAACTGGACCGACTTACGAAAAAAATTTCTGGGACTTCACACTAGTGCCGTTCCAACTATTTGTCCCCAGGGTTTCGATGCAGCATGCAGCGCGCAGTGCGAGTAGGGGCGCAGCGTGCTGCGCCCGTACACCGCGCCGCGACAAGTTGGAACGGCACTAGACCCTGGCCGTCGCGACCGCGCCGACGATGTGGCGTCGGCGCTGATCGTCTTCAGGTCCGTGCGCATCAGTTCAGAGACGTTCATGGCGAGCCTTTCTTTTCGTCCGCCCGGTGCGTTTCCGTGCCCTCGGCCGCGCCGGCGTCGTGGCGCCGCGTGGCGCGGGGATCACGAGCAGCGACGCCGGTAGCCGGTTCAGCAGCCGTTCCGTGACGCTGCCCACGATCAGCCGGTCCACCCATCCCTTCCCATGCGAGCCCACGACGACGACGTCCGCCGGCCAGCCGGCCGCCTCGGCCTCGATCATCTCAACCGCGGTGCCGCGCGGCGTCATCAGGTCGCTCTCCGCGACGTTCGCGAGGCGCACCGCCAGCCGCCGGAACGCGGTTACCGAGCGCCGGTAGAACTCCTCCCTGTCCAGCGTGACCGGCACGACGGTCGGGAACTTCGTCGGCTCCACCCGTGCATCACCCGCAGGCGCGCCCCGAGCAGCTTCGCAGGGCCATCGCGCTCGCGCGAAGAACGCTCAGGGTGGCACGCGACGCAACCGCCGGTGACGGAGGTGTGCGAATACGGTGGGTACGCAAACGTTCGCTCGGCGCACAGGCTTCCTAGTCCGTTCTAACCCTGCGCTAACGCTGCCTCGCGAGCGACTTTGCCGCTGCTTTGTCCGTCCAGCTCGTCGGCGGCGCGGGGATGGAGGGCGTGTGCGGCAGCGCGGTCGAGAAGCTGGAGTCGCTGCTGTTCGCGCGTCACGCGCCGAAGGGCGCTCCCATCAGTCTGACATTCTTCGATTGACCCCCCCGCCTCGAAAACCGGACCCGGTATCGGATGGGGCCGGCAACACATTACGGCGTCGCCGCCCCAGAGCGTTCTACGCGCGCGCGATAGCGTTCCCTAGCTGCGTGACCCGCGTTCTACGCGCGCGATAGTGTTCCGTCGCTGTGTGACCGGTGTTGGGTGCGGTCCCTTGCGGATCGGATCGAAGTGGAGCGCGCGGTGTGGGCCGTGCCCGGCGTCGCGGCGGTGGAAGTCGTGCTCACGGTGCGCAGCTGACGCCACCGTGATCCGCAAACTGCCGTCGGGCAAATATCGGCTGTACTCGGAGTCGAAGAACCCCAAGACCGGGAAGCGGCGCAATCTCGGCACGTTCCCGACGCGGGCGGCGGCCGAGCGGCACGAGCGCGAGGTGGAGTTCCTCAAGCGGCGCCGCACGACGTCGCGCTAGCGCTTCGGGCGCTCCTCCCCGTGGTTACGCCTGCGGTACGCCAGGACGGCGATGCCGGTGACGATGCAGAAGGCCGGCACCATGAGGATGACCATGCCGCTCATCAGCGCGCCCATGCTCATTGGAGTATGCCGGCGAGCTTAGGGCGCCGGAAGCCGCTGGTGCATCAGCCGGAGCGCGTCCGGCCAAAAATGATCCATCAGGACCAGGACGATGATCAGGGCGGGGATCAGGCTCCAGAACAGGCTCGGGCGCTCATACCTCAAGTGCATGAAGTACATCAGCCCCAGCCCGGCCTCGATGACCGCGAGGACGAGCAGTAGCCCCAGCAGGGTGCTGGCCCGAAGATGCGCCAGCGTGAGGGCCACTTCGGCGCCCACGATGAGCAGCAACCCGATCCAGACGACCACGTACAGCTGCATCCCCGGACTTTGCCGCGATTCCATGGCAGCCTCAGCGGACATTCATCAGGTAGACCAGCGGGAAGACGAACATCCAAACCAGATCGACGAAATGCCAATAGAGCCCGGTCGTCTCGACATGGCCAGCGTCGAGCCGTTCCCGCCGGAATCCGAGGGTAATGACCCCGATCACGACGACACCGGTGATCACGTGCAGCAGGTGTAGGCCGGTGATGCCGAAGAACGTGGCGCCGAAGAGGACCGGGCCGCCCATGGGATTGCGGAACAGTCGCCACCCTTGCCCGATCATGGCGGTCCACTCGCGCAGGTGCAACGCGGCGAACATGGTCCCGAGCAGCATAGTCACGCCCAGCCAGCGCAGGCTCGCGGACTTGCGGCCCGACTGGGCGGCGGTGACCGCACCCACCATGGTCAGGCTGCTCGTCAGCAGGACGACCGTCATCGTGATGCCGTTCGCGATGGTCGGCCAAAACGCAAACGGCCTCGTCCAGGCCGGATTGGCAACGCGAAGATAGCCGTAGGCGAACAGGATCGCGCCGAAGGTGACGGCGTCGGCGATGATGAACAGCCACATCGCCAGCTTCGGGGACGGAATGCCGTAGGGAGATCCCTCGATCAAGGCTCCCCGCCGTGCGCCCATGGTCATCGCGGATTCGCCCACGTCGCGCTCCTCCTCCCTGGACAGCCTACACCCGAATGGTCAGCAGCGCTAACAAATACACCCACAGCACATCCATGAAGTGCCAGTACAGCGTGGCCGCGCCGAGCGCCGTCCTCGGCACGGGGCCCGTGGCCTGCCGCAGGCGGTGCAGCACGTACAGCAACCCCACGAGGCCGCCCAGCAGGTGCAGGCCATGCAGCGCGGTGAAGAGATAGAAGAACGCGCTGCTGGGGCTCGTCGCCAGGAACAGTCCCTGCGCGGCGAGCTGGCGCCACGCCACGACTTGCCCCATCACGAACAGCAGTCCGAGGGTCAGCGTGAGATAGAGCTCGGCCAGGCGTTGCACCGGCGGGACGAGACTCCCCACTTGACCGGCGGCGGCGGTGATCCGCCGACGCGCCGACTCGAGGGTCAAGCTGCTCATCAGCAAGATCAGCGTGTTGAAGTAGAGAATCGGCGGCAGCTGAAAGTGCTGCCAATCCGGTGCGCCGCTCTGCCGCACCACCATGGCGCTGGTGAGCGCCGCGAACGACATGGAAATCGTCGCGATCCCCATCCACACGCCGGTCTCGGCCGCCTTCGACTCGGGCGGCTGGGTGGCCGTCGGCGGTGAGACCCTCGGCGGTGAGCTGGGGGGCGATGTGACCGTCAGCATGGCTGATCAGCGCGCCCGGCCGGTTCGGGCGCGGCCTGCATTACGTAATCGCCCGCCGGACCCTGGACGCCGTACTCGTTCGGGCCGCGATGCACGACCGGAGGCCGGCCGCCGAAATTGTCGAACGGGGGCGGCGAGGTCGTCGACCACTCGAGCGAGGTGGCCTCCCAGGGATTGTCCGGCGCCTTTGGCCCCCGGAATCGGCTCCGGATCAGGTTGAAAAGGAAGATCAGCTGGGCGGCGCCGGTGAACAGGGCGGCGATCGTGATGAACCGGTGCAGCGGGATCAGCGGCTTCAGGTAGTCGTCCGTGAACTCCGCGTAGCGGCGCACGTTGCCGGCGAGCCCGAGATAATGCATCGGCATGAAGACGCAGTACACGCCGATGAACGTCAGCCAAAAGTGCCACTTGCCCAGCGTCTCGTTCATCATGCGGCCGAACATCTTCGGCAACCAGAAATACGTCGCGGCAAAGATACCGAACATGGCGGCGACCCCCATCACGAAATGGAAGTGGCCGACCACGAAGTAGGTAGCGTGCAGGTAGGTGTCGATCGAGGGCTGCGCCAGGAGGAAGCCGCTGATCCCGCCGCTCACGAACACGGATACGAACCCCAGACAGAACAGCGCCGGGGTCGTGAACCGCAGCTTGGCACCGTAGATCGTGCCGATCCAGAGCATGGTCACGATCGCGGCGGGGATGGTGATGACCAGCGTGGGGACGGAAAACAGCACCGCGGAGAACGGGTTCATCCCGCTCACGAACATGTGGTGCCCCCACACCGTGTAGCTCAGGAAGGCGATCGCGATCAGACAGCCGATCAGGACGCGCGGCCCGAGCAACGGCTTCCGGGCGAAGACCGGGAGAATGTGGGAGACGATGCCGAAGCCCGGCAGGATCGCGATGTACACCTCGGGATGCCCGAAGAACCAGAAGAGATGTTGCCACAGGAGCGGCGACCCACCGGCATGCGGCTGCAGGCGATCGCTGATCACCAGCCCTGCGGGAATAAAGAAACTCGTGCCGGCCACCCGGTCGAGGATCAGCAGGATGCAGGCGGGCATCAAGACCGCGAACGCGATCAGCCCGATGACCGCGGTGATGAACCACGACCAGGTGGAGAAGGGCATGCGGGCCAGGGACATGCCCTTCGTCCGCAGGTCCAGCGTCGTCGCAATGAAGTTCAACGACCCGAGCAGCTGCGCGATGCAGAAGATGGCGATGGAGACCGCCCACAGCGTTTGGCCCAGCCCCTGGCCGGGACCGGCGTCCTTGCCGACGGCGCTGAGCGGGGCGTAGGCCGTCCACCCGGACAAGGCCGGTCCATCGTGGATGAAGAACGACGCGATCAGCACCAGAAACGCGACGAACGTCAGCCAGAAGGACGTCATGTTGATCCGTGGGAACGCCATGTCTTGCGCGCCAACCTGGATCGGCAGGAAGTAGTTGCCGAAGCCCGCAAACGGGGCGGTCGTCAGCACGAAAAACACCATGATCGTGCCGTGCATCGTCATCAGGGAGAGGTAATACTCCGGCGTGATCAGTCCGCCGGCGGCCCCGTTTGGAGACAGCTTCTCGAGCCCCGGAATGGGTTGCGTGGGCCACGCGAGATGCAGGCGCATCAGCCAAGACAGGACCATGCCGGTGCAGACGGCCACCAACGCCAGATCCAGGTACTGCTTCCCAATCACTTTGTGATCGAGACTGAAGACGTGCTTGCGGAGAAAGCCTTGAGGGGGGGCGTGGTGATGAACGACTGCTGGCGCCGCAGTGTCATGCATTTGCCGGCCTCATTGTTGTGCCGCCTTGCCCTTCAGCCACTGGTCGAATTGGTCTTGCCGCATGACCTCGACATACGCTCGCATGTTGTAATGTCCCAATCCGCAGAGCTGCGTGCACACGATCTCGTGCTTGCCCGTCTCGGTGGCCGTGAAATGGAGCGGGATGACGAGACCCGGAACAAAGTCCTGTTGGATGCGCAGCTCGGGCACATAGAACGCGTGATTGACGTCTTTGGCATGCAGGGTCAGTAGGATGGGCCGGTTGACCGGGATCGTCAGCGTGGGGACGACGATATCGTCCCGCGCCGTGGTATCGTTCGCCGGATCCAGCCCGAAGTAGTTCTCGGTTGCTTCATTGATCAGCTCCGGATGGCTCGAGCCAAACCTGCCGTCCGGGCCCGGATACCGGAAATAGAAGGCGAACTGCTCGGCCTGGACGTCGATCTGGAGCGAGTTCGGATCGGGCGGCGTCTGGTAGATGCTAGCCCACACCTTCGAGCCGACGAACGTGAGGGCCAGGATTTCGGCGCCCACCAGCACGATGGCCAGGACCACGATGGGGACGGCCCCCCCGGGGAATACCGTGATCTTCCGCCCCTCCCGCCGGTCGCCGGACTTCCACACGAACAAGGCCAGCGCCAGTTGCGACAGCACGAACAGGACCCCCGCGGCCACCATCGTCTCGACCAGCTGATGATCGATCCACGGCCCGTGGGCGGAGACATCGGCGGGGAGCCACCACACGCGCATGACGAAGATGGCGGTCGACACGACCGTGATGATCGTCAGGACGATGGCGAACAGCTTGCCCATCAGTACGGCGTAGCCTTAAAGACGAGGTGTATCGTCTTGGTCTCCGTACCGCTGATCGTCACCTCCTGGCTCTGGGTGCCGAATTGCTCGTGCCACGCCGTCACGGTGTACTTGCCCGGGGGGAGCCCCGTCAGGGTGAACCCACCATTCTCGTCCGTGACCGTGGAGTGAGCCGTCGTGAGGACCACGAAGTAGCCGTGCATCCACGGATGAATGTTGCACTTGACCGGGATGAACTCCGGCTGCTCGAACTTTGTGTGGATCGGCGGGGCCCCCTTCGGCTGCGACTTGTTCCACTCGGGATTCACCTTCGCGAGGGGGTGGATGTTGTGCGAGTTGGAATCGCTGTTGTAAATGTCGAGCGGCTGGTTCACCTGCAGCGCGACGACGTGGGGGATGTACTGGCATCCCTTCTGATCGTACCGCACCCCCGCGGCGGACGCCGCGGCGCCTTGATCGCCGGCCGAGATGTACACCACCACCCAGCGCAGCGCGTTCCCGGGGCCGGTCACGACGGCCTCGGTCGTGACGGGCGTCGCGTGCTGCTGCGCGCACGCCGGCTCTTTCGCCATGTCGATGGGCTTCGCCTTCGGCGGCGTACCCGTGTACGTCACCGTGCCGCTGATGGCGCCGGCGGCGGCCGCCGCACGCACCACGCCTGACCTCGCGAGCGCACCCAGCACCAGCACCGCCGTGGCCGGGATCAACATGGAGCGCGTTCGCATCGGAAGACCCCTTCTAGAAGGGACGGTTCCGGAGACTCACGGCGCACTCCCTCCCGGGCCGATAGGCTTAAGCTCTCCGGCGTGCGACGCCAGCCACGCCTTCCAGAGCGCGGCCTCTGGGGTCTTCAGTGGCTGCATCGTCCGGAGGAAGTGGACCAGATCCCAGGCCTCCGCCGGTTGGATATCGTCGACGAAGGAGGGCATGGGCGAGCCGTCCATCCCCGTCATGAAAATGCGGTACAGGTCCACGTTGGTAACGCCGCACATGAAGCGCGAACCGGTTGCGAAATCGTAGGCCCGGATCGGTAGCTCCTTGTTGTCGGTGAGCGTCGCGGACGACGGACCATCGGCGTGACCCTGAGGACCGTGGCACTTCCAGCATTCCATCCTCTGGTAGAGTTGCCGGCCGTGCAGAATGCTCTCAATCGTGAGACGCGGTTCGGGCGGAATCGTGATCGGCGTCCCCGGCTTGAGGGTCTTCCACTTGGGCGAGAACGTCTTGACGTACGCTACCAGGTCGGCCCGGTTCTGGCTCGTGAGCGGCAGCCACGGTGGCATGTTCGTGGTCACGAACCCCCGTGTCATCGAGGTGAAGAGATCCTCGTCCGTCGGCAGCGTGCCAGTGGGGGTCGAGCGGCACTTGAACACAGCGAGCGTGAAATCGCGGGGCTTGGGATCGATCCACGGCGCATTTTCGCCGGCGCCGTCACCGGCCGCGCCGTGACAGCCCGCACAGTAGCGTTGGTACAACTTCTCGCCCGCGGCCGCATGCCCGGTGAGCTTGCCGATATGCGCTTCCTGCGCTCCTGCCGCGGTCGCCCCGGCTGCGAATAGCGCCACACTGCAGCCCGAGGCGACTGCCATCCAGCGCGTGTGCGATCTCATCGGCGGCCTCCTCTCAGAAGGCGAAGTCGAAGGCGAGCAGCAGGCTGCGGCTCCACACCTTCGTCGCAGGGTCCAGGGCATCGACGCCGGAACCGTCCCCACTGAGGGGCGCCATTCCGGTCGTCCTCGTCATCGCGAATTCACCGTGCAGGGCCATCCCGTCACGGCTGAACATGAAGGGATAGTAGCGGACGCCGAGCGCGATCGCGTCGGCATCGCCGAACGTCTTGGGGGTCGCGGGATCGGCCTGCTTGGATATCCGCAGCAGCTCGTAGCGCCCCTGCACCAGCAGGCGGGGGTTCGCGACGTAATGGGCTTCGAGCATCGCCGTGTTCCACGCCGGCTTCTCCGGGCCTCCGCCCAGCGCCGTGTCGTCTTGCGCGTGGGAGACGAGAGGGATCAGCTCCAGGTTGCCGAGCCAGATCTGGGCCGTCGCTCCGATCCGAAGGAACGATTTGTTGTCCGTGCCGGTGCCGGGAATCGGCTCGCCGCCGCTCGCTTCGAAAGTGGTGGGACGGTGTCCCAGATAGCCGAACACGCCCACCCGCTGCGGTCCCAACCCGCCGCCCAAGGGAAAGGCCTGACTCAGCGCGAACATGGCGTCCATGCTCTTGCCGCCGGGCAACCCCGCCTCACCGTCGTCGGTTGTCAGCACGGACACGCTGTAGCGCGTGTAGCTGTTGGACGAGTGACCCGAGAACTCGGCGCCGATCTGGTTGTCTCCCAGGCCGAAGGCGTAGTTGTCGACGCTGCCCGCGGGCTCGTAGTGGTAGGCGTAGAGAAACCCGCCGTTGTTCGACAGCCAGGTGAACCGCTTCTCGGAGAACAGGTTGTCCAGCTCGAACTTGCCGACTCTCAGGTTGGCCCAGGGCGAGTGGCCCAGATTGTCGAAGCGGACGAAGGCCGCCTCGAGTCCGGCGGTGCCGTCGGCGTCCAGGGTCGGCACGAGGCCGAACGTGATGTCCTTGTGCAGCGTCCCCAGCATTAGGAAGTCGACGCCGGAGACATCGAACCCGGACTGCGTGATGGTCTTCTCGCTGGGCGCCGGGTCGATCGGCTGGTGCGTGGTGCTCTCGAGATGCCCCTGCGGCGTGGTGCGCAGGGCGAGCGGGAAGTAGGCGTTGTTCTGAAAGATGGGCGAGTCGCGATCGTTCCCCAGTTGGTAGCCTCGGTCCTTGAAGGCCTGGCCGAACGCGCTCAGCTCCGGCCAGGCGGTGTGGCAGGCCGAGCACGGCAGTCCGTACTTGCGCGCGAACGCCGGAATGGCCATTCGCGTGTGCACGTCGAGCGAGTATGCCGTGTAGGCTGGTTGGCGGCCAGTCACAACTGTGGCTGCGGCCACGCAGGCGCCCGTGAGGAACCACGACCAACGTGCGCCGCCCGTGCCCTTCAGGAACCACGTGATCATCTTTGCCTCCTGTCTGGCATGCAAAGAAGCGCGGCGCCTTCCTTAGACGACCGGCGTGGAGTGCTTCCGAATCGAAACGGTACCCCCTAGACCAACTCAGTAGGGCGTAGCCCGAAATACGAAATTGATCCTCTTGGTCTCGCCGCCGTCTATGATCACGTCCTGGCTCTGCGTTCCGAATCGTTCATGCCACGCAGTAACGGTGTACTTGCCCGGCGGGAGCCCCCCCAAGCTGAACCCCCCGTCGCGGCCCGTCACCGCAGAGTGAGAGGTATTAACAACCGCAAAGTAGCTATGCATCCACGGATGTTCGTCGCACTTGACTGCAATGAACTCGGGCTTCGCAAACGCCGCGTGCACTACCATCCCAGGCAATTGCGCTCTATTCCATCCACGATTCGCCGTCGCGACCGCCTGGATGTTGTGCGTGGTTTGGTCACCGTTATAGATGTCGATCGGCTGGTTCGGCTGCACGACGCTAATGTGCGGGATATACTGGCACCCCTTCTGATCCACCCGGACCGCCTGCGTATCTATAGAAGACGCCTCATCGCCGGCCGAGATGTACACAACAACGTGTCGGAGCGTCTTTCCGGCGCCGGTTACGACGGTTTCGGTCATCACCGGCGTCGCGTGTTGGGCCGCACAGGATGGCTCTTTGGCCATGTCAATGGCTTTCATCTGCGGAGGCGTGCCCGTGTACGTCACGTTACCGCTGACGGTGCCGGAACCCGCGGGTGGCGCCGCCAGCACCATCACTGCTGACCGCACCAGCATCATGATGGCTACAACCGCGATGTACCGTGTTCGCATCGGAAGACCCTGCTTTCTCGGAAATGGATTCGTAAGAATCACTGTCCAGCCCACCTCCGGTGGGCTCAAACTGTCTGGCATCCCACAGACGAATAGTCGCCTCCCGCCAATGAAGCGAGCGTGAAGGGCGCGTGAGGCAATCGTGCGAATCCCTGCGGAGAGGAAGACGGGGGCGGCAGGCGCTCGCGGCGAGCTGGAGCTGACGTCGTTCTAGCACGCACCGTGACAAACCGTGCGGCCGCGGCGAGCGCCGCCGGCGCGACTTCCGACAGGTCCACCGCTGCCAGGACCCGTTCGACGGACCGCGCGGACGGGCCGGCGACGAGCACCGGAGCGTCGAGCGTGCGGATCAGATGGTGCGCCGTGCTGCCACCGAACCCGCGCGCGAGCAGGCCGTGGTGCTTCCCGCCCAGGACGACGAGCTCGGCACCGCCGCCCGCGGTCACGGTCTCGCGCAGGACCAGCGCCGCCCGCCCGATGCGGACTTCCAGGTTCTCCAGGAGGTGCCGCGGCACGGCGTCACGCAGCGCGATCTCGAGTTGGCGCCGCGCATCGTCCGTCAGGTCGCGGGCCAGCGGGGCCGAGTACACGGGCACCTGCGCCAGGCTCGCCGCCGCCCACACGTCCGGCGCCGCATGGACGAGGCGGCAGGGCGCTCGCGCGGCGTCCGCGATGGCAAGCTTTCGTGCAACGAAAACCGCCGCCCTTGCGTCTTACAGACGTCACGAGGCCAGTGCCAGCCAGACAGGAGTCCCCGATGACAACCCGGATCGCAATTCGGAGCGTGGCGTTCGGCGCGTTGCTCGCCGGGTGCACGGCCGCTCCGCAGCCCCCCGTCCCCATGGTGGGAGCGCCAGGCGACGTCCAAGCCCTCGCCGGAGTGTGGGAGGGATCCTACTCGAGCGCCGCCACCGGCCGCAGCGGCAGCATCTCCTTCACCCTGACCCCGAGCGGCGACAGCGCCTTCGGCGACGTGATCATGATCCCGCGCGGCTGGGGCCGCCCGCTCCGGGCCTGGGACCGGACGGAACAGGGCGGCGTCGCGGGAGCGCGGCCCTCCAGCCAGGTCCTGACGATCAACTTCGTGCGCGTAGCGGCCGGCCGCGTGAACGGCACGCTCGCGCCCTACGCCGACCCCGAGACCGGTGCCAAGCTGTTCACCCGGTTCGAGGGCAAGCTCGACCGCGAGAGCATCGAAGGAACCTACACGACCACCGCTCTTGGATCGGCCACGTCGCAGAGCGGGGAGTGGAAGGTGACCCGGCGAAAAGCCTCGTGAGGAATCCCTCCGCCAGATCTCACCGTGCCTTCACGCAACGGGCGAGATCTTACACCGCAAGACTTCAGAGCCAGGAGGCGGTTTCATGTCGTGGAAGCCCATCGTGGTCGGCGTGGATGCCTCGGCGGAGGCGGCCGGGGCGGCGGCGTTCGCGTGGCGGCTCGCGGAGCGGGCCGGCACGAGCTGCCAGCTCGTCCACGCGACACGCGATGCGCTCGCCTCGCTGCAGGCGCCCGAGATCTGGCGCTACCGCAGCGCGGTCGCGGACGAGGCGCTCCGCCGCGTCGCGGAGGCCCTGCGGGGCAAGCTCCCGGCGCCGCTGCTCGAGAAGCTGATCGTGTGGCTCGGGCCGACCGCCGCCGTGCTGAAGCAGGCGGTGGCGAGCGCGGGCGCGGAGCTGGTCGTCCTCGGCGGGAAGCACCACTCCACCCTCGGCCGCTGGTTCGGCGGCAGCACCAGCCTCAACGTGGCGCGCACCACCGAGGTCCCGGTGCTCATCACCGCCGGCGCG
>WNFZ01004247.1_pt1 | contig 15804 bp, 11 predicted proteins | sample 5400081 | NCBI WGS metagenome assembly WNFZ01 (sample SAMN13153365, study PRJNA577476) | soil metagenome | isolation source: 80 cm soil or saprolite under grassland replicate 1 | place: USA:California | collected 2016-06-15 | reverse complement strand
TGTGGGTCTCCTTCTTGGACGTTGGCTGATCGGCTCTACCCGGAGGAGAGTCACATAAGCAAGTTCCTGCTTCGTTAGAAAATTCCTATAGAATGCAAGCCAAGACAGATTAGGCAAGGTTGCCTGTCACCATGTATCAAAGCACGCATGCTTCGATTTTTCATTGTTGTATAATAATTTTGTTCAGCAACGCAAAACATTTAATTTAATGGCATTCCTTAGGAATATAACATGATCGAAAATTCTGGCAATTGGGCTGGTAATTATTTTTATCGTGCCGCGCGAATCCATCAACCCGAAACCGTTGAGCAAATTCAAGGATTAGTTCGTCGCAGCGACAAACTAAAGGCGCTTGGAACGCGTCATTCTTTTAATGACATCGCGGATTCTCCCAGTGATTTAATTTCACTCCAACATTTTAATAAAATCATAAGTCTGGATCGAGAGCATCAGAGAGTTACAGTGGAAGCAGGCGTTCGATACGGGGAGCTTTGTCAGTGGCTTGACGGCGAAGGCTTTGCGCTGCACAACCTGGCTTCGTTACCACATATTTCCGTAGCAGGGGCCTGTGCTACTGGGACACATGGTTCTGGTGATCGCAACGGAAATCTAGCGACGGCTGTCTCAGGAATGGAAGTGGTTACAGCAAATGGCGAGATCGTCGTTTTATCTCATGAAAAAGATCGTGAGCAGTTTGAAGGAGCCATTGTTGGGCTAGGCGGACTCGGCATCATTACAAAACTTACCCTCAATATTTCTCCAAGCTTTCAGATGCAGCAGGATCTGTACGAAAATCTCACTCTTGCAGAGCTTGAGAATCATTTCGAAGACGTCTTTTCAAGCGGATACAGCGTCAGCCTATTTACCGATTGGCGGGACGCGACCTTCAATCAGGTCTGGTTGAAGAGGTCTGTTCCCGAAAGCGTTTCGCTCAAAACGGAACCTGAGCTATTTGGCGCGACGCTGGCGACAAAACATCTTCATCCAATCGCAACTCTCTCAGCCGAAAATTGCACGGAGCAAATGGGAATCTGCGGTCCCTGGTATGAACGCTTGCCACATTTCCGCCTGGAGTTCACACCCAGTAGCGGCGAAGAACTGCAAAGTGAGTACATCCTGCCGCGTCAGCACGCGATTGCCGCTTTCCATGTCGTCGATCAATTACGGGAATATATTGGTCCCCTTCTTCAAATCTCTGAAATCCGCACGATTGCCGCCGACAATCTTTGGATGAGTCCATGCTTTCAGCAGGATAGTGTCGCTATCCACTTTACATGGAAAAAGGATTGGGATGGAGTCAAGCAAATACTGCCCATGATTGAACATCGACTCGCACAGTTCGAGGCACGTCCGCATTGGGGTAAGCTGTTTACAATGGAACCGACGCGCCTGCAATCACTCTATAGAAAATTGCCAGATTTTCGACAACTGCTTCAACACTATGATCCGCACGGCAAATTTCGCAATGCATTTCTGGATAAATATGTTTATTGAATCGAGAGATATGTCAACATAAGTTTGTTTATGGTATCCTCTTGATACTGTTGCATCACCACATTGAGACGAGCACCAAACACATTTACAGGCAGGTAATCATGGGATCCAATCTTCAAAAGATCGACCATATCGTTGTGCTGATGCTGGAAAACCGTTCGTTCGATAACATGCTCGGGTATCTTGGCACCCTGGATAAAGGTGGGCAGAAGGTCAATGGTGTAGCGGGCAAGGATCTGAGTAATCCCATTCCAGAATATGCGCCGCGCCCTGAGGGGTGCAAAGATGTTTCCGTTGGAATCGAGACAAAGATGACGAATCCGAATCCCGATCCCGGCGAGGAATACGTTCACGTCAATACGCAGTTGTTTGGTCGTGTCATCCCAGAGCAGAATCGTTATACACCTTTCAACGCAGAGCCCTACAATCTGCCAAAACGAAAATCGTACACGGATGCACCGATGAACGGCTTCGTGACTGATTACATCAACCACTTCAACGCGCTGCGCGGACGCATGCCTGATTATGAAGAATATAAGGTCATTATGAACTGCCATACGGAGGAAGCGGTCCCCGTTTTGAGCACGCTGGCAAAGGAATACGCCGTATTCGACGCATGGTTTGCCTCCGTTCCCAGTCAAACCCTGTGCAACCGTTCTTTCATGCACACTGCCACATCCGAGGGCTATGTGTTGAATTCGCCGTTTTATCACTGGCTGTGGCACGATACGCCCACCATTTTCAATCGCATTGAAGACAAACAAGATCCCAAGGTCACTTGGAAAATCTATTTCGATGAACTTGACATCGTTTCACTGGCAGGGTTGCAGCACCGCGCATTATGGAAATATCGACAGACAAACTTCTTCCACATGGAGGATTTCGAAGCAGACGCCGCGAAAGGAGATCTGCCGAGTTATTCTTTTATTGAGCCGCGGTTCTTCTTTGATCATAACGACCAGCATCCGCCAATTGGCGACCAGTTATTGATTGAACGTGTATATAACGCCGTGCGAAATGGCGAAGACTGGCACCAAACGCTGCTCATCATCACCTTCGATGAACATGGCGGCTGTTATGATCACGTCCCGCCGCCTGCAGCAATTCCACCAGACCCGAAGGCGCCGGTGGGAGAACAAGACTTCAAATTTGACCGTCTCGGGGTGCGCGTGCCCACTGTGATGGTTTCGCCCTATATCAAAAGGGGGATAGTGGTCTCAGACACGCATGATCACACATCCATACTTAGGCTGGTTGGTGACCGTTGGGATCTCAAGCCTCTGACTGAGCGTGATAAACAGGCAAACACATTCGAGAAGGTGTTGAGCCTGAAAACCCCGCGCGCAGAGACGGTCATCCTCAAGCCGCGTGCATATAAGGTTCCGCGAAGTACTTTGAATGAACCTATCAACGATCTGCAAAAAACTGTATTGTTCATCATGGCAGGGTTCGAGGATGCACTCAAGTTCACCGAGGATAAGAATCTTTTTAGTAAAGCGCAGGAGCTTTTTCAACTCATCGTCCATGAGAAGCGTATCGCACACATCCAGACGGTCGGGCAGGCAATCCATTTTGCAGCCGCCTTCGACCGACGCGTGACAAAGCACCTATCCTTTTTTGGATGGCTTAGAATAAAAATAAAGCTTCTTTTTCGGAAATAGATATGAATCATCTGACAAACCCCGTCGCATCCATTCTTGACCGTTATCCTGCTCTCGTTATCGATGGCGCCCTCGCCACCGAATTGGAGCGCCGCGGCTGCGACCTGAAAGACAATCTTTGGTCTGCAAAGATTCTTCTTGAACAGCCCGAGAAGATCAAGCAAGTCCATTACGATTACTTCAAAGCAGGCGCAGACTGTGCCATCACGGCGAGTTATCAAGCCACAATCGAAGGCTTCTCCAAGCGCGGACTGAGCCAACAGGAAGCGATCGCGCTGATCCAAAAATCTGTGAAGTTGGCAGTAGAGGCGCGTGATGAATTCTGGGCAGACGAAGCGAATCGCGTCGGAAGGTCGAAGCCGTTCGTCGCCGCGTCGGTGGGACCCTACGGCGCGTTCCTCGCCAATGGCGAAGAATACCGCGGTAACTATGGCTTGACCGAAGAAGAGTTGATGGACTTTCATCGTCCGCACATGAAAGCGCTGATCGAAGCGGGCGCGGAGATGCTTGCGTGCGAGACGATCCCCTGTCTTATCGAGGCACAGGCGCTGGTAAAACTTTTAGAGGAGTTCCAAAGCATCCAGGCGTGGATCAGCTTCAGTTGTCGCGATGAGACGCATGTCAACGAGGGACAAAGACTCGAAGATTGTGTGAGGCTTGTAGAGTCCAGTCCATTTGTGGCGGCCGTCGGAGTCAATTGCACGTCGCCAAAATATATCCCGTCTTTGATTCATGAAGCGAAGAAAGCAACAACGAAACCTGTTCTTGTGTATCCAAACTCAGGCGAATCATATGATGCATCCAAGAACGATTGGGATGGGCATCCGGTTTATGCATCGTTTGGTGAGGAAGCAAGGGAATGGTTCCATGCAGGTGCGCGTTTAATCGGCGGTTGTTGCCGAACAACGCCTGAAGATATAAGAGTAATTGCAGGTTGGGCAAGAAATCCAACGTAGGGGCGACCCGCTAAGCGCAAAGAAGATTTATGGATTGCGTTGCAACTTTGCATAAAACCAACGAAGATGATACGGACGGGTCGCCCCTACAGATTTTAGGAGGTAATTTATGAAAGCCGTTCGCATGGTTGAAGCAGGCAAGCCTTTAGAGTTGCAGGAAATTCCCATCCCATCGATTAGCGAAACAGATATTTTGGTGCGCGTCCGCGCTGCGGGCATTTGTCATTCGGATGCACACTATCGCGCCGGAAGATCCAGCATGGGCATGATACCGATCACGCTTGGACATGAAATTGCTGGCGAAGTGGAATGGGTCGGCTCGCAGGTCACAACGGTCGAGCCTGATCAGCGAGTCGCTTTGCATTACAACATTAGCTGTGGCGATTGTTATTATTGCAACACGGGCAATGAACAGTTCTGCCTAACGGTGAAAATGCTCGGTCATCATGTAGATGGCGGCTATGCGGAATATGTCTCTGTTCCGCAGCGCAACGCGATTCTCCTGCCTGAAGAAATATCTTTTGAAGCTGGCGCCACATTGATGTGTGCATCCGCGACAGCCTTGCACGCGTTGCACAAAGGGAGAGTCAAAGCTGGTGAAACGGTGGCAATTTTCGGCGTAGGTGGACTCGGCACCTCCGCCATCCAGCTTGCAAAGGCGCTGGGTGCCGCCGAAGTTTACGCTGTGGACATCAAGCAGGACAAACTCGAACTTGCATCCGAATATGGAGCGATCCCCATCGACGCGGGTAGATGTGACCCGGTGGAGGAAATCCGCAAGCTGACAAAAGGCAAAGGCGTGGATGTTGCGATCGAGATGATTGGTTTGCAAAAGACCATGAAGCAGACCGTAGAGTCGCTAGGTGTGTTGGGACGAGCGGTCATCGTAGGCATAAGTAAAATTCCATTGGAAGTGAATCCCTATGCAACATTGATTGGCTACGAGGCAGAGGTCATTGGTTCAAACGATCATCTGCTTCAGGAATTGCCGCTACTTGTGGATATGGCGCGCCGCAATATTCTTGATATATCTCGCGTCGTATCCCAGATAATTCCTTTAGACGCGCGCAAGATCAATCAGCGACTCGATGACCTTGAACAATTCACAAGTGATGTACGCATGGTGATCGTTCCTTAGTGTTATTTATCAAACTGAATCCATAGCAAAGGGGGCAAATTCTCGTATCTTTAATTAGCTTATGAAACATTCAATGAACTCATTTCACTTGCTAAGGAAAGATGGAGTATGGCTTCTCAAGTTAAACAAATTGGAAAGACGATCAGCCACGGGCAGGCTCTAACGCTTGGCAAACGATTTCTGCTCGTGATCCTCATCTGGTGTATTCAAATGATTTACATTCCCACAAGTAATCGAATCATCGGCGGTATTGAACCTAAACTGCCAATTGATATTTTTCCCGTTTGGGCTGTGTGGGTACTGCCATACGTATTGTGTTTACCACTTTGGTTTATTGGAATCGTATGGGCAATCTTCAAAATGGAAGATCATCTCTTTCGTTCGTTGATTGCTGCATTTCTGCTTACCTGTACGGTTTCGATTTCCATATTTATTTTCTTTCCAACGTATGTAAAGCCAGCGATATTCCATGCAAATGATATCTTTACGGAGGTACTTCGCTTCATTCACAAAAATGAAGGAAGATACGATGCCTTTCCAAGTGGGCACGTCTATATCACGGTCTTGCTGGCGTTGTTCTATAACCAGTGGTATCCGCGTTACAAAATCTATTGGGTTTTGATCCTTATGATTGTTTCCTTTTCCACACTATTTACGCATCAACATTACATCGCCGATATTGCCGGTGGTATGGTTGTTGCATTATTAGGATTTCACTTTGGCTCGCGATGGGCAGGGTTTCCAATATTTCGCAACCGCGCTGCTAAAACGCGTCTTCTACTGCCACCCTCGTAAAACAATTGCGGATTACGTGAAATTGTTTTATAGTCCCACCCATGACAACACCTAAAATTTCCCGTCCAAAATTCCCCAGGGGATACGTGGACAACCCTGTTTCCTACGTTGACTGGAGCTGGGTCGCCGCGCAATTAACGGACTCCAAACACTATTGGCTTTGTTCCGTCCGCCCCGACGGAAGACCACATGTAATCCCGCGCTGGGCTGTCTACATTGATGGAAAGATCTATTATGATGGCAGCCCTGAGACACGACATGCACAAAACATCGTTCTAAACCCAAATATTTCCGTCAATCTTGAGAGCGGAGATCATGTCATTATTCTGGAAGGAACAACCGCGCCTGCAGGAAAACCAACCTCTGAACTAGATAGCAAATTAGTGGCAGCTTATCGCAAGAATATGCTGCAAGCGGATATTCGCCCAATCCCCATCAATGGGATGAAGGTGGATTGTATATGTTCACGCCGCAGCAGTGCATCGCATGGACGACTTTTACAGAAAACCCAACCAAGTTCACATTTGAGTAGATCATGGAAATAAAAAATCGTGAGTTATTTGACAACCTGATGACGGAAGCGATGCAAAAGGAATTTTCTGGTTGGGATTTCAGCTACATCCGCGATCGATGGAAGGATAGCCCAACAAGTTGGGACCTATGCTCAGATCGTTCGCAACTATATTATGCCTGAGATTTCACTGCTCGATATGGACACTGGAGCATGATGGCGGGCATCGGCTTTGGACTCATTATTTCAGCGCTTAGCAAATCAACTTAAGGCGTGAGGAGTGGATATAACGCAAGAAACCATTTCAGGGCATTAGGGGTTAAAGGTATAAGCAGCAGCAACGGCTCATCATCTTTAGAGATAGGGAGAAGAAATTGTCATGTGCGACTCATTATTAGCACTAAAAAGCGATACAGCCGATGGCGTGGCTGTCTTTGCCAAGAATTCAGACCGTCCGCCCAATGAGGGACAATTCCTGAAATTTGTCCCCGCAGAAGATCACCCCAAGAACAAGACAGTCAAATGCACCTATATCGAAATCCCACAGGCCGCGCACACGAATGCCGTCCTGCTCTCAAAACCATACTGGATTTGGGGCGCAGAAATGGGTGTGAACGATCATCATGTAGTGATCGGTAACGAAGCGGTCTTCCCCAAAGTGCCCGTTGAAAAAAATACAAGGTTGATCGGCATGGATCTGGTGCGGCTTGGACTAGAACGTGGAGATACCGCGCGCCAGGCATTAGAAGTGATCATCGCATTGCTGGAGGAATTTGGACAAGGCGGCAGTTGCATCGTTGGTTCTGATTACTACTACAGCAGTTTTTTGATCGCTGATCCGGATGATGCCTGGGTGCTGGAGACAGCCGGTAGGCGCTATGCCACCAAGCACGTAACACAGTCTGATTCGATTTCCAACTATCTAACCATCGGAACGGACTATGTTCCCGAACTATCGTCACCTGACCTGGCAGAATATGCTGTTCAACAGGGTTGGGCAAAATCGGTGAACGGTTTTAATTTTGGCGATGCTTATAATGATTTCCTGATCACAACACTGGTGAGAGGCCGCAGGCGCCGCGCAGTCACCATGGCTGCCCTCAAGGAATGCAAGGGCGTTATCGACGTGCCCTTCATGATGAGCCTGCTAAGGACTCATTTGCCCGATGGCGGCATTGGGACGAACTGGCAACCTCAACACGGTCCCTTCCTCAGCGCGGATATTTGTATGCACGGGAGTATTGGTCCTGTCCGTGACGGCAATTCAACCGGTTCGCTGGTGGTGCATTTGGACAAAAAACACCCGACCGTTTTTATCACTGGAACTGCCTCCCCCTGCACAGGTGTTTTTAAACCGGTTTGGATGGACGCTTCATTACCGGACATGGGACCTGCCCCCACTGATGAATATGATCCCCACTCATTGTTTTGGCATCATGAACTCCTGCACCGCGCCACGATCCAGGATTTTCAGAGCCGAATTGCAACGTATGCTACCGAACGCGATGCACTCGAAAAAGAATTCGTGGAGGGCGCGCTCGACATTGCCAGCGCACCAGCAAAGAAGCGCGGGAAATATTCAGAAGAGTGTTTTGCGCACGCCCTGGATGTGGAATCAAATTGGTATGAGCGTGTCCTCCAGGTCCCTGCCAAACCAAAAGGCGCCTGGCTTTATAACTATGCCTGGAATAAATTTAACGCACAGGCAAATATGCCCAAGTTCTAAATTCGCCCGTCCTGCATAGATGTAGAATCTCCAGGCTTCATTAAATTCTTTGCCACGGATTTCACGAATTCACACGGATCTTTCTACCGCTTGTCTCACGCATGTTCTTCATGCGTAAGTAAACTTTTTGAATGGATTTGTAGGCTAAAATTCAAGCTGAAAGTTTACCTAATTCTGCGGCACTCTGTAAATAAGTCCGCGAAAATCTGTGGCTAAAATATTTTTGGCTCTCCCGTACTTGGTGGGAAAAAGATTAAACACGAAGGACACTACACCTGCCCCGGTGGGTCGGTGCCGGGGGGTACACAAAGGGGGAACAAGGCGATTTTGAGGTCTTTTTCCCTTCGTGACCTTTGTGTACTTGGTGGTTAGAAAGGTTTTCCCGTTAAAAACGGTAGAACCATATTTCAGATATAGGAAACTCTCTTCACCTAAAAGCGCTTCAATCGTCCAAGTTGACGAAGTGCCGATAATTGCCATGCAAATCTTTCGGCACGACCGGGACTCCTGCAGGGCCAATCTTCATAAATGTCCCAGTCCCTGGGGCGGGACGGCGAGTGCCAACGAAATCCAATTTTGTGTGCGGAATCAAGGAAAGTGAATAACGCTGGAGAATGGTCGCCATCACAGCCTTGCAGAGATTGATGGTATAGAATTGACCCAGGCACTGACGTACACCTACTGCAAAGGGAATGAAAGTATAAGGCTGATGTCGTACACCGATCCAGCGCCGCGGCAGAAATCGATCTGGTTCCGGATAGATTTCCGGCATGCGCTGCGTTACAAAGGGACTCAGAAGAACCGTCGAGCCGAGAGGGAATTCATATCCACCCAAAGCAAACGGGGCGCGTGATATACGTGCGATCCAATAAGCGGGCGGAAGGATGCGCAATGTTTCCATGATGACTGCATCCAACAATACCAGGCAATCAAGATCATCAGCTGTCGGGGTCCTGCCATGCAACTGATCATGGATTTCCTGCAACACATCCTCCGCGATCTTTGGATGCAGAGCAAGTAAGAGAAAAGCACACACCAGCGCTGAAGCCACGTTGGGATACATGCCGCGGAAGATTCCTGCTGCCGAACCAATCAGGTTAGATATTGTAAAGTCGGGGTTATCTGCTTGCAAACGGACCAACTGCGAAAGGATATCGTCACCCTGTGCGCCCGTCTGCCGCTTCTGTTCGATCAACTTCATAATCTCAACTGAGAGTTTTTGCGTTGCAACACCCGCACGATAATAAGCTGTGCCTGGCACATTCATGGGGAAAAAACCATAAGAGATCGAGAAGACCAGCGTGAACACCTCATCAAACAATTTCTTAACCTTATCCGCAGTGGGACTGGGCTCCAGGCCCATCAAGGTGTGCAAGCCCATATCTACGATGAGGTTTTCCATCTCCGGAAAAACTTCAATCGTCTCGCGCTCCTTCCAGGAGGCGATCATATTTTCAGTGAGTGAAACAAACACGTCCGTAAATTTGTTGACCGATTCCCTGCTGAAAGATGGCCGGAGCAAACGGCGGCGCTCACGATGTTCGGTACCATTTAAAAATCCCAAGCCCAGCGTAAGCTCGCGCGCCATGGCCTTTGAATGCGCGAAATAAGGGATATCGTCAAAGGAATAATTTTGAAAAACGGTGGTATCGGTGAATATTTCCTGGTTGCGGTCGGGACCAAATGCAAAGACGTATTTTGGGTGCCTGCCGCCAATCGGCACGACATCTCCAAAATGATCGTACAGGCTCTGCATAAAATCTGTGGGGGAAGCCCAAAGCATGAACATGTTGCCATATAGCCCGCCGGAACGCAACACGGATGGCGCAATTCGATAACCTAAGTTTGTCTCCATGATTTCCTCTACGTCCCTGATACTTCTGACAGCAAATATTGTACTTATGAATTGTTGATCGCTGCCAAAAGAATCACTCTCCCTTTTCTGTAAGTGGCATATATCAATTCTTAATCCCTGCCCGCTCAGTTGTAGCAATGGAGACCCAATTTTCCAAACCACAGTCTTCAAATAACATGCACGCATTTTCCAAAAGCGTGGCACGCTCGGAATGATCCTTTGGCAGATGCCGTCCTAATTCGAGGCTGGCGCGAGCCTCTTCATATTTCATCGGAAATGTGTGCGCCTTTTCAATCGCCCCTCGCCAAAGCTTGTGGGCTTTTTCTGGTTTATTTTTGTACCATTCCATGCTCCCCTGAAAGCGCTTGAGTGTCGGCTCGCCAATGGAAAAGATGCCGGTATATTTCTTCAAATTCTTGATTGCAATCTGCGCATATTTTTCGAACTCATCCGTTTGTGCTTTCGGCAAACCATTCTTGTTGCCTTGTTCCAGAGCAAGGAAGACGATTTCGGCTAGATGCGAATCAATCAAATAGACCGAATAGTCGACGACGGACGCCTTCGCGAATTTATCCAAAGCAGCTCTGACAGACTCCCACACCCCTTCTCGTTCCCCTTTCATCCACTGTGCCAGCCACATGGCGCTGCGCACAATATGCTCAGGGATGTCACCCACCCAGCTCTTTTCAGAGATCGCCAGGCATTTTCTTGCATTCGTGATGCAGTCATCGTATTCACCTTTCCAAACCATTTCAGAGCAATCCACTTGATAAGCAAATGCAATATGGATCGGGTTTTCACGACGCATCGCAATTTCCCAGGAACGTTGGTTATAGGATTCCGCCAGCTTTGGTCCACCTTCTATTAACGTGTTCGCGCTCAGATACGCCCACGACTCGGCTCCGCGGCGATGATCGCCTAATTCCTCACAAATCGCGTTCGCCTTTCCGATCAGATCCTTCACCTCCTGCCATTCACCATTTCCACTGGCAACAGCACAAAGCGACACAGCACCATCCACAAATGCATTCGGGGCATCGATTTTTTCACCGAGCGCAAACCAACGCTCCTTGTAATATTTCGCCTGTGAATGAAGCGGAATGAACCCGGCGACTGCGCTCATCGTGGCATACAACGACCAGGTTTCCGGTGTCGGCTTGATTGTTTCGCCGGTATTCAATCCTGCCAAAACACCAAATAACATCGGAAGGGGATTCGGATCGCCGTTGAGGAACTGCACATACGCCAGTTGCTCGGTAAGGATCACAATCTCCAAGCGGATCTCTTCCTGTTCGGCATCAAGTTCTTTTCCGAGATAACGGCTAGGTCGCAAGCGATGACCTGTCTGACGGGCGACATGTTTCAGGACCCCAGCAACCAGACTCAGGTCCGAGGCGGGAAGCGGAAGTCCAAGCGTCGCCATCGCTTTGACAATGTGTTCTTTGGCTTCAGCAAGTTTCCCCAATCCAAGATAAGCAGCGCCCATTTTGCGATGCAGCTTTCCAAGATAGAGTTTGCTAACTTGGTTGGGATCGGTAAGTTCGAGTAACCTGGTGAAGAATTCAATTGCCTCCGCGTTGGCAAAATTATTCAAGGATTGATCAGCGGCTTTTTCCAGGAAGTCGCGCGCTTTATTCAAGATGACCGCGTCCGTTCCAACCTCCTGCGCGCTGGCGGCTTGCTGCCAGTGATAAGCAAGCAAGGTATAGAACGACTCGAGATCCTGCTGATGATGCTCCTCGATCCATTCTCCGACCGCGCGATGCAATTGACGTCGCTGGGCAAACATCATCATGTTATAGGCTGCTTCATGGGTGACCGCATGCTTGAAGATATATGCCAAATCAGGAGTTTCAGATTCCACCAGGGTCAGGCTCAATCGTGTCAAGGTATCCAGATATTCACTCAATTCCGGTCTATCAGTTTCAATTGGATGGATGGCTTCGAGTATTCGATAGCTGAAGATACGTCCAATCACACTTGCCACTTTCAAGGTCAATTGCTGAGACGGGCTCAAGCCATCAATTCGGCTGGTGATCGCCGCCTGAAGGTTATCTGGCAGAGCGACCTCTGCCAGATCGTTCAAACCGGAGGCGAGGCGTGACTGCCGTCCTTCGATCAACAGCACACCCGCCTCGCGCAAGGCATAAGCCAGTTCCTCTGCAAAGAACGGATGACCCTCCGATTTTTCGCGAATCAATTTACTTACCAGCGGCGGAATCGATGTAACACCCAGCCGTTGACATACTAACGCATCCACATCATCCAATGGCATGGCATTCAGTCTTACAAAACGTGTGTCTGATTTTTCGGAGATCAGTTTAAATTCCTGCGGAATAGGCGGTGAAAGAGGACGAGTGGTCAATACGAACATGAGCGGACGAACTTTTTGATACACATCCGCAAGAAAGATCCACGAAGCTGAATCCACCCAATGCAGATCCTCGACGACGATCAACAGGGGAGTCTGGCTTGCCTCATATTGCAATATCCGCAACAGCAATTCACGGATGTTGCCGCCGCGGGTCTCACCGGTCAGCGAGGAGGTAAAGTCATTTTCAGGAATCGGCACCGGCAGTACCGCGCTCAACAAAGGTGCGTAGCGGAGCAGGTCAGGATCAATCTGACTTAACTTCTCCAGCACCGTATCGCGGACCTCTTCGCGATCCTGCTCTGAAAGTTGCGGTTTTCGAAAGATCTCCTCAACGCCAAACACACGATCAAATACTGAGCGCCAGGCGTGATATGGATTGTTTTTCTCAATGGCATCGCCCTCCCCCAGTAGTATTTTGATCTGTGAGGTTTCCGCCTGACGCACCAGTTCCTCAATTAATTGAGATTTACCAATGCCCGCCTCGCCATGCAGCACAACTGTTTGTAGAGCAGAACTGCGCTGCAATTCAAGGAAGGAATCGATCAGAGCAGCCTTTTCCTCCTGCCGTCCGATCAGCTGAGTCTTCTGACGCAACACAGCTTTCTTGCTGTGCAGAGGGTGAAATATATCCACCGCTTCATTTCTGCCCTTTACGTGCTGCGGTGCAAGTGTTTCGAATTCAACCTGCTCCCTGGCAGCTTCATAGGTGGGACGGTCACAGATCACGGCGATCCCTTCACGCGCGATCACATCCTGCTGCGAGATTCCAAGCGTCATCAAACGCGCCGCCAGGTTTACAGAGCTGCCAAGGAAGGTGTACACGCGGCGAACATTGTTGCCCACCAGACCACAAAATGGTCGCCCGGTAGTAATGCCGATGGAACTGCGAATCCTGAGCTTCTTGAGTTCATCCCGCAGCATCATACCGGCTTGCACGCCGCGCAGTGCATCATCTTCATGCGCAAGCGGTGGCAAGCCAAAGGCGGCGTCGATCACGATGCCTTTATCGTCCTGACTAATTTTGTTGAGACTGCCCTCGAAGCGATAGATGACGCGCTGAATCACGCGCATCAACTCTTGAGCCTTTTCCAGAGATAAATCCTCGTGGCGCTCCTGTACATTGACAAAAATGATCGTGACCTTGCGAAATTCCGCCAGCCACTCCGATTGGCCAGCTGCAATTCGATTAATAATCGAACCCGGGATATACGGACTCAAGGAAGCTTGCAGGTTATCTGTGATGACTATCCGCTCTTCCTCAGCCGTTGGTTGCGAGGTGGTCTTTAGCCTCACCAAGCGGACAGCTTTTTGCTTTGCATCGTTGATACCAGATTCAAGTGGAGTGGCTTCTATATCGTTTTTAATGAGATCCAATGCAGAGGAACTGATAAGAATATCGCCCGCTTTCGCCAGGTTGTTTGCGAAGCCCAATTCAACCAGGGGATCTCCGACTAAAACAAATTCCCAACGATTGAAAACCCCACCTACGTGGATCTCTGTAATGCGACCGGTCGCAAGCGCCATTTTCACGTACAGAGGGCTCCCTTCGGCGGTATAGTTAAGCACTCGTTCACGGATGCGGAGCGAACATTCCACTGCGCGTAACGTCATCTGGCGTTGATTCTCCTCGGAGGCAGAATCAGCCGTCCCTGGACCTGAATCGATTCGCCAGGTCACGATCAGCGCGTCACCTGCAAACTTCACCACATCTCCACCATATTCGTGGATGACGTCGATCATTTTTCCGAAGTAGTCGTTGAGAATGTGCGCCAGAGTCTCAACCCCTGCAGGTCCTCTTTGAGCGAGCTTTTCCGTCAGGGCAGTAAAGCCCGAAATATCAGCGAACAAAACCACCGATTGAAAGCTTTCACGTATAGGTGATGATATCGGCTCCGGATTTAGAACGACGCGTTTTTGAATCAGTCTCGGAACATAGCTGGCAAATAATTCCACCAACGGTTGGTTTGGCATGGACTCTCCTCAAAGAATTGGCGAACTTGAGCTGATCAAGTCAAACAGGATAATACACCCTGCATCTTTGTTTGCAAAGAGATTTTTAGCGCTTGTCTCACGCATGTTCTTCATGCGTAAACTTTTACATGAATTTGTCCCCTCCCTTCCATTCGGGGATGCTGAGCGATAGATCGAAATTCAAGTATAAAGTTTATAAATGATGTGGCGCTTTGTAATTTTATAACCCCATCAGGAATTATTAGTGTCAGATGCACATCAAAACTACGAGGCGTAATCTGCCTGGACGGGTTATACCATCCATAAAAATTTCATACAGCCACAGGAGGAGAGATGCTTAATAAGTTACTGTTCCATCATTTTCCAAGCCTAAAAAGTGTGCTGATGCGGATGATCTATGATTATCTTTCAACCCAGTTCAGCGACAAAGATGCCTTATTCTTGAATTTCGGTTACGTCCCCCTGGGTCAGGATGAGATTAAGCTCGCGCTCTTGCCAGAAGAAGAAGGACATCGCTTTTCGGCGCAGTTATATCATCACATTGGAAAGTTCATTCACTGGGAGAATGCGGATACGCTGGAGGTGAGTTCAGGTCGAGGTGGCGGCGCGAATTTTATGATGCGCCATTTTAAACCGAGATCCTATACGGGCGTGGACTATTCTAATCAGGCTGTTGATTTTGCTCGAAGGCGCTATCATACCGAAGGCTTATCGTTCGAATATGGGAATGCCGAGGCGCTCCCCTTCCCTGATCATTCCTTCGACATTGTGATTAATCTGGAAGCCTCGATGTATTACCCTAATATCACGAGATTCTTGGATGAGGTCTACCGCGTGTTGAAGCCCAATGGATATTTTCTTTACGCCGACCTGCGTTATGAAGAAAAGATCGAGGCATGGCGCACACAATTGCTGAATGGCGGACTTCGACTGATCTCTGAGGAAGATATCACGTCCAATGTGAGTAAAGCCATCGAGCTCGATCGCAAACGACGAATCTGGTTGGTGAATACCTATACGCCGAAAATCATGCATTTCATTTCCTATCCACTTGCTGGCTTGAAAACCAAAGCGCCACACGAGGTTCGGAATCTCGATAACCGGAAGTATTGGTATTTTATTTTGCAAAAAGCCTGATTGGACAATTCCAGCACAGTGAAGAGGTTGGATGTTTCCGCTCAGGAAAACCTCGGTGGCATTCTTGCTTCCGCTGATGATTTCCAGCACCAGCTTCGCTCTGAACTCAGCACTAAAATTCCTATCTTGTCCGGACCATCTCGTACACCGTCTTGAATACAGAGACTCTGGGAAACATTCAAGCCC
>WNFZ01003027.1_pt1 | contig 15818 bp, 14 predicted proteins | sample 5400081 | NCBI WGS metagenome assembly WNFZ01 (sample SAMN13153365, study PRJNA577476) | soil metagenome | isolation source: 80 cm soil or saprolite under grassland replicate 1 | place: USA:California | collected 2016-06-15 | reverse complement strand
CACAGGTTCCCGCCGATCGCCTCGCGCGCCTCCTCGGCCGTCGGGTCCGGGTTGTCGCGCAGGTACGCGGTGATGGTCGTGATGAACCCGGGCGTGCAGTACCCGCACTGCAACCCGTGGCACTCGTGGAACGCCCGCTGCACCGGGCCCAGTCCGCCGTCCGGGGCGCGGCAGCCCTCGACGGTGGTCACCTCGGCGCCGTCGACGCTGACCGCGAACAGCAGGCACGAGCGCACCGGCGCCCCGTCGAGCAGCACCGTGCACGAGCCGCAGACGCCGTGCTCGCAGCCGACGTGGGTACCGGTGAGGCCGAGGTCGTGGCGCAGGAAGTCGGACAGCAGCCGCCGGGCCGGGACGGTCGCGGTGCGCCGCACCCCGTTGACGGTGAGGGTCACGTCATGCATCGCGCACCGCCGCCCGGCAGGCCCGCGCGGTCAGCACGGCGACGAGGTGCCGCCGGTACGCCGCGGTCGCGTGGATGTCGTCCTCCGGCTCGACCCGGCCGGCGGCCAGCGCACCGGCGCCGGCCCAGTCCGCGGCCTCGCCCGGCTGGCCGGCGACCGCCTCGGTCAGGTCGACCGCGACGGGCGTGGGCCCGACGGAGACGTAGGCCGCCCGGGCCGCGGCGACCCGGCCGGCGTCGTCGAGCGTCACCAGCGCCCCCACCCCGCAGACCGCGTAGTCGCCGCGCCGGCGGGACACCTCCAGCCACGCGGTGCCGGTGTGCGGTGGCGGGATCGGGAACGCCGCCTCGACCGCCAGCTCCCCCGGGCGCAGCGCGGACTCCAGCGGCCCGACGAAGAACTCGGCGGCCGGCACGGTCCGCAGCGGCTCACCGGCCCGCGCCACCGAGACCCTGCCGCCGAGCAGGGTCAGCACGGCGGGCAGCTCGGCGGCCGGGTCGGCGTGCGCGAGGCTGCCGACGGTGGTACCCCGGTTGCGGATCGCCGGGTGCGCGACGTGCGTGGTGGCCTGCCGCAGCAGCGGCAGCGCCGCGTGGGCCGCCGCGTCCCGCTCGACGGTCGCGTGCCGCGCCAGCGCCCCGACCCGGACCGTGTCCGCGTCGCACCGCACGTAGGCCAGCTCGGCCAGGCGGTTGATGTCGACCAGGTGCGCGGGCGCGGCCAGGCGCATGTTCAGCACCGGTACCAGGCTCTGGCCGCCGGCGAGCACCTTGCCGTCGCCGCCGACCTCGGCGAGCACCGCGAGCGCGTCCGGCACTGTCGCCGGCCGGTGGTACGTGAAGGCCGGCGGCTTCATGGGCGGTCACTTCCGTTCAGGTGCGGCCTCCTCGACGGGTTCCTCGCGGTACGCGCCGGGCGCGTCGACGACCACCACGGCCCCCTCCCCCGCCTGCTGTTCCCGCAGGTGCGGCGGGGCGATCGCCCGCGCCAAATGGTACGTCCCGATCGTCACGATCGTGCCGAGCGCGATGCCGGCGAGCTGGAAGTTGTCGCTGAACTTCAGCGTGGTGTTGCCGATCGCGATGATGATGCCGGCGGCGACCGGTACCAGGTTGATGGGGTTGCCGAAGTCGACCCCGTTCTCCTTCCAGATCTTCGCGCCGAGCAGGCCGATCATGCCGTACAGCACGACCGTGATGCCGCCCGGCGCGCCGCCCGGGGTGGCCGAGACCAGCGCGCCGATGGGCGACAGGCCGCGGACGAGGCCGCAGCACAGTATGTCCGGCTCCAAGGCGACCGTAACCCGATCCTCGGGGAATGCCTGTACACAGGGAAGTTCTCCCCACTACGCCAGATCAAGCGCGGCTGCTCCCCGGCCCGGCAGCCGCGCGGTGTAATGGTCGGAACGCCCCGCACGAAGCCCGACCCACCGCCCGGTGGGCAGCGGACCGGACGTAGCGGGTATTTGGAACTTGACGAATGGGGCGCGCTTCGCTTGGCGATCAACGACTTCGTCGCCTGGGAAGGGTTACTTGCCGGAGGGGGTACCAACGTCCAAGATCTCCGGGCGGCTCCGCGGAGCGAACCGGGAGGATGCGGCGTGACCGCCCGGCACGTCGAGCTGCGCCCCGGCACCTACCGGGACTCGGTCCGGCTGATGCAGGTCAGCCAGGCGGTCCGGACGGTACCCGGGGTGCGCGCCGCGCTCGTCGGGATGGCCACCGACCTCAACGTCGAGCTGGCGCAGGGCATGGGCTTCGCCGCCCCACCCGGCGCCGGCCCGAACGACCTGCTCGTCGCGATCGCGGCCGGCGACGACGCCGGGCTGGCCGCCGCGCGCGACCGGCTCGACGCGGAGCTGCGCGAGCCGCCGCCGGTGGCCGTGGCCGACGGCACGGTACCGCCCCGGACGGTGGGTTCGGCGGTGCGCCGGTCCGGCGCCGGCCTGGTCCTCGTGTCCACCCCGGGCCGGTACGCGGTCCTCGACGCGCTGGACGCGCTGGACGCCGGCGCCTCGGTGCTGCTGTTCTCCGACAACGTCCCGGTCGAGGCGGAGGTCCGGCTCAAGGACCTGGCCGCCGCGCGGGGCCTGCTGGTGATGGGCCCGGACTGCGGTACCGCCGTCATCGGCGGGGTCGGGCTCGGCTTCGCCAACGTCGTGCGGCCCGGTCCGGTGGGGCTGGTCGCCGCGTCGGGTACCGGCGCGCAACACGTGATGTGCCTGCTCGACGCGGCCGGGGTCGGGGTGTCGCACTGCCTCGGCGTGGGCGGGCGGGACCTGTCCGCGGCGGTGGCCGGGCGGTCCACGCTGGCGGCGCTGGACGCGCTGGACGCCGACCCGGGCACCGAGCTGATCCTGGTCGTCTCCAAGCCGCCCGACCCCGCGGTCGCGCGCACGGTCGAGGAGCACGCCGCGACGCTGCGCACCCCCGTGCGCTTCGCGCTGCTCGGGACCGGCGCGCCGGACCTGACCGCCGCCGTCGAAGGCGTGCTGGGCGCGCTCGGTCAGCCGGTACCGGAGTCGTGGCCGGCCTGGCACCCGGCGCACCCGCCGCCGCCGCGGCCCGGCGCGCTGCGCGGCCTGTTCGCCGGCGGTACCCTGCGCGACGAGGCGGCGCTGATCGCCGCCGCCGCACTGGGTCCCGACCCCGGGCGCTACCAGCTCGTGGACTTCGGGGCCGACGAGCTGACCCGGGGCCGGCCGCACCCGATGATCGACGGCAGCGTGCGGCTGGACCGGCTGGCAGCGCAGGCCGCCGACCCCACGTGCGGGGTGGTGCTCATGGACGTCGTGCTCGGCTACGCCGCCGACCCGGATCCGGCCGCGACGCTGGCCCCGGCGATCGCCGCCGCCGCGTCGGTACCGGTGGTGGTGTCGCTGACCGGCACCGACGGCGACCCGCAGGGGCTGCACCGCCAGGCGCGGGCGCTGTGCGACGCCGGTGCCGCGGTGTTCCGGTCCAACGCGCGGGCGGCGCGGTATGCGGTCGGGCTCGTGCGGTCATGAACCTGTTGCAGCGCGAGCCGCACGTGGTGACCGCCGGCGCCGCCCGGTTGGCCGAGGCGCTGGCCGACCAGGCCGTGGCGCACACGCCGGTGGCCTGGCGGCCGCCGCCGGACGGCTCGGTCGACGCGCTGGCCCGGGTCCTCGCCGACCCCCGGCGGGTACCGGCCAACGCCGAGGCGGCCCGCCGGATGCTCGCCGCGCAGGCCGTGCTCGTCGACGTCCGGCCCGCGTCCGAGGTGCTCGGGCTGGCGCCGGGCCGGTTCTGCCACGCCGGGCCGCCGATCGGCTGGGACCGCGCGTCCGGGCCGCTGCGCGGTGCGCTCATCGGCGCCATGCTGCTCGAGGGGTTGGCCGGCGACCCGGCGGAGGCGCAGCGGCGCCTGGCGGCCGGTGACGGCGTCGAGTGGGTACCGTGCCACCACCTCGGCGGCGTCGGGCCGATGGCGGGCGTGGTGTCCTCGTCGATGTGGGTCTTCGTGCTGCGCGACGAGGTCCACGACCGGACGAGCTGGTGCACGCTCAACGAAGGGCTGGGCGCGGTGCTGCGGTACGGCGCCTACGCGCCGGAGGTGATCGAGCGGCTGCGCTGGATGGGCGCGGTACTCGGACCGGCGCTGCGGGCCGCCGTCCGGGTGCACGGGCCGGTCGACGTCAAGGCGATCGTCGGGCAGATGCTCGCCATGGGCGACGAGGGGCACAACCGCAACCGCGCCGGTACCCTCATGCTGCTGCGCGACCTGCTGCCCCACCTCGTGGACAGCGGTTTGCCATCAGGCGACGTGGCCCGGGTGGCCCGGTTCATCGGCGGCAACGACCACTTCTTCCTCAACCTCGTGATGCCCGCCGCCAAGCTGCAGACCGCGGCGGCGGCCGGGATCCCCGGCGCGACCGTGGTCACCGCGATGGCCCGCAACGGCACCGACTTCGGCATCCAGCTCGCCGGTACCGGCGACGCCTGGTTCACCGGACCGGCGGCGGTGCCGCAGGGGCTGTTCCTCGGCGGGTACGGATCGGATGACGCCAATCCCGACATCGGGGACTCGGCGATCACGGAGACGGCCGGGCTGGGCGGGTTCGCGATGGCCGGCGCGCCGGCGATCGTGCGGTTCGTCGGCGGCTCGGTCGTCGACGCCATGCGCACCACCCGGGAGATGTACGAGATCACCGTCGCCGAGAACCCCGCGTACCCGCTACCGGTGCTGGACTTTCGTGGGGCACCGACCGGCATCGATGCGACCCTGGTGCTCCGGACCGGGATCCGACCGCAGATCAACACCGGCATCGCGGGCAAGATCGCCGGTACCGGGCAGGTGGGGGCCGGTCTGGTCAATCCGCCCGCGGATTGCTTCGTGGCGGGGGTGGCCGCGCTCGCCGCGAGGGTACCCCCAAGGGTTACCTGGACCGGAAAGCCACTTCCGTCGATGGGCGGATAGGGGAAAGGTCATTCCTGGGCCGTGGGGGCTTCGTTCGGGGGCAGGTCCGCGCGCGCCCACCCCCGTTCGGACCTCGGGCAAGGAGCGCGTATGTCACTGCACGGTCGGAGAAGATTCTCCGCGTTTGCGGCGCTCGTCCTCGGTGTCGGCCTGCTGCCCTTCGCGGGTGGCACCGGCGCATCGGCGGCGCCGGCATCGCCATCCGTGACCACCCGTCACATCAAGCTCGCCGGCTCGGCGGCCTATCGGCCGACGCCCACCGGCAGCGGCGCGCCCGCCGCGATCAACACCGAGATCCCCAAGCCCTTCGGGCCGGAGGCGTCCGAGGGCGGCGGCGCGGCCGCGGCGCGGGCCGCCACGCGCGGCGCCGCGGGCGTGGACCGCAGCCTCAGCCGCGCCCACCGCACTGCCCGTCCCGGTTCCGGTTCGGTGGTCACGCCCGGCACCGTCATCCGCAACGGTCCGCGCGTCCTCGCGAGCTTCAACGGCATCAACCACCGCGACCAGCGGCTGACCAACGGCGGCAACCAGTTCAGCCTGGAACCGCCGGACCAGGCGCTGTGCGTGGGCAACGGGCACGTCGTCGAGGCGGTCAACGACGCCATCCGGGTGCGTGGGCCGGACGGCTCGGAGCAGACCGGCGTCATCGGGCTCAACCCGTTCTTCGGGTACCCGCCGGCGATCGACCGCACCACCGGCCTGCAGGGCCCGTTCGTCACCGACCCGGTGTGCCTGTTCGACCCGACGACCAGGACGTTCTTCCTGGTGATCCTGACCCTGGAGGTGGTACCGGACACCGGTGACTTCACCGGCGACAACCACCTGGACATCGCGGTCGCCAAGGATCCCACCAAGACGTGGACGTTCTACACGCTCGACGTGACCGACGACGGCCGGGCCGGCTCGCCGGTCCACCCGCACTGCCCGTGCATCGGCGACTACCCGCACATCGGGGTGGACGCGCACGGCTTCTACATCACCACCAACGAGTACTCGTTCTTCGGGCCGGAGTTCAACAGCGCCCAGATCTACGCGTTCTCCAAGCGGGCGCTGGCGCGCGGCGACGCCGACGTGCTGGTGACCCAGTTCGACACCACCGGCGCCGACCGCGGGCTCAACGGCTTCACCATCTGGCCGGCGCAGTCCCCGACCACGCACGACTACGCCGACGCCGTGAACGGCACCGAGTTCTTCCTGTCCTCCAACGCGGCCGAGGAGGCGACCGGCAAGCCCACCGGCTCGTCGGACAGCATCGTGACCTGGAGCCTCACGAACACCCGGTCGCTGGACTCGGCGAACCCGAGCCCGGCCCTGCACGACACCCGGGTCCGGGTGAACACCTACTCGCTGCCGCCGCCGGCTAACCAGAAGCCCGGCCCGACGCCGCTCGCGGACTGCCTCAACGACACCGCGTGCGCCACGTTCCTGCTCGGGGCGCCGGACCCGTTGGCCCCGGAGGTGGAGTCCGCCCTGGACTCCAACGACACCCGGATGCAGCAGGTCACCTACGCCGACGGCAAGCTCTACGGGGCGCTGGACACCGCGGTCACGGTCGAGGGCAAGACCAAGGCCGGCATCGGGTGGTACATCGTGCGCCCGCACGCGCACCGCCACTCGGTGGACGCGTTCGTCACCGCGCAGGGCCAGCTCGGCCTCGCCGGCAACAACCTCACCTACCCGGCCATCGGCATCAACGCCCACGGCAAGGGCGTCATGGCGTTCACGCTCGTCGGCGACGGGTTCTTCCCGTCCGCGGCGTTCTCCGCCTTCGACGGCCGGACCGGTGCCGGGTCGATCTTCGTCGCCCAGGCCGGGGTCGGCCCGCAGGACGGGTTCTCCGGCTACAAGGCGTTCGGCAACCCGCCGCGGCCGCGCTGGGGCGACTACGGGGCGACCGCGGTCGACGGCGACAACATCTGGATCGCCAGCGAGTACATCGGCCAGAGCTGCACGTTCGCCCAGTACACCGCCGCGCCGTTCGGCTCGTGCGGTGGCACCCGGACGGCGCTGGCCAACTGGTACACCCGGATCAGCAAGATCAAGCCCTGACCGTTGCCCGTTCCCGGGGCCGCCACCTGCGCGCGGGTGGCGGCCCCCGCCTACCCGGGCAGCTCGGCCAGGCGCCGGCGCAGGTGCCGCAGCTGCGGCTCGCTCATCCCCAGCGCCAGCGCCCGGTCGTAGGCGGCCCGGGCCTCCCCCGCCCGGCCCAGGCGGCGCAGCAGCTCCGCGCGGGTGGCGTGCCACCAGGGGTACCCGGTGAGCCCGTCGATCCCGTCGGTCAGCGCCAGCCCCGCGGCCGGCCCGTCCCGCTCGGCGACCGCCACCGCCCGGTTGAGCCGCACGACCGGGGTGTCCTGCACGGTGAGCAGCACGTCGTACCACGACACCACGGCGTCCCAGTCGGTGTCCGCGTAGCTCGGCGCGAGCACGTGGCACGCGGCGATCGCGGCCTGCACGACGTACGGGTCGGGCCGGTGGATACCCCGCTGCAAAGCCACCCCGACCAGCTCCACGCCCTCCCGGGCCGCCGCCGCGTCCCACCGGCTGCGGTCCTGGTCGGCCAGCAGCACCGGCGCGCCCTCGGCGTCCACGCGCGCGGCGCGGCGGGCGTCGTGCAGCAGCAGCAACGCCAGCAGGCCGAGCACGGTGGGCTCGTCGGGCATGAGCCCGGCGAGCAGCCGGGCCAGCCGGATCGCCTCGGCGGTCAACGCGACGCGCAGGAGGTCGGCGCCGGCCCCGGCCGCGTACCCCTCGTTGAAGATCAGGTACACCGTGGCCGCGACGCCGGCCAGTCGGGCGGGCAGCTCCTCGGCCGCCGGTACCCGGTACGGGATGCGGGCCTGGGCGATCTTCTGCTTGGCCCGGGTGAGCCGCTTGGCCATGGTCGCCTCGGGCACCATCAGCGCCCGGGCCACCTCGGGCGTGGACAGTCCACCCAGCGTCCGCAGCGCGAGCGCCACCTGCGCCTCCGTCCCCAGGGCCGGGTGGCAGCAGGTGAAGACCAGGCGCAGCAGGTCGTCCCGGATCACCTCGACGGGCTCGGGCGTCGGGTCCAGCAGCGCCATCGCCTCCGCCTCCTTCCCGGCCCGCCGCGCCTCCCGCCGGATCAGGTCGACCGCCCGGCGTTTCGCGGTGACGAGCAGCCAGCCGCGGGGGTTGTCCGGTACCCCGTCGCGCGGCCACATCTCCAGCGCCCGCAGCACGGCGTCCTGCGCGGCGTCCTCGGCGATGTCGACGCTGCCGGTGACGCGGACGAGCGTGGCCAGGACCCGGGTGCCCTCCTCCCGGACCAGCCGCTCCACGGCTCCGCTTCCGCCCGGCGGCGGCTGACCGCGGTCGGCGGGGGCGGCGCGCTCTTTGCCGCTCCCGCCGAGCGCGGGCAGGCGGCTGAGCCGCCGACGTATCTCCGTGTCACCGGCACCCATCGGCGATCAGAACTCGATGACCGGGCGGATCTCCACCGCCCCGTTCCATGCGGCGGGCAGCTTCGCGGCGACCGCGACCGCCTCGTCGAGGTCGGCGCACTCCAGCAGGTAGAAGCCGGTCAACGCCTCCTTGGTCTCGGCGTACGGCCCGTCGCTGGTGAGCACGTCACCACCCTTGCCGCCGGCGACCCGCACGGTCGTCGCGGTCGCCGTCGGGTACAGCGCGTGGCCGCCCCGGATCACCGCGGCGGCGGCCGCGCCGAACGCCCGGTACTCCGTCATCTCCTCGGCCTGCTCCGGCCGGCTCCAGTCGACGTCGGGGGTGTAGGTGAGCGCGATGTAGGTAGGCATCGTGGGAACTCCTCGGTTCGGGCCGGCACCCGTCGCCGACCTCCACCCTAGGGACGAACGGCCGCCGCCGCTTCTGGACATCCGGGCCGGGGAAATTCTCCCGCGTGACGGCAGATTCTTGTCCCCACCCCGGTCGGGCCTTACCGTATCGAACCAATACGCACGATCTTCTATGTAACGAGCTGTGCGCAGCCGTCTCCCTGCGTCCGGATGAAGGAGGCACCATGAAGCGCAAGCTGGGTCTGCTCGCCGGCCTCGCCCTGCTGTGCGGGCTGCTGGTCGCCACGCAGACCGCCCACGCGGAGGTCGAAGGGGGCGGCTGGACGGCCGTATCGCCGTCGTTCAAGCTCCAGCAGGTCGGCTGCGGCCGGATCAACGATCTCACCTTCCAGCTCACCTGCGGCAGCAAAGGTGGCCAGCAGCGGGCCGAGCGGAGGTACGCCACCTACACCGGGGGTACCCACCAGTTCGAGGGATTCTTCCGGATCACGAGCATGGGTGGCAGCCGGATCTCGCTGAAGCAGACGTTCAAGACCAGCGGGCCGTTCTTCCTGCTGGGCGTCGAGCGCGGCGGCCGGCTGTACGCGGTCGGCGGCCCGACCATCGCCACCGGCGCCACGGTCGGCGCGACGGTACGGGTCAACACCGTGCACGTGGTCGGCGGCACGCTGCGCGTCTACATCAACGGCTCGCTGCGCTACACCGTGAAGAGTCCCGGCGGGCCGAATGCCAGCTTCTACGACAAGTTCGGCGCCTACCGCACGGCCAGCGGTGCCGGCCCGATCACCGTCGTGTGGAGCGGCATCCGGTTCTGGCGCAGGTGAACGCCTCGCGGGCGGCGCCGCGCCGCCCGCGAGACTCGTCCCGGTGACCAGTACGAGCGCATCCTGCGGGCCCGGCGGGGCCTGGTCGACGGGCCGCCGGTCGTACTCGCCCCGGTCGACGCCGACGAGGTCGTCCGGGCCTGGCGCGCGGCGCGGGCCTAACCGAGCTGGGCCGCCATGCCCAGCAGCTCCTCGTCGCCGCCGGGCAGGCCGACGAGCTGGGCGCCGATCGGCAGCTCCCCCGGTCCCAGCCCGGCCACCGGGACGGACAGCGCCGGCAGGCCGAGGACGCTCCACGGGGTGTTGAACGCGAGCAGCGCCTCGCGGGGTGAGGTCCACCCGCCGCCGAGATCGCCCTCGCGGGTACCCAGCGGTGGGGCGAGGATCGGTACCGTCGGCAGCACGAGCAGATCCACCCCGGCGAAGCGGCGCACCGCCCGGGCGCGCACCTCGTGCAGCCGGCGCAGCGCGCGGGCGTAGTCCCAGGCCGGCACCTGTTCGGCCAGGCGCAGCCGCTGGAGCGTCTCGGGCTGGTACCGGTCCGGCCGCTCGGCCAGCCGGTCGACGTGCACCGCGACGGCTTCGGCGGACTGCACCGTGCGGTACAGCCCGGCCAGCTCCTCCGCGTCCGGGACGGGTACCGCCCGGACCGGACCGCCCAGGCGCCGGACCCAGGCGTCGACCGCCTCGGCGACCGACGGGTCCACCCGCTCGAACCACGGCCCGACCGGTACCCCGATCCGCGGCGGCGGCCCCGGCGGCGGGCCGGCGACCGTCCGCCCGCTCAGCACGGTCCAGCCGAGCGCGACGTCGGCGACGCACCCCGCGATCGGCCCCACCGTGTCCAGCGTCCACGACAGCGGGAAGACCCCGGTCGTCGGTACCGCGTCGCAGGAGGGCCGCAGCCCGGCGACGCCGCACAGGGCCGCGGGGATGCGCACCGACCCGCCGGTGTCGGTGCCGACCGCGAGCGGCACCAGGCCGGCGGCGACCGCCGCGGCCGATCCCGCACTGGACCCGCCGGCCATCCGTCGCGGGTCCCGCGGGTTGGCGCACGGGCCGTTGGCCGCGACGTCGCCGGTGGGCCCGTATGCGAACTCGTGCGTGGTCGTCTTGCCCACGATCACCGCGCCGGCAACTCGCAACCGGGTCACCACCGGGGCGTCGGCGGCCGGCACGTGGTCGGCGAAATGCCGCGAGCCCATCGTGGTGACCAGCCCGGCGGTGTCGACGATGTCCTTGACCGCCACCGGTACCCCGTGCAGCGGTCCCCGGTCCACGCCGCGGGCCAGCTCCGCGCGGGCCAGCTCGGCCGCCGCCCGGGCCCCGTCGCCGTCCACGGTGACGAACGCGTTGACGGCCGGCTGGGCCGCCTGGATCGCGGCGAGCGTCTCGTCGAGCAGCGCCACCGGGTCGCTCACGCCGGCGCGCAGGTCCGCGCCGATCGCGGCGATGGTGCGGCCGGTGAACGGGCCGGGCCCGGCGGCGACCCGCCCGGTGTCCGGCAAGGGGTACCCGGTCATCCGGGTCACCCTAGCAACGGCGGGCGGTCAGTGGCGGTCCGCGCCGAGCAGGCCGACCCCGGAGGGCAGCACCAGCCCGGCGTCGGCCAGGGCGCGCAGCAGCCGGCGCAGCTCCGGCGTCGGCAGGCCACCGCGGACCGGCAGCTCCGGGTGGGCCAGCCCGAGCGCCCGCGCAGCCGGAATCGCGCAGTCGGTGATGGCGCCCTCCAGCGCCCAGAGGCGGTGCGCCCGCATCACCACGTCGGGAGACCGCCGTACCGCGTCGTGCTGGTGCAGCAGCCGGCGCAGGTCGGCGGCGAGCTGCTCGATCGGCGGGCCGCCCGGGCGGGGCTGCTGGCGCTCCGCCCGCTCCTGTGCCATCCGGTACAGCGCCCGCACCGCCCGCGGCAGGTGGACGGCCGCCCCGAACGCGAGCGCCGGGAAGGCCATGATGATGGTCCATTGACCGGCCTTGCCGATGTCCATACCCGGCTCCCTCGTCGAGATGCCCCGGTGCTTCGACGGTACGCCGGTCGCGGGATGATCGGCGGATGGACCTCATCGAGCTGTACCGGCGCAGCGTCGCCGGGTTCACCGCGCGGGTGGGCCAGGTCGGCCCGGACCAGTGGACCGCGCCCACGCCATGCACCGGCTGGGACGTCCGGGCGCTGGTCAACCACCTCGTCTACGAGGAGCGCTGGATCCCGCCGCTGTTCGCCGGCGCGACCATCGCCGAGGTGGGCGACCGGTTCGAGGGCGACCTGCTCGGCGACGACCCGGTCGGCCGGGCCACCGAGGCCGCCCGGGAGGCCGACGCGGCCGTCGCCGAGCCCGGGTCGCTGGAGCGCACCGTGCACCTGTCGTTCGGCGACCACCCGGGCAGCGAGTACCTGTGGCAGCTGCTCACCGACCACCTCGTGCACTCGTGGGACCTGGCCGCGGCGATCGGCGCCGACCGGACGCTGGACGCCGAGGTGGTGCACGCGTGCGCGGAGTGGTTCTCGCCCAACGAGGACGCCTACCGGGACAGCGGCCTGATCGGGCCGCGGGTGGCGGTACCGGCTGACGCCGGCGAGCAGGACCGGCTGATCGGCGCGTCCGGCCGTGACCCGGCGTGGTCGGCGGGCTGAGCCGGTCTGTGGGGCTGAGCCGGTCTGTGGGGCTGAGCGGGCCGGCGGCACCGCCCCCTGTTCGGGTGCCCCTCTAGGCCACCGGTTTCCAGCCCAGAATCCCCTGGTACGCCGGCTCCAGCCCGGCGTTGGCGACGATGGTGGCGGGGATCTGGCCGGGGCTCGTGATGGTGTGGTTGTTCCGGATCACCAGGCCGCCGCCGGTCTGCTCGGTCGGCGGCTTCATCCAGTGGTTCTCCTCGATGAGGTACGGGTCGAAGACGGTACCGCCCGGCCCGTAGTTCTTGTGCGGGCGGGTCCAGTCGATCGGGTTGTGGTAGAGCGCGTTGCCGCGGATGGTCACGTTGGTGGCGCCGTTGTCGGTGTACACGCCCTTGGAGTTGGGCTGGCCCTTCTCGTCGTGGATGACGTTGCCCGAGATGAGCAGCCCGCGCGCGAGGTCCGGGCCCTGCAGCCCGTTGACGTAGATCCCGCCGCCGTCGTTGAGCAGCAGCATGTGGTCGAAGATCAGGTTGTTGCCGACGTTGTTGCGGTTGCTGAAGTTGGGCAGCGTGGCCTTCTGGATCTTGTCGAGCCAGCCGCCCCAGCCGATCGAGATCCCGGTGTACGCGGTGTTGTCGATCTGGTTGTGCGCGATCGTGGTCCGCTCGGCGTACCCGACGTCGATCGCCACGCCGCCGTGGTACTCCACCGGCAGCCCGAAGAAGTGGTTGTCCTGGATCGTGTTGGCGCTGGTGCGGTCGGCGCCGGTGGCGCCGGGCTTGTCCAGCCCGCCCAGTTGCAGGCCGTTGCCGGAGATGTCGGTGAACACGCTGCCCTTGACCGTGGTGCCCTGGGTGCCGTGGTCGAGGTCGAGGCCGGCCCCGCCGAGGTGGACGAACCCGTCGCCGAGGAACTGGATGTCGCGCGCGTAGGCGAAGGACACGTTGCCCGGGGTCTTGGTCCAGGCGCCGTACGGGCAGGTACCGCCGGGGACGTTGGTGCACAGGCCCTGGGTGCTGCCGGCGCCGGTACCGGTCAATGACACCGTGGCCTGCACCTCGGACAGCCCTTCGGGGGTGCTCGGGCGCAGCCACGTGGCGTAGGAGAACTGCAGGCCGGTGAAGGTCACGTCGTGCAGCGGCGCGGTCGCGGTACCCCGCCCGGAGACCAGGGTCTCCAGCACCGGCGCGATCACCTTCGCGGTGGCCGGGTCCTCGCCGGGCTTCGGGATGTAGTACACGGTGTTGGCCGGCCGGTCCAGGTACCACTCGCCGGGCTTGTCCAGCAGCTCGAAGGCGTTGTCCACCAGGGTCGGCAGGGTGTGCAGCCGGGGGCGGCCGACCAGGTTCCACGCCTGGCTGCTGGTGCGGGGCAGCCGGTTGTCGGTATTGGTCCAGCACGGCTGGGCCATGGTGATGGCGGTCGGCGAGATCGCGGCGACCGGACAGCGCGGCTCGGTCCAGCCGCCCAGCCCGGCGGTGTAGACGAACTCGATGTCCTTGGGGTTGCGCCAGTTGTCCATGGTGGGCGCCGAGGTCGTGTACCCCTTCGCGATGTGGGTCAGCGTGACCGGTACCGGCCCGCGGGCCCGGGTCGCCCGGATCCCCAGGGCTGTTGCGTAGTCGGTTGAGGGGCGGTTGAGCTGGGTGTTTGAGCGGGATCGGGGTCTACGTGGGGCGGGTGCGATCCATCGGTGATCATGGAGTTGCGAAGCCACATGATCTCGGAGAGGACCGCACCCGCAGATGCCATCATCGCCGATCGAGGTGCTGCTGCCGCACCAACCCGCCCAGGCACCCCGACCGGCCGCGGTCACCGACGGTGAACATCACAGTCTGTTCATCGCTCTGGCCGCGGTGCCCGACCCGCGCGATCCGCGGGGCAAGCGCTACCCGCTGGTGAGCATGCTCGCGGTGGCCGTGTGCGCGGTGCTGGCCGGGGCGGCCACGTTCGCCGCGATCACCGATTGGGTCCGCGATCTGGATCGGGCGGTGTGGGGCAGGCTCGGGTTCACCGGCCAGGTCCCGGCAGCCACGACGGTGTGGCGGCTGCTGATTCGTATCGACGCTGACGTCTTGTCGGCGGTGTTGACCCGGTGGCTGCGGGCACGGGCGACGCCGCTGGTGGTGGCCGGGCGGCGGTGGCGGCTGGTGATCGCCGTCGACGGGAAGGTCGAACGCGGCGCCCGGCTGCCCGACGGGCGCCAGGTCCATCTGCTGTCGGCCTACGACACCAGCGCCGGTGTGGTGCTCGCGCAGGTGCAGATCGCGGCGAAGTCCAACGAAATCCCGGCGTTCGCGCCGCTGCTGGACCGGGTGGTCGCCCAGCTGGGATCCCTGGACAAGGTCTTGGTCGTGGCGGACGCGTTGCACGCGCAGACCGACCACGCCGAGCAGGTCGCCGCCCGCGGCGGGCACCTGCTGATCCCGGTCAAGGGCAACCAGCCGACCCTGTTCGCTCAGCTCAAGGCCCTGCCCTGGGCGCAGGTGCCGGTCGGCGACTGCCGCCGCGACACCGGTCACGGGCGCAAGGAGACCCGCACGGTCAAGGCCGTCACTGTGGCCACCCCGGGCGGGCTGGGCTTCCCGCACGCCGAGCAGGCAGTCCGGATCACCAGGACCCGCACGATCAACGGCAAGACCACCCGGGAGATGGCGTACCTGGTCGTGTCCCTGCCCGCCGAGGACGCCCAGCCCGCCGATCTCGGCACATGGGCGCGGTCTGAATGGCACATCGAAAACCGCATCCACTACGTCCGGGACGTAACACTGCGTGAAGACGCCCATCAGGCTCGGACCGGCAATGGCCCTGCCGTCTTCGCTGCGCTCCGGAACACTTCGATCGGCTTCCACCGCAGCAACGGCGAGACCAACATCGCTCGAGCAACCAGACGCGCCAACCACCGCCCACACGACCTCGTCGATGCCGTGACCAGGAGCAACCCGACAACGCAATAGCCCTGCCCCGCCGCCAGCCGCGGGGTCGATGAAGTGCCCGAGGAGCCAGCCGCGATGCTTGTCAGCATCGTCCGTCGCGTTGCCGGCATACCAGTTGTCAGCCATTGGCGTGCAGCTCCCATTGGATAGTCGGAACATTAACTCTGGTGCCGCCTATGTTAGCGAGGCGCCGGAGTCCTTGAAGTAGCGCGAACAACCCTTCGTTGCTCCACGCTGGATCGTGCGCCAGAGTCGTCAACAACTCTCGGTTCAGGGTGGAATAGCGGCGAAGGTTGTCTGATTCCCAGTTCGCCTCGATGGAACCGCCGAACCGCTCCCACCATTCCTCACTCTCAATCACAATAAGGCTGGCGCACTCGAAGTTGCCGCTCACGAGGTTAAGGCCGAATCCGGTGCATTCGATACGCCATTCGTCGCCACTGTGGACGGTGGCGACCTGGCTCAACCACTGGGTGGAGAACATCGCCGCCCCAACTGTGGTCGAGAACACCGCTGATGGCTATCGCGTCGCGATCAGGACACACTTGATACCGGGTGTCGGTGCCCACCGGTTAGAGAAGCTTCGGCCCGAGCATCTTGAGAAGTTGTACGCCAAGATGCAGGAACGGGGAAGCGCGGCAGGCACGGCCCACCAAGCCCACCGAACGATGCGTACGGCGCTCAACGTGGCCATGCGTCACTGCCCTAAAGACAAAGCGCTTCATTCTGCTCTGGGTAGATTTGACGCGACGATTTCGATGGTGTAGCTGACGGTTCGGGTTCGTTCGGTACGTCGCTGTTGCCTGCTGCGGGGGCTCGTGCGT
>WNFZ01003024.1_pt1 | contig 15824 bp, 15 predicted proteins | sample 5400081 | NCBI WGS metagenome assembly WNFZ01 (sample SAMN13153365, study PRJNA577476) | soil metagenome | isolation source: 80 cm soil or saprolite under grassland replicate 1 | place: USA:California | collected 2016-06-15 | reverse complement strand
CATCGAGGTCGAATCGGCCTGGAATCCACGTGCCGTGTCGACCAAAGGGGCTGTGGGGCTGATGCAGCTTATGCCCGCCACGGCCGTGACATTCGGGGTTACGAACCGCTTCGACATCGAGCAAAATATTCGAGGTGGAGTGGCTTACCTGGCCCGACTGCTGAGGTTGTTCGATGGGGACCTGCGCTTAGTCGCCGCGGCTTATCTGACGGGAGAGAACCGAATTCTGCCAGTCGGACTTGGGTACTCGCACGCTGACATTTACCTGTATGTGCTCAAGGTGGCGCGACTGTACCGAGAGAAGCGCTCGAAGCGCCTGCAAGGAAAGGTGTTCGCGGAAAACAAACCCGAAGGAGGTAGTCAGCCATGACGGTGAAACAGTGGATCTTCTGGACCCTACCTTGGATCCTCTCGTTGCTGGATTCTTGGGGAATAGCACAAGGCCAGACAGCGGTGCAGCCGCAAATACAACCGCAGATCGTCGGCCGGCCGGTTCGAGACGGCCAAGTGACGACCGTGTTTCTGGCGCCGCGTTACGTGACGGCGATCCGGATGCCGGAGCCAATTAATTCGGTGGTAGTCGGCGACCCGGCCTCGTTCTCGGCGGAGCATTCGGATCGAGAACCGAACCTGGTATTCGTAAAGCCAATCACGGCAAAGGCGGCGCAAACCAACCTGCTCATATCGTCGACTCGCGGCCTGCAGGCAAGCTTGCTCCTGATCAGCCGTGGCGAACCGAAGGACGAGGGACAACCGGCGGTGGATTTCCTGATGCGGTATAAGCCAGCCGGCCAATTCATGATCCAACCCGCCGACTCGCCATCGGTGATGATCCCGAAAACCGTAGCCGTCGGCAGCAGGGCAATTGTGCGTGCCGCCTTGGGCCTGGCAGTTCCGATTGTGCCCGCCCCGTCGACCGCTCGCGGCAGTTCGACGGAACGACGGGCTTTGCCGCCGCCGGCGGCAGTAAATGCAACGAAAGAGGACCGCGCCGCTCTCGATGATCTTCTGGACCGTCAACGGCGTGCGCCCTTGCCCGTCCTCTACGGGCAGAAGCCGGGTATCTCGCCGCCGGGAAAGGAACTGGTTAAAACCGGGGTCAGCGAAGTGATCGATCAAGGCAGCGAAGTGGTGGTCTTGTTCTCAGCCGTGAACGTTCAGGACCATGCGGTCGAATTGATGCCGCCGCAGATTCAGCTGGGCGGTATGAAGAAAAGCGGGAAGATCATCCGCAAGTCACGCTGGTCGACGGCCGAGCAATTGCCCGTCACGGACTTCCGGATGAGCCGGCGCCGACTCGGCCCCGGTGAGCGATCTGATGGCGTGGTGGTCTTCCAGCGGCCATCTTTCAAACAATCGACCGAGACTCTGTTCCTTCAAATGGCTGAGTCGGGTGCGGTGGATCGCCCGGCTTTGGCTCCGATTGGTTTTGGAATTAGCAGTTTTCGAGAGGTGACCTATGACGCCCGATGACCGCACTCACGATGAGAAGCTCGAGCGAGAGATGGGCGAACAGGACGATCCCACGTTGACCACGCGAGTGAGCCGAACTGACAGCACTGGTGAGGAGTCGAGGCCGGTGGAGACCAGCCCGGCTGAAGCGCCGGCAGCATCGACCGGCATCGTGCAACAGATCTGGCGGCGGATCAAGGAAGAACGCAGCCGACCCAAACGAGTTGAGATCAACACCCGTGGCCAGAACAACATGGACCGTAGTAAGGCGTTTCTGGTTCTTGCCACGGCGGTCGTGTTGTGCGGCTTCGCCTTTCTCGCCTTATTCTCGACCTCTAGCTCGGAAAAAAGAGCGCAGGACCGGCGGACGAAGCCAAGCTTGGGTAGACCCGACAACGCAACCTCACAACAGGCGGGGCCTCCCGGATCCACAATCCCGCTGCTCAGTGCCGACCAGGGCACCGGCGATCAAAACGCCGAGCAACTGAGTCCGGACGATATCCTGGCGACGTCGCGCCGCGGGAACCAGCCGCCAGCAAAAGCGCCCAACGAGTATGCGCTGAACCAAGTGGCTCCCGTGAATGATCCGGCCCTCGAAGTGTACAGGCGGCAGAACAACTACGCCTACAATCCACCGCCGCCTCCACCAGCAACCACTGCGATCGCACCAGTCCCACAACAAATGAACGAGTCGGAGAGCCTGAAGAAATCCTCTCTTGTATTTGTGCGAAACACAACTTCGGCAACGGTGATGAACGCCAGCCAGGCGACGGCTCAGCCCGTAATTGAGCGAAAGGGGGTCTCGACGTTGATGCCGACCGGCAGCCGATTGGTGGCACGACTACAGACCGCTGTCAGTAGCGCCGTGAAGACGCCGGCCATTGCGGTGATCGAGTATAACTACGAGCGGAATGGGGAGATCGTCATTCCGGCAGGCACGAAGGCAATCGGACAGTTGGCGCAAGCCAATCAGAATGGCCAGGTGGGCCTTCGCTTCACAGCGCTCGAAATGCCCGATGGCAGCACCGAGAGCATCGAAGGGAGCGGGGTCAGTCTGGACTACGGTCCACTGAAGGGTGTCGTGAATGGACGGAATGGGATGAAGCGCGCCCTGGTCCGATCGATCACCGGCGTTGGGACGATGGCGGCCTATCTCGTAGGCGGACGCGGTTACGGTGGGCTAACCGGCCCGATCGACCAGAGTGTTCTGCTGCGGGAGCGAATCGCATCAAACGTCGGCCTCGCTGGCGAGCAGGAGTTGATGGCATTGGCATACACCCAAAACGTGGTCGTCATGGTTCCGGGCAACACGCGGTTCTACATCGTTCTTCAGGAACCGGTGACGGCACCAAATCGGCTCGATCTGACGCCGGCCGCGGCGGGCGCCCGAAGCAACATCGCCAGTCTAGAAGGGCAAGCTTTACCTACCGCGGCTGAGCTGCGGGAACTGATGGCGCTGAAGAACGAACTCGCCCGAATGTATCGGGAAGTGGCTGCCACGCGGGCCGCAGAACCACCGGCTCCGCAGCAGTGAGGAGACCATGGGCGCGAACTGGAAACCGCTCGAAGCGAAGCTCGGCGCGCTCCGGTGTGCCGGCTTCATGTTCATGGGCCGATTGAATGGGATTTATCAGTACAAACACGGAATCAGCCGGCGCTATTTGTTTCTCGACGACGAGGGGCGGGCCTACGAATCCGCGGAGAGGAATGACTTTCGAGAGATCGCCTTCGAAGAGGCTTTGAGACGGGTGGAAGAACCACTGGGAGCGCTCGGCGCAACGCTCGAGACCCCGTATGATGCCGCTTACGTAAGGCGGAAAGCGGCTGCACTGAGAGGGGCCGGAATCGAGACGTTGCGCATCTTCATCGAACCGGAAGACAGAACCATCTGAAGGCGTGTGGTGAGAGCATTCCAGATGAGGTAAAGTAGCCCAAGGAGTCGGTTGTGCGGCGTGATTACCAAGCGACCAGTCCGCTCCTCTGGGTGGCGACGCAGTTTGGGCGATTTCTGGGCGACGGATACCGGGAAATCCGCGGGCTCATCGCTTCAAACGCGCCGGACAATCTCAAGAGGGCCTTCACAGGCAGCATAGCTGCGCTCATTTTAGCCCTGCTGACTGTGATCGTGATCGCCTCCCAACTCCATCCTGCCGCGGTGATTCTCGCCGTTATCTGCGTCCTGCTCATCGTGTATGGCAGGACTCTGTTCCGGCGGCTGGCGCTGTTTGCTGGCTACTTTCTGTGTGGCTTTGTGTTGTTCATCGGCGCCGGGCTCATCACGACAGTGCCGCTTGAGAAGAGCTACCCGCTTCTGGCCAAGGCGGTCGCTGTTGGGTTGTTTGTCGTATTGTGCCTGGTGATCCCAGCCCTGCTGTCCATGCGGCCAAGGCAGGAGATCGCTGCAGGTGGCGGGGGTTGGGCTTCGGGCGCTGACCAGCTGAGAAGACCCACTCTCACCTTTGCCGACGTCGGAGGCATGGAGGAGGCTAAGAAGCAGATCCGCGAATTGGTCCAGGCGAACCTGAACGGAAAGAAGTTCGGCCAGTACGGAGTGTTCAGGAACGGCATCCTGCTCCACGGCCCGCGTGGAACGGGGAAAACGTTCCTGGCGGAAGCGGTGGCCGGAGAATTCAAGCTTAAGTATTTATGTGTGTCAGCTGCGAGTTTGGTCGACAAATATATCGGCCAGACTGAGGAGAATTTGGAAGCTATGTTCAGGACGGCACAAGCTCAGTGTCCCGTCCTGTTGTTCATCGACGAAATCGATGCAATAGGTACAAAACGACAGCAGCTTGGTGAATCGGATGACACGGGAGGAGCCGCTCGATCTTTCAACTTGAAAACGGATCGGTTGATGGGTTGTATCGACGATACCCGAAAACGTCCGGGTCTTATCCTCATTGCCGCCACAAACTTCTACGATGGCCTGGACCGGGCACTCGTCCGGGAGGGACGTTTCGATCTGCATGTTCGGCTCGATCTCCCTAACGAAGAAGAGAGGGCTCGGATCTTTGAGGCCCAGTTGGCCAAACGGCCATCGACGCGGGTTGATGTCCGAGCGTTCGCGAAAAGAACGCCGGGGTGGAGCGCCGCCAAGATTGGCACCGTGGTGGATCGGGCGGCGTTCTTCGCAGCGGAAGAGCATAGGAAGATCGAAGAACGGGATCTAGCACGAGCTTTGGCAGACACCGGGGGCAAGGACCGCGCTGCCTTCAAGGAAGTCGAATGGGCGGACGTCGTTCTGTCCCCTGATACCGAGGCGGATCTCCGGAACCTAGTTCGGTTGATGGATCCCGCCTACGGAGCGAGGCTCAAGCTGGCCGTGCCGGCCGGGCTGCTGCTGATCGGGCCTCCGGGCACCGGCAAGACCATGATTGCGCGGCTGATCGCGACGCAGACAAGACGGAGTTTCTACCCGATCACGGCCGCCGACGTCCTCGGCGGGGCAATCGGCGCATCCGTAAAGAAGCTCACCGAACTCTTTGCCCGAGCGAAAGAGAACAGCCCGTCGATCATCTTCATCGACGAGATGGATGGCCTGTTGCCCCGCAACAGCGGTTTTCAGTCGCAGCACGACATCCAACTGGTCGAGCAGGCGCGGAGCCTCATCAGTGAGCTTGAGCCGCAGCACAATGTTTTCCTGATCGGAACGACGAACCACCTCGACAGCATCGACGCAGCCATCCTGCGTGGGGGCCGTTTTTCCGAAAAGATCGAGATCGGCACACCCCACGAGAGCGGCTACCAGCGCCTGCTGAGGAAGCACCTAGACGGCGTCCAGTTGGTCGAGGGGCTGTCGGTAGAACTGCTGGTCGAAAGGCTGAAGGGCATTTCACCGGCCGATCTCGAAGCCATCTGTCATAGCGCCAAGCGCATGGCGATGAGGCGAATGGCGGAGGATGCCGAAGAATTGCCTCCGCTCATCTGGAATGATTTCATCGAGGCGATGAAGCGGGTTCAAGTTCAGTTTTCGAAGAGACCCTAACGGTCGCCTTATCTCCTCTTCCCACCGAGATGTTTCTCCCCTTTTGAACTCGCCAAGAACCCCGTTAGGAGACTTTTGAAAGCAGCAGGCGATTTGAACTATTCTGCCTCCACGATCTGGTAGCCGCTTGCGGGCCTGGGCTTTTCCGCCGGGTCTTCGGTGCGGAGACCAGCGCTGAATGCCAATCACATGGAGGTTAACCGCACCATGAATCAATTCGTACAACGGGTTGTCGTCGCGCTTGCACTCTGCCTCGTCATCGTGCAAAGCGTGGCGATCGCTCAAAACCTCGGGGCTGCCCCGCAGGTGAACGTCGCAGTACAGGGCCAAACAGGAGCGCAGCCGGAAGGCGCCTTCCTCAACTTCGTCAACTGGATCGGCAACGTGATCGCTCCGGTCGGCGCGGGCGTCGCAGTGTTGGGAGCCATCGGTAGCTATGCCACAGGGAGAGGCACCTTCCGGTGGATGGTGACCGCAGCCGGACTACTCGCCATCTCGGGTGTCACCCGGTTGATCGAGTTCTGGATCGCCCAGGGCGGCGGCGGCGTTTCTTGAGGCCCGGTCGTCACGATTCAGCAAGCACGTGGGCGGGCCGGTTTCCAATGGAGCCGGCCTGCCGGGTTCCCAAATAGGGGAAAACGAATGGCAGTCCCACAACTCGTACTCGACGCAATCCGATTTCTGCTGGCGTTAGCTGCTCCAGCCGCACTTGTCGCGCTCGTCCTGGCGGGAATTGCGTTGCGACGCGAGGGAACGACATCGTTTTCGGTGGGCGGAGGCGGATTCTCGAAATGGATGTTCTGGGCCATCGTGATGATTACCCTCCCGCAGGTATTCGGATGGTTCGCTTTTTGGGGCGTCGGTGCGCCACTTCCCGGTGGCGGCATCGGCAACGGATGGATGTCAGCGTTCGCGAATGACGCCGTGATCTTCGTGAACACCTTCGTGATCGGCCGTTTGGTACCGGTCCTCGCGGCGTGGATGGTTCTTCGGTCAGTGATCGACTGGAGCGAGGGCTACACTCCGTTAGCCTCGATCCTTGGCGCCATGTTTCTACTGGCGATCCCCGCGAGCGCTGCTCTTCTCCAAGGTTGGAATGACGGGACGCGCTTTGGGACGGCCGCGGTCCTCGAAGGGGCTTGGACGTACACCGCCAGCCGGATCATGCCGATCGCGGCCGGACTGGCTGTCATTGGCGCCGTTGTGAACTTCGCGTTCGGGCGCCCAGCCATCCGGCTCATCGGTTCCGCCGCAGCGTTCCTGACCGTCTCCGCACTGTGGCGCTTGGTCGTTTCGATGATGTAGCACTCGAGGTCGCATGAACTTCCTCACTGGCATTACAAACCTGACGAATTGGACGGGCAACGTCATCATGCCGACGCTCGCCGCGTTGTTCTTCGCGCTCGGCGTCCTCCGCTACGCGCACGGCCAGGCACACACCTATGCGCCGTGGGCGGGCTTTCTCTGCCTGATGGTTTCGGGTGTCTTGCGCGGCATCGAGAAGTTCGCGGCGCAGGCCGCATGGAACAACCCGGACTTGGTCTGGATCACGCTTCGGGGCTTGGTGAATTGGACGTGCAACGTCTTTCTCCCCGTATACGCGGTGCTGCAACTGTTGCACGGATTCATGATGTACGCGGGCATCGGTCATCGCGTCTATGCCGGCGGTGCCTGGATGCGGCATTTCAGCGCCGCTGCACTGTGCCTGGCGTTGTCCGGCTTGCTGCGGCTGGCGGAATGGTTCATCGCGCAAGGACTGGGTGGCATTAGCTGAAGGGAGGACAAGAAAAGCGATGGCACTGAATATCAGCCCGGTTCACCGCAATCTGCATACGCGGGTGAGCTTCCTCTACCTGGAATTCGAAGACTGGTTCGTCGTGATCGGATTGGCGGCCCTCACCAATATTTTTGGCCGGTGGGTCGATCGCCAGATGTTCGGGATACCCATGAACGTGTTTTTGCAGTATATCGTCCCAGTGCTGAGCATCCCATTTCTCATGCTGTTCAAATACGGGAAACCTCGCGGTTATCTGAAAGACTTTCTGGCCTGGCACACTAAGCCCCGGATCTATTGCGGACTCGAGCCGGATTCGGCAATGAAGCTCGACTACTTCAAAGAGGAGAAGATCGATGCCAACGACTATCGAACAGCATAAGGCGTCTCTGCACCAGCCAGCGTTTTCCGAGTTGCTGCCGGTGCGCGACATCTTGAGCGATGTGATCATCCGGACCACGGGCGCTTTAGTCGCGGGCTATGAACTCAGTGGCATCAACTCGTACTACCACAGCGACGATGGCCGGAACCGGACGAAACTGGCGCTCGAAGCGCTGATCCGGTCACTGCCCGAGCGGTCCATGCGAATGCAAGTCCGGTTCGAGATTGCTGAAGGGCTTGGTGATCTGCGGGAGCGATATCAGCAGCAACTCCGGAATCAGAATCCGACGCTATTGGCTCTCGATCGCCTCAGGATGGACGCCTGGATAAAAAAGGAGCACGAAGGCTACTATTTGTTGCCACTTCTACATGCCTACTTCCACTGGAATCCAACTGTTCATCACGAACTTCCCGGCGCCGCTTTCGGCAAGGCAGTGACGAAGCGCTTCAGCCTCGATACCTTTAGCCTGTCCGCGAATAGATGTATCCAACGAACAGCGCGCGAGCACGAAGACGCCTTGGCGGAATTCGGTTCCATCCTCTCTGGTGTTGAGCAGACGTTGAGAGCGACAGGGATGGGAGTTCGGCGGCTTACAGACGTAGAGATCTTCCTCGAAATGAAGCGCGCCCTGAATCCGCTGATGATCGACCGAGTCCCGCTGCGGCGGCCGGAGTCTTCGCTACAGCATCGTAGCGCCCGGGAACAGATCGTCAATACGAACATCGAACATGAGGAAGAGACCTACATTCGAGTCGGCGGCCTCTTGTACTCGTTCATCACTTTGAAGGACCTGCCCGATGCCACCTTTCCGGGGATACTGCGCGATCTTGTTGGGCTCGACTTTCCAATCACGGTCAACACCGACGTCATGATTCCGGACCAGGCGGCGATGATCAAGCACTACAAGGGGCGCCTCAAGAAGATGCAGGCCGCCCAACGGGACTCGCATGGCGGCTACCGCATCGACATCGATGCGCAGGTGGCACAGCGCCAACTGATCGAGACACTCGAGAATCTGATCGCGAGTTCGCTCAAAACGTGTCGCACCAGCATGGTGATCGGTGTCCGCACGTCGCAACCCGTGCAGAGCCACCGTGACCTCACCGAACAGGAGCGGGTCTTGTCGGACCGGCGTCAGAAGGTTCTGTACACGGTCATGCAGATGAACGGAAGCCGGGGGCTGCCCGAGGACTTGGCAAAGCGGCGGTTGTTCATCGGGGGTCTTCCCGGTATGAGCGAGGAGAATCAGCGGGAAAGTGACTGCCTGACAGTGCATGCGGCCGACCTGCTGCCAATGGAGACCTCCTGGCGCGGCACGCCGCAGTCGCCGCTGATTCTGCTCGATACGCCTCAGCGTCAACTCGTGCCGTTTTCTCCGTGGGATTCGTCTCTCGCAGACGCGAACCTGCTGATCATGGCAGCATCAGGCGGCGGGAAAACCTTCATGGCGATGCTGTTCTTGCTGATGATGGCAAGACTGAAACCGTTGATTTCGATTCTTGAGCGCGGTGACTCGTACCGGCCGCTAGTGGAGTTGATGGGTGGGCGGTCGATCGAGGTGGATCTCGAAGGAAGCGTAACTCTTAATCCATGGGATCTGGCACCGGGTGCGACGACGCCAGGAAAGGATAAGATTGCTTTCCTCAAGAATCTTACCCGCCACATGATCGGGGACAGCCCGAATTCGGACACAGCCCTGCTCGACAACCTGCTCAGTGAGGCGATTAGCCGCACCTACAAACGCTGCGCAATCCGGCACAGCAACCCGACGCCGACATTCAATGATCTGCGAGAAGAACTCCAGCAATGGCGTGATGAAGAGCGCATCGAGCGGACCGTGGAGGAAGCCAAGTTGGCGGCTCTCAAACTCCGCGAGTGGACTGGCGAAAAGGGCGTTTACTCGAAATTGTTCGACCAGCACACCACGTTGAAGACTGACGCCGACTGGCTGTTCTTCAACGTGGAAAGGTTGAGCGACGATCCAAAGCTCGAAATCGCCATGAGCATGATGATTGCGCATGCGATGCAGGAGCGGGCCTCCGGCAGAACCGGCCAAAACAGCATTACAGTCCTCGACGAGTGTTGGTCACTGCTCGATTCCAACGTCCTGGCTCCCGAAGTGGTGCAGTTATTCCGCACAGCGCGCAAACGCGGCGGTAGCGTCTGGGGCATTTCGCAAACGATCGAGGACTTCGTCGGAACAGACACGCAGCCCCGTATCCACGGTCCCGGTATTGTCCGCAACGTCTCCACGAAAATCATCGGCCGGCAGCCGGGAGACGTGAGCCCGCTTGCGACTCATCTGGCACTGAACCAAGTGGCGTTGGACGAGATCAAGCACTTCGGCGCACCCCGGAAGGGACGGAGCGCCGACGTTCTGCTGGTGATTGGTGAGAAGGCGGAGACCACGCAAACGATTCGTCTCGTGCCAACGCCAGTCGAGTATTGGGTATGTACGACATTCCCGCGAGAACGCGTTTATCGAACCTATTGCTTCGCCAATAACCCGACTCGGCCACCGCTGGACGTGTACCAGGAACTCGCTCAAAGGTTTCCGAACGGACTAGCGGACGTGCCGGCCCTTCCCGAAGAGCTATCGGGGGCGGTGACTGGTGTGAGCGCGTCAAGGCAAGGAGAAGCCGGATGAAGCTCCTATCGCTTATGCTCACAAGTCTGCTGGCGTTCTTCCTAGTGACCCGCGTGCGCCGGGTTGTTGCTCTGACCTTGGTCGGAGCGATAGCGTTTACGGTCGTCGCGCCGCCGGCAAAGGCTCAACTTGGCATCCCGGCCATCATCGCAGCGGCGGCGCAGGTAGTGGGCACGATCAACAACGTCATCAGGCCTCTGCTAAACGCCATTCAGGGCACGATTGGGGCGATCAACGGAGTTCTCAATCAGTTCCGCAATCTCTGGGAGCAGGTCGTGTACCCACTCCAGTTGATCAATCGAGCGCGGGCGTTGGTGAATTCAATGATCGCCCAGTTTCGCGGCCTCCTCACCGCTCTGATGCGGGTGAATGTGTCAAGCGCCCAACTGCCGAACCCCGTTTTGCTCGAGGGTATCATTCGCAATCGTGGCACCGGAGACTTCGCTCAACTAAGCAACGCGTTCGGTCAAACCTATCGCGCAATTCCCCAACCGGCGGACGCGCACCCCATAGAACGAGATCTTGCGGACATCGACGATGCGATGGCCCTGGCGAATCTCAAGACGCTCAAGGCGTCGGATGCCATGGTGGACCAGATGATGGGAGCCGCGGACGCTATTGAAGACGAGGGCGTGAATATGGCTCCTGGCTCAGCACCGTTCCTGGCAGCGGCGGGGATCATCGCATCTGTAAAGAGCCAGGCGATGATGCAGCGAATGTTCGCTGCGGCCATCCGCCAGGAGGCGGCGCGCGTGGCGCACGACAACACAGTGCGGAAGCGGAATGCCATGTTTGGAGCGCAGTTTCGAAACGACGTGCAGACGATCTTCAAGAAGTAAGGAGAGAAACGCCATGCCGGAGATTCTTCGACGCGTGAGAGGCCTCACGAGTTGGGTCTGGACACAGCGCACCAAGATTCTGGTGCTGGTCCTGATGATGACGATGGTTGTGCCGCAACCTGCAAAGGGTCAATTTATCGATGCCGCTGCAATTGTGTCGGCGATCGGGGCGATCAACACCGCAATCACGAACGTTATCGGCGCCGGCTTGCGCGACATCAGCGGTGCGCTGAATGCGGTTAACGGGGTGTTGAACGCTATTCAGAGCTTCTTCCAGAGCACCGTCTACCCGTTGGACGCCATCAACCGCGCTCGAGGCGTGGTCGGCGCGGTGCAGGGTTTCTACAACGTCATCCGGGGTTTGGTAAATCTCAACGTTGCCAGTGCGACGCTCGCGAATCCTCGCCAACTCGAAGCGGTGCTGCTGTCGCGAAATGCGGGAAGCATTGCTCAGGTGGCAAACCGGTTCACTACCGTCTATCAGGCCATACCTCCTGCGACCGATGCCCCAGCGCCGGTTCGGGATCTGATCGACATGACGGACGCGACCGCGCAGGCGGCGTTGAAGAAAGCGATTGCCATCGACGCCGCCGCGGACCAGTTGATGGATGCATCCGATCAATTGGCAGCTGAACTCGCTGTGGCGGCGCCGGGAACGGCTCCGATGATTGAGGCACAATCGGCGGCCATGTTGGTGAAGGCGCACGCGCTAACCCAGTCTGCGACAGCGGAACTGTTCCGCATCAGGGCGATCGACATGGCGAACACCGGCGCGAGCCTGAAGTTCAACGCGAATCACGCGAGCGATACGCGGCGAGATCTGACGAACATGTTTAAGAAGTAAAGGGGGAAGCGATGTTCTTCTTTGAGCAGACATTCCAAACTGTGCTGAATGGCATCGATGCCGCTGGAGGTCCAATGGGGGCAATTACAAACATAGCCAATGCGATTCTTCTGCTCTGCGCGCTCTTTGCCGTCTATGAGGCATACGCCAGAGGAGGAGACGCGCGCATGATCGGCATCGCGGCGGCCAAATTCCTGATCCTCGGGTTGATCGTCTCCAACTACAGCACGATCTTCCGGAACGTCAATGGCGCTTTCAATCAGGTCGCGGCGACGATATCCCCCAATGACTGGGCCAACAACTGGATGCTCCAGGTCAATCAATACTTCAACGGCCTGGGGAACGCGAATTGGTTCAATCTGGTTGTCAGCAGCATCGTGGCTCTGGTCAGCGTGCTCGTGCAGTTGATCGCCGCCATCGTCTTTCCGATCGCGCTGCTGATCTTCACAATCCTTTACTGCTTGTACGGGGCCGTGTTGTACGCGGTCGGGCCGATGGTGCTCGCGCTCTATCCAGCCTTTGGTGTCGGGCAACTGGCGCGGAGTTACCTGGTCAATGTGTTTGTCTTTCACGCTTGGGGCATCGTCTATGCCCTCTTCAGCGTCCTTCTGACGGCCATCAACGCTCAGAGCTTAGGCGCCATGCTGGCCGCTAACAGTTTGGGGGGATGGTTCCAAGGCGCGAGCGGAGCGCTGCTGATGTCGCTGGCGAGCATTCTGTTTGCAGTGATGGTAGCGCTGATCCCGTTTCTCGCGCGGCGCATTGTGACCGGGGAAATTGGCAGCTCGATGATGACAATAGTCCACACAGTGAGTGCCGCAGTCGGTTCTTTCAAGTTCAAAGGGCGTGAGCCCTGAGTTTGAACGATCCTCATAAACCGGAATGACACCTTTGTGGGCTTTATTCGGAAGAGAACAGGAGCAACGAACATGTTCCAGCGCAGGAAGAAAGATGAGTCGAGCGAACCAGTACCGGAGAGAGCGAGGTACACGAAGTATTACGAGCACGATGGTCAGCTTCGAGCGTACGCGAACCGGTCGATGCTGATGGCTGGGCTGTTCGGGGTGATCGCTTTGGTCTCCCTCGGGTTTGCAATCTATGTGAGGCTGCAGCCGGCGACCGTCATTCGCGTCTCCGCGGATGGGGAAGCGACCGTAGTCGGCGCCAGGCCGACGAATACCGCGCCGGAGATGAGGAGCGGGTTGCTAAGCGTCCTGGCTGCAAAACCGGCGGGTGAGGCGGCGCCGACTGACATTGAGGGCCGTGCCGTCGTAAGAAAGTTTCTCGAAAGTTACATGCGGTACACCCCCACGTCGGTCGACAAGAATCTGGCCGACGCGCTCAACATGATGACCGCCAACTTGCGGATGTACAGTCTCAATCTACTCCGGGACCAGGACTTGATCGGCAAGATCAAAGAGGAGCAGATCACCTCCTCGTTCAAGATCCGGTCGATCGACCCGCTCCCTGGTCAGGCGTGGACGTTTCAGGCCTTTGGGGTGAAGGAAGTTCATCGAGTCAGGAATAAGAGCGAGTTCACCGATCGAATCGTTGGCAAGTATCACGTCCGGCTGATTCAGGAACGGCGAACAGAACGTGTGCCGAGCGGCCTGCTGGTCGCCGAATACAGGGAAGAACAGATGGTCGGTGAAAAAGATACCGGACTTTTGCAGGAGTCAAGCCTCCTGGGGAACCGGTGATGGATTCTGCCGCCCCCGGTTTCAGCGAGAGGGCATCTCCGGATCGGGGGCTGGTGGGAGCGAAGCCAGCGCAATCTGGCGAAACAGCGTACCTGAGAGAGGACGCGACGCGGCCCGCAGCTCGCAAGGGCGCGCGGGCCGCGAATGAGTTGGAAGGAGGCGATTCGATGGCGACAGCGATAGAACCAGCAACGAGCGGCCTCGCGGAGCCAAGGGCCGCAGCAGGCAAGAAGGAGCGCAGTTCCCGGCGCCGGCGCCGGACCAAAACGGTGGAGCCTTCGACGGCCCGCTACTTTTTGATCCAGGCGTCGGGCAGCGACGGGCTCCAGCTCGGTCAGGAAGTCGCGTCGGAAAACGAAGCGCTCACCGCATCGTTCCGCGCGAGTGGCAGCTACGCCGTCGTGACCGAGTGGAAGGCCGACGTCGATGTGAGCACAGGCGCACCAGTGATCAAGAAGGAGGGTGTCCAGCGCGAGAAGAAATAGCGGATTCATAACCGGCAGCACCGGCTTCATGCACGTAGGTGTGTAAGCGACCTGTAGCTCTGATACAGGAAAGTGCTGGTCGGGTTTCCACGTGAATCCTGGCCAGAGTTCTCACCAACCCTGGCCCCGGATAGCGAAGAGATCCATTCCAGCGGACTCCTTGCTGTTCTGCCAACAGACGGAAAAGGAGAAGTATCCATGTTGAAAAACAAAATGGCGACACTACTCACAGTCGTTTCGGCAATGCTCATCAGCGCGGGCATGACCTGGCAACAGCGTCTGCTCTTCGTTGGCGGCATAGCGTTCGGCGTGGTGGTGGAAGCGCTCCCGAGTCTTGTGGATGAGCTGAAGGAACGCGTCGCGGAATGGCGGCGAATCCGGCAGTTCACTGTAAAGACCAAGGCAGCGTAGCAGTAGAACAACCCGGTGACGGCTCTCTGAGCCTGGCACCCGGGAACTTGATTAAGTTCACGGCAACAGGCGGAAGGAGAGCACCGGAGACGGCGCTCCTGTCTGTCTGTTGCTCATTCAACAGAAACAGATAAGGAGATGCCCAATGAAAACCATAGTTACGTCCCAATTGCCAGTTTTGGCGTTGGAGATCGATCAGGAAGGAACGGTAGCCCAGAAAAGCATGCAGCTCACCAGGCAGGGACAACTCGACAACACGTTGCTCGATGCCCTTTATCCGGGGATTCGAGTGGCGACGGTTGAGATTCCTGGCAGCGAGCTGGATGACTATGGGCGCGCCAAGGTGGAACAGGCTCTGGCGAAGTTCACTGTGGGTGGGGTGGAGTATCGCCTCATCGGCGCATCGGGCTCCGCGAAGAACGGCAAATACTACGCCGTCAGCAAAGAGTTCGAGCAGCCGATCGCCGAGCGGTTCCAGCAGTGGCCGGAAGCTGCGATCACCTACTTCGGGATCTTGATCTCGCCCTGCAAAGTGCGGGTCGAAGAACCGGACGTGCGGGTGCTCGTCGTGGAAGACCACACCCTCGGTACGAATGACTGTCGCGGTTGGATTCGGCGTTCTCTGTTTGAAAAGCTGGGTCTTCCCGCGCGTCACTTCTACCAGTTCCGTCTCGCATTCAACCGGACCCAGGCCAAAGGGAGCTTCAAGGTCATGGAGAGTGACGTCGCGGATCATCTCAGCGCCGACATCATCCTGCCGAAGAGCTCCATGAAGCCAGCGCTGCCGGAGAAGTCCTCGTGGGTGAAGCTCTGTTTCGGCGATGCGCAGATGTTCCGGGGCCCAATCGTCCTGGGTATCCGGGAAGTCTCGCGGGAACTGGAGTACGAGTCGAGCTACACGTTGTTGACGCATGCTCCGGAGTCCACCATCGACCTGGAAGTCCTGCCACACGCGCTCCAGCAAGTGCAGACACTCAAGACGACGGTCGAGGAGAACAACTTCGATGAGCTCTTCCGGCTTCTGGGGACCTCGAAAACGTCACGCCCAGCACGCGGAGACGAGGACGCCACAGAAGACGGAGAGTACACGTCCGCGGAGCGAACGGTTGTGGAGGCGGCGCTCAAGGCTGACGGCTCCGGCCAGTTGGTCAAGTTCCCCTTCATCAACAACCAGCTCCAGCGGATCTTGTGCCGGTGGGCGTACAAGCTGGCGACGGCGGGAGGGTTCAGACTTCCGGCTTTCGCGCTAGCGGATGACGGCTACCTGGTGCTCGACAACGGACGGGTCTACTCGGGTTCCGATTG
>WNFZ01003022.1_pt1 | contig 15831 bp, 17 predicted proteins | sample 5400081 | NCBI WGS metagenome assembly WNFZ01 (sample SAMN13153365, study PRJNA577476) | soil metagenome | isolation source: 80 cm soil or saprolite under grassland replicate 1 | place: USA:California | collected 2016-06-15 | reverse complement strand
GCTTAGGCATATTTGGAATGGAGAAGTTTTCATTATTTTTTTAGCATAGAGTTAAATTTTTATTATTTTTTTAGGATGGACTTGAATATGGGTTTTTTTTTGTTTTGGAATTATCCCTATAAGAAATTTATATATGGAAATGATACGTTTTGTATATGTTTTATATACGTTTTTACAAATTCCGTATCATAATTCCGTATATTTTATAATGAGTTGTTTTTACAAAAAAATTCATATATACGGAATTTAAAAAAACTGTAAAAATTATAAGAAATTATATATACGGAATTTTAAACCGTAGAAATTATAAGGAATTATATATACGGAATTTTTAAACTTACACTAATTGCAACTATTGAAGAAATATTCTCTTTTCATAACAAATCCTTTTTTACAATACTTAAAATATTAATTTTTCTACAATTTTTTAAACTATTTTTTTCGAAGTGGACGGCCCTATTAATTTTAAATTTGTGAAATATTTACGTTTATATGCTCTTTTAAAAAAGTAAAAAATTATAAAGTAAAAATTTATACATTCATCACTTGCATGAATATTTTATAATTAATAACTTTATTATAATAAATTAAAATATACACTATTATTTTTAAAATATTTTGTTTTTTTCTATCGCTTTTGCCGTTTTTTCAGTTAAAGTAATGACTGCTGTATAACGAGTTCCACCTTCACTTATATCAAGTTTAGCTGTACCATGTACAGCTTTTGTCAACCAACACCATATAGAATTTGATGCTAGTTCAATAGCAATACCATATTCAGGATAAAAAAAATATCCATCTTTAACTGTTCCTTCATCATAAACATAACCTACTGCAAACTCTGATCGGTCATTATCTCTATGTCCTACAGCTTGATAATTTTTTGTACAAAATACTGCACCAATAACTTGATCATTATTTAATTTTACTTTTTCTTTAAATTCATCATATGATACTGTAGTAAAAGGTAAATACCTTTTCCCATAATTATATAACCAAAATGCCAGGGTATTTCCATCATCATCAAAAATTCTTTGTGTATCAGGATTACTAGCATCTTTCTTGTAAGCATAGGAACCAGGTATTCCATCCAAAAAATTGGCACGAGTACCATGAGCGACCATATTTCCAACAGAGTCATGTGATTTTCCACGGTTAATTTTATAATGAGCGTCTATTGTATTTTTAATTTTAATTCCAAAATGGTTTTTTAAATTTTCTGAACCTGCACCTCGTATAACAGCTCCTATTTTCTTATCATCATGATACAAAATGACTGATTTGTTTCTGTCTATAATTCTTATTTGTTCATCCTTTAATATGTTAATATGTTCATTTTCATCACAACAAGAAACAAAATGTCCCAAATATTTTTCTGCTAAATCAGTCCTATATTGTACTTTTACATCTTTTATAAAATTTTTATCCTTGCTAAAATCTAAATCCTTTGGAGTAATCTTAATTTTCTTATACCAGCATTCTAATAATTTCGACAAATTTTCATTATTTTTATTTTTTTTGAGAAGATTTCCGAAAGCCGATATAGGATCCTTTAAATAAAATGAAATTAACGTGATTAAAATACCATTTAATTCTGAAAATAAGCAACCCATAAATATAAAAATTCCCAGTCTTATGTGCAAAATAGGTCAAAAAAATATGGTAATAAAATAAATTAAAATACTCATTACATTCCTTCTCCCATAAATCGAATTGAATTAATTCTTTTCTCGTACGAAATTCGGTTAGGGCAATCCTATCCTCCTCCCGAAGTCATTAAAAAGATTTAAAACCATTCTCATTATAAAAGTCAGATAGGAAGAGCATTTAATTACATTTATACCATTCATAATAGTTCTAATTAATACTTACAATATCTTCAATTTCTTTATTTTTAAACCAATTTTTAAACCTTTCTGCGTCTCCAAATAAAACTATAAGTTGATTATTGGTTAAACAATTGAGCGAATTAATAATTTCAGCTGAATTATCGTTAAACATAGGCATTTTAAGTATTAGAAAAAAATTCTGAGAGACGAAACATAAAGAAAAAATTAGTGATTTGATTTAATTGAAGTTTCAAGAAAATTACAAGGACTCACCAAAACTGAAAAATGATAAATTAAAAACACCAAAAAAGAAATTACGGACTCCTTCAAAGACTGAGATATATAGGTAGAGTACAAATAAACTAAAATAATTTTAATAATTAATGATTTTAAAAAAATACATTAAAAAAAAACTTTGCAAGAAAAAAATACGTCAAAAAAAAACCTTACAAGAAAAACTTTCAGGTGCGCCCCAAAAAATGTTTTTTTGCCAAGTGAAATCTAACTTAAATAGGTTAGTTCATCATCTTATCTTCACACTACTAGTCAAAAAAAGAAAATTTATTTGACTATGAATATTAAAGATGTTGGCCGTAATTGATTGGCTGATGCTGCAATATTATGACATACAGCATTATGGTTACAACTCTTGCCTTAATGTAGTATATTTGCTGTAATGCCTTAATGCTGTAACATTAATGCCGTAATGTTGTAATTAAAGACTTTGTAACTGACTTTATGCTTTCTGTTCTACAAAATAAAACAAAAAAAATGTTAGTGCCGTTTCTTAAAAATTGAATAACCTCCCATCCTCTTCATTTACCTAAGATCCTCCTATAAAAAAACATTCTTCCCTATACACCTACTCAAAGTCTGGTTCGTTAGGTCTAAACCGGCACATTCCTACAAAGATAAAGTAAAAAGAAACGTTAGCAATGTTTCTCAAACAATTATAAAAAAAACACGCTCCCCCATACATCTACCTAAAGTCCAGTTTGTCCAATGCCGATGTCCCTATAATAGAAAAAAAAAGAAATATTAAAATATGAGTGTTTCATAAAAATAAATAAAAATAACCTCCATTACCTCGTCAGTGTAAAGTCTGGTTCGCGTCTAATTTCAAGAAGCAAACGTCCCTATAATAGAAAAAAAGTCAAAAGAAACGTTAGAAAACGTTCTTAAAAATAAATTATTCACCTAAATTCCTTTACCTTTTTGTCTATATATAATCTCATCAAAAAATGTCCTAAACGGACTCAGAAAAATTCTCCATCAAAATCTCCATCAAAAAATGTCCTCAACGGACTTTTAAAAAAAATCACCAAAATCTCCACCAAAAAATGTCCTCAACCAAAATCTCTATGAAAAAATGTCCTAAATGGACTCAGAAAAATTCTCCATCAAAATCTCTATGAAAAATGTCCTCAACGGACTTTTTAAAAAAATTCTCAACCAAAATCTCCATCAAAAAATGTCCTAAACGGACTCAGAAAAATTCTCAACCAAAATCTCTATGAAAAAATGTCCTAAACGGACTCAGAAAAATTCTCAATCAAAATCTCTATAAAAAATGTTCTCAACGGACTTTTTAAAAAAATTCTCAACCAAAATCATCAAAAAATGTCCCAAACGGACTCTTAGAAAAATTCTCAACCAAAATCCCTATGAAAAATGTCCTAAACGGACTCTTAGAAAATTCTCAACCGAAATCTCTATGAAAAAATGTCCTAAACGGACTCTTAGAAAATTCTCAACCAAAATCTCTATGAAAAAATGTCCCAAACGGACTCTTAGAAAAATTCTCAACCAAAATCTCTATGAAAAAATGTCCCAAACGGACTCTTAGAAAAATTCTCAACCAAAATCTCTATGAAAAAATGTCCTAAACGGACTCAGAGAAAAATTCTCAACCAAAATCTCTATGAAAAAAATGTCCTAAACGGACTCTTAGAAAAATTCTATATAATAAATATAGATGGATTATTAAAAAACGGTTTATAAAAAATTTATAATACCGTTATACAAAATGGAAATACAAATGAAGATCTGACTTTTTAAATCGGCTATACAATTTCAAACATATGACATCAGATCCCAGTTTTATATGTATTCTTGAGTTCAACTCGAGTTCAACTCGAATTCAAAAGCGAAACAATTTAAGTCAAAATAAATAGCCAAACTTAACGAAAAAATTGGTAATGTTATAATGAAATTATTGGTAAATTTTATATAAATCATCTTTAATTAAGCTAAAAAACTTGGACAAATTTAATCAAATCAATAAATTTATATAAATTTAACAGCACAAATTGAGCACGAATCCAGCACAACTTGTACTCAAAATATTAGAGAAAAAAAAAATGATCAGCCCCTCAACCTTAATGATCAATATAATTAAACATGTACAGTAATTATATTGCGCATCAGTGAGTAAAATGCGGATTTTGCCCATTATGACTATATTTATTGTGTGACAGATTTTTTTAAGCGGATATTGCTGTTCTAATGTTCTTTAAAAAATTTACTATCAAGAAAAAAAATAAAAACTTAAACCAAAAAGGAAATTCTACTTAACCAATTGGGATCAACTAAGCCCTCCTGCTCCCGCATCTTTTTTTTAAAAAAGAAAATTTTCCTGCATTTTATGATCCGGTTATTTAACAAATATATCAATTAGAACATGTAACTGGACTTAAACAAGAAATGGCTGAGCTATATTGCGTAATTTATGGCTATGTTATATGGCTATGTTTATAATACCATTTGATAATCTAATGCAGTTTTCATTTTTTAGATTTTTAATAATTGCGTTGAGATTTTCTAAAAAAATACTATAAAATAATGAGCTATTCCTTAATTTAAAAATTTACCATGATTTTTTTGTTTAAAAAAAATGAAAAAAACGTTTTTCAATAAATATAAAAAAAAATGCATATATATAAAATAAAAAAATAAAAAAAATTGTTCGCTCTCAAAAAAAAAAATTTTTGTTCTTTCTCCTTTACTCAAAAAAAAAATTTTGTTTCCTAAAAAAAATTTTTTATTCTCTTTCCTTCACTCAAGAAAAAGTTTGTTCTCTCTCCCTCGCTCAAGAAAAAAAAAAGTTGTTTGTTTTCTCTCCCTCGCTTAAGAAAAAAAAAGTTGTTTGTTCTCTTTCCCTCGCGCTTATAATGTATAAAAAAACTAATGACAGCACATATAATAATAATGAAAAAGAAGAGGAGGATGACAAATTGCTAAAAGCAGAAAAATTGGCCATCGATGGGCTTTTAGGAATTTATATGGTTACGGCTAGAGCAATGAAAGATAAAAAACTGTAAGTGAAAATATTTAAAATAAAATAAAAAAGAAAAATCTTTAATTTTAATCATATTTTTTTAGGGCAAGAGACGTGCCATCTATTTTTAATAAAATATCTGAAATTTATGAAACAGGTAGTTAAATTTTATTTATATAAATATATTTAACAACTAAAATTTTGATGATATTATTAACATCCCAAGTAGTAAAAGAACAAGAATGGCAACACCAACAGCAACAGCAACAGCGGCAGCATAATCAACAGCAACAGCGGCAGCATAATCAACAGCAACAGCAACAGCATCATCAACAGCAACCGCGGCAGCATCATCAACAGCAACAGCAGCAGCATCATCTTAGCAATTATCAACAACCATCGCGCCAACTTCACCAATCATCGTCACGTCAACCTAACCAATCACACCAACCATCATCATCAGGTTCAGGTAATGGAATTTATCAGTTTAATATAAAATTGTTTTATAAATCATTTTGACAACTTATTAAATAAAAATTTTAAATTCAAAGTGCAATGTCTCTATTGCTATCAAGATCATTGGCTTATTCATTGTAAAGAAATACCGCCTAAATACAGAGGCTATTGTATAAGATGCTGGAGTTCTACAAAACATCACGCTAAAGACTGCTCCAGTAACAAAAGAGTGGAACCGTGGCTCTGATAATTTTTTTTGTAAGTAAAATTTAAAATAATTAGCTTTGATTTTTTGAAATTTATAAAGCTAATTTTTTTTAAAACTTTTTTTCAGTATCTTAGATGGGGGTGGACTTTTTTTTTTTTGAAAAAAAATTTTTTTTTTAGTTCCGATTGGGGTCGGGCAAAAAATTTTTTTTAAATATCCGATTGTGGTCAGATTTTTTAAGATTTTTTGGTTCCGATTGGGGTCAGAAAAATTTTTTTTTAAATATCCGATTGTGGTCAGATTTTTTAAGATTTTTTTGGTTCCGATTGTGGTCAGATTTTTTAAGATTTTTTTGGTTCCGATTGGGGTCGGGTAAATTTTTTTTAGTTTTTTAGTTTTTTTTATTTTATAATATTTTTTTTTAGTATATTAATATATAAATAAATAATTTAGTAATAAAATCTGACTTAGCTTACACAAATTTGTTAAAATTCTATATGTTTATATGATATTCACTATATTTATTACGTTTTTTAAAATTCTGTTTTTAAATAAGCACTTGAAAAATGAATCCATATAAAATATATGGAATTATGATACGAAATCCATAAAAACGTACACAAAATGTATCATTTCTGTATATAAATTTCTTATAGGGAATTTATTATTAATCGATCTTTGAACTTTAAAATTAAATGGTACTAAGGAAAATTCTTGAGAATTTTTCTTAACAATCGCAATTTCAATTTTATTAATCGATCTTTGAACTTTAAAAATCAAGGAAATTCCCAGAGAAATTAAAAAACACATGGAATTAAATATACCGTATCTTTCATTAATTGTACTAATATCTCATTAATTTACGAAAAGAACAGTATACATGATACTGTTATAACATACACTTATAATATTATATTTTGCGAACAGTATATACATTTATAATACCGTATCTGTCATATTAAAAGTATTTTGCAAACAGTATACATTGATACTGTTATAACATATACTTTATAATACCGTATCTATCATATTAAAGGTATTTTGCAAACACTATATATGATACTGTTATAACGTATAAACAACATACATTTATAACGTATATATTTATAATACCGTATCCTACCGCATATTTACCGTATGTTTTAACTTATTATTTGTTAAAGGTGTTTTACGAACAGTATACAAGGTACTATTATACAGTATAAAGTATGCAGAAAACCGTATGCAACCACTATGCAAACCGTATACTATTTTTTATAGGGTAGCAGTGGGCTCTGATTTTTACTAATTCTGGTATCTAGATCATGCATTTTCTGCTTATCTAAATCTCATTATACTAAATCAGTCTAATAGAAAAAATTTTTTTTGTTACGTTATTTCATAAAGTAAGTTAAAGGTAAATCATTTAACTAAATTAGGTTAATTATTGTAATTGGTGCTATCATATTGATCGGTCCAACAGAAATTTTTTTTTTGGCATTTATTTTATTCACTTAAATGCACTGATATAATATATAAAATAGATTTATGCTTTAATTATTTCATTATTGAATCTATTTTTTCGGTAAAATTATTTGAAATTTATTGGTAAAAATTTGAAATATAGAATTTTCAAGAACCTCATCTATTTTTTTTTATCAACTAAATCTTTTCTCTATCTAAAATATAAAATAAATTTTCAATCTTAAAAAATCCTACACATCTGTCTATACCGATAACTTCAATAAATTGAAAACTGCTATATCTATTAAAATATATTTGTCCATGATCATCATCATATCTATCAATTTTTCGAACATAAGCAAACATACGATCTAAATTATCATACTCATGTGTAATATAATATTCTACTTCGCCAAATATTTCTTCTGAAACAAGTCTTCGAGGAGCATTAGCAAGATGAGCATCCATATCAACTGTAACGTTAATCTGTTATAAAAATAGATAAATATAATTTTTTTTTTAATATAGAAAATTAAAAATATTATACTTACCGCAACTGAGTAATTATTTCTACTTTTTATTTTATCCTTTGATATCCATTTAGAACTTATGACGTGTCCATCTTTAGTGCGTAATTTACCATATTTTGTTGTATCAATAGATATCTACAAATATACATGCATGTGTTATTGTTATGTTGATCGCTTAATAAAAAATAGTAGCGTATAAAAACTACCTTAATTTGATCTACATTTAAATCATAGATAGCAGAATAAGTATTTCTTAATTTGTTCAATTCTACTTGGGTTAAAACATATTTTTTTGATGGAGAATAAAGTTCATATTCTTCATTATATAAAGAAGAAGTAAATACTCTATGTAATGGCCATTTCTTTTCCTCTTCTTGAGGAAAAATATGTTTGTTAAGTTCTGATTTATATTTTAAAAAATTAAATTGTTCACTTAAGATAAAATTATTCCAAAGGTTTGCATAAGGATGTATTTGTGATTTAACTAATGGAATTAGCATGCCACACATCCTTTCCATTGGAAATTGCCAATATCCTCTACATGGTCCAAAATCTTCTATACTTTCAGCTACATGTAATAAATAATGAAAGGATATTAAATACATATTAGATCTATCTTTATTATCAACTTTTGCATAATTCCTATATTTAAATATATTAAATGACTAATTAGTATTTATTAATATTAATAAAACTTACAAAAAAAAATTAATTACCTTACTATATGCTTGTAAAAGTTTGATAATTTTTTTTCTATTATTTTTTTATCATTTTGAGTAATTGATGTTTGCATACATAAATGTACTGCAGTAACAAATTCATTCCAACCTTTAATGTATCTGAAATATTAAAAATATTTTAATATTTTATATATTAATAATATAAACAAATCATTAGACTCACATTTCTGGCAAATATTTTTTGATTAGTGGAATTGAATAAAGAGTTATCCAATTCGCCCATTCTTCAGCTTTATATCCTGCATTATGTTTGAATATGTTTCGAGGAGGTCTTCCAAATGCCAAAGGCATATTTTTCTTATTATTTTGCATTAATATACCAATTGTATCCCAAGAAGTTTTTGGTATAATAAAAGGAGTTACATTCAAATCATCATCTTTGAAAAAATGAGCAGACCACAACTTAAACATTTGTGGTGCAATATTTTCAAAGAATAAATGCATGATGTCGATGGGAAATGATCTGGGAAATTTAATTGATGACAATTCAAACAAAATGCTTTTGCCTTTAATTCCTAAAATCAAATATAAAAAGAATTTAATTATATAATTAACAATAATTTAATAATAAAATAATATTAAAGTATTTACCATAATTTCTTATTAATGTTTCTTTTTCTTTATTAGTTGTTGCAGTTTCTATCTCATCAATATGTTTTATCCAATCTGAATGATCTTTGTTGGTACAATTTGGTTTGAAAGGAAAATAAATATGCCTATATTTTTGTGAATAAACTCCCTCAATATTGCAAAATCTACAACCATGGTATGAATTATGACCAGTAATATTCATTATTTTGGTAAGAGCTGGAATATCACCAGTCCATGCAATTATATGAGCATGAAGTAGGAATTCACTCTTAGTATATGCGTCATAACAAGGAATTCCTCCTAAATAAAAAAAAAATATTTTAATCTAATTTTTGAATAATATTCAAAATTAAAAATTCTTACTTTCTAGTTCTTTCATCTCATCAATAAATGGTCGTAAAAATGTATTAAAATCTTTTGGTTGATTTGGTCCAGGTATTAAAAAAGGTACTAATAAATTTCCTTTCTTTACTCTTAAGAGAGGATCAAGATTATTATTTATCAAAAGAAATAACCAGCAATCATCTGTCTTTTGTTTAAAAATTTGATATCCATCACATGAAGCTATAAATGCAATATCTCTTTTATCATTAAACAAATTTTCATCCACAAGTTCCTTATAGATTTTTCCATCAAAAATATCATCCAAATCATCATCAGCTTTATTTCTAATATATTCATAACGATAAAGTAATTCTTTTGCTCGATTTTCATCACTAAATTGTATCTTTAATCTATCCTTTATTGAAAGATAAGGCATAACTTTTTTAGCCTTTCCTTTTGCATCTAGTCTAACAGATGGACATATTGGGCAAGTTTGATAAGATTCATACTGTCCAGTATAACAAATACAAGAATTTTCACACATATCATAAAATACTGGAACTAATCCCGTTACTTCTTTTAAATATTTTTTAATTTTATATAAACTTAAATTATTTGTTGTAAATACTTTCATTATATCATCATATGCAGATTCGGTAAAATTATATAAAGATTTTAAATATAAAAGTTTTAATCCTTCTATAATTTCTTTGCTAGGAGTAGTATCAGATTCATTGTCAATTTGCATTATATCCTCATTATCTGAATTTTCATCACTATCATGCATTGTATCTTCATTATCTTCATTATCTATATCTTTACTTTTATCATCATCTTCATTATAATCAGAATAGTATTCATCATCTTCTTCATCAAAGTTAATACTCTCAGTATCATCAGTACCATCAGTATTATAGGTATCATCAGTATTCTGTTGATATATATTTTCTTGTTGACGTAAATCTTGATACAAATCCTCTTGTTGATGTAAATCTTGATACAAATCCTCTTGTTGATGTAAATCTTGATACAAATCCTCTTGTTGATGCAAATCCTGATGCAAATCCTCTTGTTGATGCAAATCTTTTACATTTTGCTCTTGATGACTTATATTTGTTTCTTCTACATCTAAAAATTCTTGTTGATTTTTACGATGACGAATGTATGTTCTCATACTTACTGGTACACCATTTGCATTTTGTTTTAAACAAACTAAGCATTTACACAAAATAGTATTTTCTGACATTGTAAAAAAGAAAATAGACTAAAGTGATTCTAAAAAAATGTAATTTGATCTGTTAAAAAAGCGGTTCTAAAAAATATAAAATTTTATCTGTTAGAATGAACAATAAACAGTCCTATATATATAACAAAAAAATCAGTAAAATGAATTAAAGCCTAGAAAGAAAATTAAACAAATCTTATTCACCCGAAATTCTGTCTCGCCCAAAATCTTAATTTAGAAATTCTTTGTAGATCTTTAAAAATGTTACTCAAATTTTGCCCGATAATCCTAATTTCAATATTATTTGAACTTCGCCCAAAAAAAATTTTCATATCTCCGAAATGTTACTTGAACTTCGTCCGAAATCCTAATTTGAAAACTTTTTATAGATCAAATTAGAAGAACTGATCTATTAATAAAATAATTTTATTATTTTACTTTATTGTACACAATTTCAAAAAAGAAAAAAATTAATTATAAGATTACTTTTGTAAATATTGAAAATAATCTTTTCACAAATTTATTTTTTTTTTTAGATTTATACTAATATGAAAAGAAAAATCGAGATACTGTACTTGTATATATGTCAAATATTTTAAGTTGCATTATTTAATCGATTGATCAAAAAAGATTAAACCTCATTTTTGATATTGCTAAAAAAAGAAATTTTACTTGTTCACTACTATTCTCATTGAAATAGTACCACAAAAATTATAATTTTGAAAAATAAGGTTTTGCGATTCTTATCCAAATTAAAATATGAACATGATTTGATGGATTTTCAACCACGTCCTATATTTAAATATATTTTATAACGAAAAAACATTTTGGTTTTTAAGATAAATTTATTTATTATAATATAATAAAAAATATTAAAATAATATATATATGTATAAAATAATAAAAAAAAATAATAAAAAATAAAAAAATAATAAAAATAAAATATTAAAATATTAAAATATATATAAAAAAAAATTAATGATTCCGCTGGGCCCGCCGGTGTGTAGTATTTCTAAGTCGCCTGCGACTGTGTTGGGTTTCTAAGAAATATAAATAAATTTAGAATTTAAATATCAAATATCAATATTAGTTTAATTAGTAATTACCAGGTTTATCCCAGAACCTCTCACGGAACTGCCTATAGTATCTTTCACCATTTCTTGACCACCTTGCATTGCGTGCTCCGTTCCTCCACTCACAGAAATTCTAAAAATATTAACTATTAATTTTTTTTTGTTTTTTATTTATTACTATTATTATTTTACTAACATTGAAATCCCAGACCAGATTTCTCCATTTTCTTTCACATTGCTGGCCCGTGAATCTAGTATGGAACCGCCTCCGAATTTTTCTCGCTACGCTCTCCCAGTATTCAGTGCGACTCCTCCCAGGCATATTGTGAAATTCTTCATTTCTTCTCCTTTACATTATTTATTTAATTTTTAGATCAGAAAACAACAAATATAAAAAAGATCGAAGTTATTAATATTTATTAGTTATTATTTATTTTTTTACCTTCTATCATCGATTAAAAATTCTGTTATTGCATCAGTCCAAATTGCAGGCATGATTCAAGAAAAAAGATTAGGAAAAATTATTATATAATAGATAATAAAAAAAAGTTGATAAAAAATTTATAAAAAGTTATGAATTTTGTAAAAAAAAAAAGAAAGATAAAACCTCTTTTTATAAATAATTTTTTCTTCGCCTCATACTATATTAACATGATCAAAATAACTTTGCAAGAAATTCATTATAATTGTTCTGATTTTTCAAAATATATTATAATTGTTATGATTAAATTACCCCTACAAATAATTTGATTTCTCAAAATACATTTTAATTATTATGATCAAAATACCTCTACGAGAAAATTTTAATTTACGTATGATTTCTTAAAATACATTTTAATTGTTATGATCGATCAAAATACAACCGTGAGAAAATTACATCATCATATTTTTGACAAAAAAAAATGGATAAAGATCTCTTTTTTTAATTATATAACAACATCTAAAAAGGTAAAGTAATTTCAGATCTACAATATACTACGAGAAAATTTTAATTGTTATGATCCTACGAGAAAATTTACGTATGGTTTTTCAAAATACATAATAATTGTTATGATCAAAATACACTGTGAAAAAATTACATCATCATATTTTTGACAAAAAAAAATCAGACAAAGATCTCTTTTTTTAATTATATAACATCTAAAAAGGTAAAGCAATTCCAGATCTACAATATACAGACAAGGATTTAATAATTATACAGATAAAGAAAATCAGAACAAAGATTTCCTTTATTAATATACAAAAGGATAATAGTACGATAAAACAATTACAGATCTGCAATTACAAATTTAATAATTACAGATCTAAATACACAGATAAGGAGATATTGCGTCATCAAATATCTTGAGCGAACAAGTTGAACTCGAGTTGAACTCAAGTTCAAAAGTGAAACAATTTAAAGTCAAAATAAATAGCCAAACTTAACAAAAAAATTGGTAATGTTATAATGAAATTATTGGTAAATTTTATATAAATCATCTTTAATTAAACTAAAAAACTTGGACAAATTTAATCAAATCAATAAATTTATATAAATTTAACAGCCCAAATTGAGCACGAATTCAACACGAATTCAGCACGAATGCAATATACAAAATGAGCGAAAGAAACTAATAAAAGATCATCATCTAACTTTGCATTACGTAACACCATGGAGTACAAATTAGCATGCACCAAAATAAGAATAATCACTGCGCAATATTAAAAAAAAATCAGTTGCATAATATAATCAGGAGATAGTAGCATGATTGTACATAAACTATACCTATTCAGTTATAGATATTATGTTTCACAATTTTATACTCAAATGACCGTAACATTTTTTTTTTTAAAAATGCTTTTTATCTATTTAAATTTGTAGACGTTCAATTAGAGGTAATGGGAGACGAAAATTATGTTTTTAATTAAAAAATATTTTTAATGCTTCTTTCCTTTATTTTGTAGGAACATTTATTTTTTTTTTTGACGAACTGAACTTATAAATCTCCTAACTATAATAAGAAAAGTTTTGATTCTTCAATGACTATGGAAGGAGGATAAGAAAGATGTTAAAGTGGCAAAGTTTTGCTAAGCCCCTTATCATAAATACTATATAAAATAAGACTAGTTTTATTTATTTATTTTTTTACTTCTACACTCTTTCATAACAATATCAGATATTTAAACACGTTAAAATACAAATGATCTCGTTAACTTACGCGTCATGTGACGTATAATTCAATAATTTATGCGTCACGTGACACAAATAATAAATAAATAAATAAATAAATTTACGGCTATTTAATTCCCTTGGCTTCGTCTATAATTTTTTTTTTACCTTTACCTTCTTGCCAACACAAATAATAAATAAATAAATAAATAAATTTACTATTTAATTCCCTTGTCTTCGTCTATTCGTCTTTAATGTTTTTTTTTTTACCTTTACCTTCTTGCCAATTACTTAATTTTTTTCACCTTTTAAATTTTTTTACCTTTCCCTTATTCACTAATGTCTGCTAAAATAATTAACAATTTACAGTCCCAATTAAAAATTTATCAACAAATGTTTGAACAATTGGAAAATGATTCAGAAGCTCCTACTACTTCTACTCCTACAAATGACATTGCAAGACCAACGGTAGCATATATTAAGGCAGAAGAATTGTTAAAACTTTTTAATATTACAAAAGTTGAATATAATAATATTTTGGTAAGAATAAATATATATTAAGTTCTTTATTTTAAGTATTGAATAAAAATTTCGTTTTGTAGTCCGAAGTCAGGTTTTGTATGGTGTATACGAAAATTGATTTTAATATTAACTACAGAAGACAGGACATTTCAATCATACATAAAACAATCGAAAAGGTAAATATGGCAACATTAGCATTCTTATTAATCAGATTATTATTAACACTAGCCTAACATACAGTTTAAGAAAAGAAACCCAAGTATAAATATAGGACAAGGCGGTTGGCTTATTATGGAAATAATCAAAAAATATCTACAACACCGTCGTGATTATCTTATTCGAGATAATAACAAGGAAAATAAAAAAAATACTAAATTAAAAGAAATAGAAAAAGCAGAAGTAGCAATAAAAAAATCTGCTGCTGCAATTGCAGCTGCTGAAAATGATGAATTGGGTGACGATGCAGCTGAAAAAGTCTTAGCTGAAGCTGAAGGTATAGTATCAGAAATAGAAAGACAATTTGGTAAATAATGTTAATTTATTATTCATAGAAAACAGTATTTAATAATGTGTATTTTATTCGCTAATATTAATTATTATTAATTATTATTATTATTTATGACAATATTAAGAAAAGGACATACTAAGAAGAAAGTCACCACAATCGTCACCACAATCATCATCACAATCGTCATCACAATCATCATCACAATCGTCATCACAATCGTCATCACAATCATCATCACCATTGAAGAAAAGAACGTTGCCATCATTATCGCTACGCGGTAAATAACTTGTTATTCATTATGAAGAAAAGTTGAATTTCATTTTATTAACAATATTAACTATTATTATTTATAATATTAGAAAAAAGACAACCTTTAAAGAAGGCAAGAAATAGTAAAATCTACTTAGATGGAGAAGCCAGCGGTAAGCCTTTGATTAAGTTATTTAATGCAATTATTTTTATTATTTATGTAACCTGAAATTATAGAAGTTGAAACAAGACAAGCAAAACAAAAAAAACAAACAAAGAATCAGAATAAAAGAGTAGAAGTATAACTTTTTTACATAATAATAATAATTCATAATATAATTTCTTTATTAATAAAATCAAAATTTGCGATTATACTTGTGACTATATATAAGTGTAAAATTTCAGCCTAAATTAATTTCATAAATTTGCTGGCATTAGCATAAAATTAACGTACATAAATAGTACATAAATAGTACATAAAACGTAAAATTAGACAGAATTAGCATATATAAAATATAAAATTAATGTATATAATGTACGGAATTAGCATATATAAAACATAAAATTAGTGTAAAATTAGACGGAATTAGCATATATAAAATATAAAATTAATATATATAATGTACGGAATTAGCGTATATAAAACATAAAATTGGTGTAAAATTAGACGGAATTAGCATATATAAAATATAAAATTAATATATATA
>WNFZ01003021.1_pt1 | contig 15832 bp, 7 predicted proteins | sample 5400081 | NCBI WGS metagenome assembly WNFZ01 (sample SAMN13153365, study PRJNA577476) | soil metagenome | isolation source: 80 cm soil or saprolite under grassland replicate 1 | place: USA:California | collected 2016-06-15 | reverse complement strand
TGCGGAAGATGCAATCGCTCCACGTTTTCTTCGCCAGGCGCTTCGTTGCGTGTGCGCGGCACAATGCCGACAACCGTCAGCGGCGGCGCATTCTTGTCCATGCTTTGATTGTCATCCAGATGCTGGCCAATAGGATCGAGATTCGGGAAGTAGCGCCTGGCAAAAGACTCGTCGATGATGACGGAGCGCGGACGCCCAGCGACGTCTTGCGGTCCGAAGCCGCGACCGCGAAGAATCGGCATCCCCAGTATCCGGAAATAATCCGGCGAAACAATGTTGACCTCAGTGGATGGCTCCTTACCGGGCTGAGGTTTTAGTGCTTCGGTAATATAGAATGAGCTGTCCCATTCGGTGTTATCGAACGGGACATTTGCGCCGATAGCCGCCCCGGCTACTCCGGGTAAACTGCGGACCCGCTCCAGAAGCTGGACGTGAAATGCCGCGATTTTTTCCGGCTTATCGTAGCGTGCCTTTGGCAGAGAAATCAGCATCGTGAGAATCCCGCGCGGTTCAAATCCGAGAGGTTCGCTTTGGGCCCGCCAAAAACTCTTCAGGGTCAATCCAGCTCCGGCCAGCAGAATGACAGCGAGCGCCACTTGCGTGACCATAAGGATGGCGCGTGCTCGATGCCGGCGAATTCCACCGCTTCCACCGCGCATGCCCACTTCATGGAGCGCATTTGTCAAAGAAGCGGTGCGTGAGATCTGCCAGGCCGGCCATATTCCGACGAGCAATCCGGAACCGAGCGCGATGCTCGCGGTAAAAAACAACGCCCGGAGGTCGATCCGCGTTTCTTGAAAGCGCGGTACTTTTGGCGGACTCAATGCCAGAATCGCATCGAGACCCCAGATGGCGAGAATCACTCCGAGCACTGCCCCGACGAATGCAAGCACAGTGCTTTCGATGAGGAGCTGGCGGGCCAGACGCCAGCGGCTTGCGCCCAAGGCGGCGCGGACGGCGAGTTCCTTGCTCCGCGCGAGTGCGCGAGCCAGTTGCAGGTTTGCCACATTCGCGCAGGCGATGAGCAACACGCAGCCAACGGCGGCGAGCAGCAAACCAAGCGCGTGGCGATAATCGCTCACCGCCACTTCCAATAACGGCTGCATCCTGATCCGGCGGTTCGTGTTCGACTCCGGGTATTTTCTCTCAAGATCGCGCGCGACGTTTTCCATGTCGGCTTTTGCCTGCTGCAAAGTCACGCCGGGCTTCAATCGACCAATAGCGGTGAAACCGGGGTGATTATCGCGTTGCAAGACATTTTCAGCAGCGCGCAACTCAGCAAAAGGCAGAATGATTTCGACGTTGCGCGGATAGCGCAACGCGGTCGGAAAAATGCCAACGATTTCGCGCGGGACGGTATCGACAATCAACTTTTTGCCGATGGCGCTCGGAGACCCTCCAAAACGTTCCTGCCAAAGACGTTCGCTGATCAGGACAACTTTGGCGCTCCCCGGCTGGTCATCCCGTTCGGTTAGATCGCGTCCGAGCCGGGGTAAAACTTGCATAATCGAGAGATAATTGGCCGTGACCCGCGTCCCGCCGACCTGACCCGGCTCAGTTTCCGCACCCGCCGTGGAAAGGTTGTAATCTTCCCGCCGAATCAGCGCGAGATCGGTGAAACCACGCTGCGCTTCGCGCCAGTCGAGATAGTTTGGGTAGCTAACCGATCCCCAGGTAAAAGCGTCCGTTGTTTCGCGAAGGACGATCAGTTTTTCCGGGTCCGGATAGGGCAGAGGTCGAAGCAACACGGCATTGACCACGCTGAAAATAGCCGTGTTGGCACCAATACCGAGCCCAAGCGCGAGGGTAGCGATGATTGTAAAGGCGGGATTTTTGATCAGTTGACGGAAGGCAAAGCGAAGATCGTTCATGAGAATCTCATTCAGCCCGCAACGCAACGACCGGATCTACACGAGAAGCGCGGCGGGCGGGTAGCCACGCGGCGAGGAAGGCGACAATGGACACAAGCAGAACGATGGCGACGAAGGTGAACGGGTCCGACGCGCCGACACCGTAAAGAAGACTGTTCAACAAGCGGGTGGCAGCAAACGCGCCAACGAGCCCGAAGACTACGCTAACAGCCACGAGGGCCATTGCCTGACCGACAATAAGCCGGAAAATTGAGGATTGTGCCGCGCCCAGGGCGATGCGGATACCGATTTCGTTAGTCCGTTGCGCCACGGAGTAGGCCATCACTCCGTAAATCCCTATGGCAGTTAGCACGAGAGCGGTGCCGGCAAAAATGGAAAGCAGAAGAGCGTTGAATCGCGGCCGCGCGAGAGAACGGGAGATGTATTCATCAAACACGCGGATGCTAGTGAGCGGAATCGAGCTGTCCATCGCGGTTAGCTCTTTGCGGATGGCGGTCGTCAGCGCGGCCGGATCCGAGATGCTGGTGCGCACGACGAGCGACATGATGTTGAACGGAATCTGCGTCTGCGGCAGATACATTTCTGGCGAATCTTCGTTCTTGAGCGCGAGGTGTTTCACGTTGCCGACCACGCCGACGATTTCGCGCATCTTTTCGCCAGAATCGTCCGCGCTGAAGCCGGGTTTGATGCGTTTTCCGAGCGCGTTCTGGCTCGGGAAAAACTTCTGCACAAAACGCTCGTTCACGATCACGACCGGCGCAGATTCGAAACGATCGTTCGAATCGAAGACGCGTCCCTGCCGCAGCGGAATGCCCATCGTCTGAAAGTATTCTGTACCGATGATCCGGACGGGCGCGCCCGGCCGCTGACCGTCGGGAAGCGGATGTTCGGCCTCATCGAATGACGTCACCATATTGCTTCCGCTGAGTGGCAGCGGGACGATTACGCTGGCTGATTCGACACCCGGTAGGGCGCGCAAGCGCGGCAGGAACTGCTCGAAAAATGCAACGATGTTTTCGTTCTTCGGATACGCGAAATCGGGCAACTGAACTTGCGCGGTTAGGAGGCGCTCAGTACGGAGGCCCGGCTGCACGCGACCGAGGCGGGCAAAGCTTTGAATCAGCAGGCCGGCGCAAATCAGTAGGACGAGCGCGAGCGCCACTTCCGCCATGACGAGGCCGTTGCGCAAACGACCCTTGTGTTCGCCACTGCCGGTGCGCCTGCCGGATTTTAGCGAAGCGTTGAGATCGACATGCGACGCCTGCCACGCAGGGACAAGTCCGAAGACGATGCCCGTGCCTAACGAAACCAAAAGCGTAAACGCGAGGACAAGACCGTCCAGCTGAATAGTGCTGATGCGCGGAATATTTTGCGGGACGGTTTTGATGAGCGCCTCGGTTCCCCACTCCGCAATGAGCAATCCAAAGAGGCCGCCCAAACCAGCGAGAAGCAGACTTTCCGTGAGCAATTGCCGGATGATACGGGCCCGACTTGCACCCAGCGCGGCGCGCAAGGCCATTTCTTTTCCTCGCACGGACGCGCGCGCCAACAAAAGATTTGCGACGTTCGCGTTGGCAATGAGCAAAACACAAACGACCGCGGCAAAGAGAACGTAAAGGGCGGTGCGCACATCACCGATCAATTCTTCGCGCAACGGTTTAAACCTGACTCCGAAATAGGAATTCGTGTCCGGGTACCGCTTTTCCAAATTCGCCGCAATGGTGGAAAGGTCTTCCTGCGCCTGCGCGATCGTTACGCCGGGCTTCAGGCGGCCGATGGAGTCCAGGCTGTGATTCCCGCGCTGCTCCGTTTGCGGCTTGGAGCCATCAGGATTCGCGGCGTCTTCCGCGATCGTGACGTAAAACTCAATCGGGTCCGCTTGGATCGGAAATTGGAACTTCGCGGGCAGCACCCCAATAACGGTGTATTGGCGCCGATCGAGCTCGATGTTGCGGCCGAGCACGTTCTTCTCGCCGCCAAAATGCTTCTGCCAGAAATCGTAACTGAGCACGACCTTAAAACCTCCGGCTCCCCCGCCAGCGATTTCATCGTCGCGCGTGAAGCTGCGGCCGAGGATCGGTTTCACACCGAGCACGTCGAAGAATTCCGTACTCGATTTGACGCCGCGCAGGCTCGTTGCTCCTTCGTCGCTCGTTATGGCGAAGGTCCGGTCGCGATAAACGGCGAGACCGTGCAGAGTGCGGTTCTGCTCGCGGAAATCGAAAAAGTCAGGATACGAAAGCGAGCCCAGATCAGTCTGGCCCGACTGGCGCGTATTGGTCATACCGAACGCGACCAGTTGCTGCGGCTCAGGAAACGGCAGCGGCTTCAGCAGCAACGCGTTGACCACGCTGAAGATGGCGGTGTTGGCGCCGATTCCAAGCGCGAGGGTCAGGACAGCGATTAGGGTGAAGCCCGGATGTTTCAGGAGTTGGCGGAAGCCGTAACGAATGTCATTGAGCATAGTTTTTCGGCGTAGGTTTTATTCCGTGCGTAAAGCTTGAATTGGGTCCACCAGGGTAGCGCGGCGCGCGGGCAATAAGCATGCAACCAAGGCAATGGCAGCGAGCAGCACCGTCGCTCCACCGAGCAACGCCGGATTGTGCGCTGAAACCTGATAGAGTTGCGACGTAATGAGGCGACCGAGCGCAAATGCCGAGACGATCCCGATTACCAATCCAATAACGACGGGCTTCATTCCCTGAGTCACAACCAGGCGGAGGACATCTCGTGTTTGCGCGCCGAGCGCCATCCGCACGCCAATTTCGCCTGTGCGCTGTTCCACTGTGTAAGCGACCGCGCCATAAATTCCAACGGCTGCCAGCAGCAAAGCTACTCCGGCAAAAATTCCGAGCAGCCACATCATCAAGCGCTCCTGGCCAAGCGCCTGGGCGACGACGGCGTCCATCGTTTGCGGCAACGCAATTGCCAGGCTGGGATCCACTTTGGCCAGCGCGGATTGAACCAGCTTTGTCACCGCGCCGACTTTTAAATTGCTTAGAACCGCCACGTTAACGAAGGGGAAATTCTCCTGTGCCCACGGCCGATAAAATTCCATGCCCGGTTCTTCTTTGATTCGTTGCGATCGGATATCGCCAACGATACCGACAATTTCGGCGGGAACACCAAGGCTCGTCACCAACAGCGTTTTGCCAATAGGATTTTCGTTCGGGAAAACTTTCTTTGCGCCGGTTTGGCTGATCAAAACTACATTTTGGCCCTCAGCGGTATCGTGTTCGTTGAATTCACGACCGGCGAGGAGCGGAATTCCCCACGTCTTAAAAAAACCCGGCGCAACATCATGGCTCGGGGCGTTCGCACGCTTGTCGATCGGCGGGACATCACGATCGGGGCGCGCATAGAGCGTCCGGTTGCCGCCATTCAACGGAATATCGCCGCTGATAGTCGCGCTTTGGAGACCTGGGATATCGCGCAACGCGTTAAGAGTTTGCTCGGCGAAACGCTGACGAGATGCGGCGTCGGGATATTGGGAAACCGGCAAGGTGATCGCTCCGGTCCAAAGATTGTGGGAGCGAAATCCGATGTTCTGCTGGCTCAAACGGATGAAACTGGTGATGAGCAATGCTGCGCCTGCGAGCAAAGTTACCGATAGCGCGACCTGCGCGCCGACGAGGATCTTGCGGAAACGCTGCTGACGCACGCTGCCGCTGGTCCCGCGCCCGCCTTCTTTGAGACCGTCAACCAGGTCCGCGTGCGATCCTTGCAGCGCCGGATAAAGCCCCATCAACAAACCGGTCAAGATCGACAACCCGATTGTGAACAGGAGAACTGGAAGCGACAAACTGGTCGCGGTGTTCGCCTCGAATGGCAGAAAATTGGCTGCCATTCTCGGAACGAGCGGCACTAGTCGCCAGGCCAGCACCACTCCCGCGGCTCCGGCAAATGCGCTTACGAGCAAACTTTCAAACACAAACAACTTTATGATGCTCGCGCGCGATGCACCGATTGCCATTCGCAACGCGATCTCGCGCCGGCGACCGCTGAAACGCACTAGTAACAGATTGGCCACATTGCTACAGGCAATCAGCAAGACAAAAATAACCGCAGCGAAAAGTGTGGCGAAACCCGCTCGAATATTCTCCGTCACGTCCTGGGGCAACGTCTTGAGTGTCGTTGTTAACGTGCTGTCGATCTTATTTGGGTATTGCGTACCATAACCATGATCGAGCGATGGCAGCGCCGCCCGCGCCTGCTTCACCGTGACGGCAGGCTTCAACCGTCCCACCACGCGGAGAAAGCTGGTGCCGCGCATCATTCGTTCATAGGGAAATCCAGGAAGTTGGAACGGTTTTGTGGTCCACACTTCGGCGATCGGATTCGTTCCAAACCAACTCGCCGGCATATTGGGAAGGACGCCGACGATGGTATGGGCCGTGCCGTCCAGTGTGATGCTCCGGCCGATCACGTTTGGATCACGACCGAGCCGTTTCTGCCAGAAATTCCTGGTGATGAGAGCTACATCGGCGCCCTCTTCTTCCTCCGGCAAAAAATTACGTCCACGAATCGGCTGGACTCCCAAAACATCAAAGTAGTTTGAGGTCAATCTACCGCCAAAAATCTGGACCGGGTCACCCAGTCCGGTCAGAGTAAAGAGAAAGAAATTTTCAGCGGCCAACCCGTCGAAAATAGTTTGGCCGTCGCGGAAATGTTGATAGCGCGGCGCTGATATCCCGATATCCACGAGATCGCGCGCCTTGTCGCCTCCGTACACGTGCACGACACGCCCCGGTTCTTTAAATGGCAAACCCTTAAGGAAAAGATCGTTGATCAGACTGAAAATCGCAGTGTTCAGCCCGATTCCGAGAGCGAGCGTGATGATAGCGAGAAAAGTAAATCCGGGGGATTTACAAAGCTGGCGCAGCGCGAAACGGAGGTCGTTCATATATGATAGCGATTACTCGGCGCGGAGCGCGATCATCGGATCGACTTTGGTGGCGCGACGCGCGGGGATGAGACAGGCTACCAGCGATACCGCGCTCATGAGTGCGGCGGTGCCGAGGAGGATCGCCAGGTGAAGTGGCGGCACGTCAAACAAGACCGGTTCTACACCAAGGGTCGTGAAAAATTCCGGCGAGACGCGCATGACCTCTTCCTGTTGAGTCGAACCGGTTTCGCCGACGACCTCGGTGCTGTCACGAAGCATGGAAAGGCTCGAGAAGGCCGGGATGTTGCCGCGCCGCTCATAGTAATTGGTCAGGGACGGACCGATCCGTTCCACGCCGGCTTTCGGATAGGTGTTGAAGATCATCACGAGCCGGTCGGATTGCGGAAAGGGAAGCGGCCGGAGCAGAATGGAATTGATCACCGCGAAGATGGCGAGGTTCGCCCCGAGACAGATCGCGACCGTGGCCAGCGCGGTCACCGTGAAGGCCGGAGCTTTGCGCAGTTGGCGAAGGGCAAAGCGCAGGTCATTCATATCATTCAGTGCGCAATGCTTCGATTGGATCGACCCGCGTGGCGCGACGCGCCGGAACCAAACAGGAAGCGGCCGCAACCAGTGTAAGCAATCCGGCAACGGCGAGATAAATGGACGGATCGAGTGCGTTGACTTTGAAGAGAATGTTTTTGAGGGCGGCGGCGGCAACGACTCCGAGAAGCAAAGCAATTCCGCCCGCGCCGAGAACAAGGCCGATCGCGAGTTGCCACGCACCCTGGGTCATAACCATGCGGAAGATTCGCTGCGCGTCCGCCCCCAGCGCCATGCGGATGCCGAATTCTTGGGTGCGTTGATTCACTGAAAAACTCATCACGCCATAGAGACCAACTGCGGACAAAATGAACGCGACGACTCCGAAGATGCTGAAGAGCATCGCGATGATGCGATTCCCCGAAAGAATCTCGTTGTGGAATCGCCCCGGTGTTCCCGGGAAATAAATTGGCAGATTGGAATCTAACTCTGCTACCGCCCGGCTGAGCGTCGGCCCGAGCGTATCGGCGCGCTGTCCGGCGCGAGGACGAACCACAATCGTGCAAAATTGCGTAGCCGGTGACGCGCCCAGCAACGGCATGTAAAAGCCGACGCTCTCGGTCTGCTGATCGAATGGTCCCTGCATCAGAGTGTCCGGGACCACGCCGACGATCGTCCGCCACGATGGCGGTTTCCCGGGATTGAAAATCCGGACCTGATGACCGAGTGCGCTTTGATTGCCCCAATACTTTCGCGCAAAACTCGCGTTCACGATCGCGACCGGTTGCTTCGAATCGCTGTCGTCGACCGTGAAATCGCGGCCTTCCAAAATCTTTAACCCGAGCGTCGCAAAATAATTGTCCGAGACAGATTCGAAATTGCAGCGCGGACGGTCCCGGTCAGTGAGATAATTTTGCCCGTCAACTTCGTACTGGCCGGCCCCCGCGAACGTCATCCGAAAACGATCGGTCATTGCGGCCGATTCGAACTGAGGATTGGCCCGCAAGGCCCGCACCGCGCGCATGAAAAACTCCCGGCGAGCGTCCTCTGAAGGATAGGCCCCGTCCATCAATCCCATGCGCGCCGCATACAGGGCATTCTCGTCGTAACCGTAATCGAGCTTGGTTTGATTGCGGATCGATTTGATTTGCAGCGTCGCTGCGATCAAAAGCGCCGCGGTCAGCGCGATTTGCCCGACCACGAGCACGCGCGTGATCACGTTGACCAAACGACTGCTGTTGCCGCGCCCACCTTCTTTCATGATCTCGGCCGTGTTGCCCCTGACGCTGAGAAAAGCCGGAACCAAACCAGACACGACGGTTGCGACCAAAGTAATCGCGACCGTGAAAAGGAGGACCGGTGTGTCGATTGTGAATTGCCACCAGTAAGGCGGTGGAAACGGCGCCGCCTTTACGGTGCGAGCAAACAGATCAACCGCCCAAAATGCCAGCATCACGCCGGCAACGGCGCCAAAGACAGCGACGACCAAACTTTCGGTCAACATCTGGCGCACCAGTCTCCACCGCGTTGCGCCGAGAGCGCCGCGGATCGCCAGTTCTTTCGCGCGTAATGCGCCGCGGCCGAACTGCATGTTCATTACGTTCACGCACGCGATCAGCAAAACGAGAATGACCGCCCCCAGCATCGCCCAGACAATTTGCCGCAGTTGCACGCCGGTAAACGCGTTCAACAGCGGCTGCACATTCGCGGACGTGAAGTTTTGGTTCGTCTTCGGATTGTCGTCGGCCAAATGACGCGCGAGCGCGATAAACTCCGCGTTCACTTGATCGAGGGTCACGCCCGGTTTGAGCCGGCCCATCACCGCGGGCGCACGATTGTTCGCGCCAATCAGAAGCTCCCCGCGAGGGACAGGAGGGAACTCATTATAAAGAGGCGTCCAGAGTTCCTCGGAAATGGGAAATTTGAAATTCGGCGGCATCACGCCGACGATCGTGGCCGCTTTGCCATTGATCCGAACGCTCTGCCCGATGATGTTGGGATCGGCGCCGAAATCACGTCTCCAGATTTCGTCCCCCAGAATTGCGACCTTTTCAGCGCCCGGCTTGTTGTCCTCAGCCGTAAAATCCCGGCCCGGGACGGGCGACACCCCGATGATTTTGAAAAGATCCTCCGTGACATAAGCCCCGGTATAACGCTGCGGATTGTTTTTGTAGGTCAGGTTGATTGTCGATCCATTGAGATAGCCGGCCATCATCGAGAATGAATGCTGCGCAGCTTTCAGGTCCTCGTAATCCTGCGCGGTCGGAATGTTACCAACACCGAAGTTGTTGTTTTGATCACTCGCCTTTGGATCGATCAATCCCACGCTGACCAGTTGCTCTGGATGGGGAAACGAGAAGCCGCGCAAAACGATCGCGTTGACCACCGTGAACTGCGTGGTCGCGCCGCCGATGCCGAGAGCGAGCACGAGCACGGCCAGAAAACAAAACGATTTCTCCTTAATAAGAACACGGAGACCGACGCGGAGATCCTGGAAGAATGATTCGAAGAACATACTTAGTCAGGCAGCCCTTCATTCAGTGCGCAATGCTTGAATGGGATCTATGCGGGTGGCGCGACGCGCCGGTAACCAGGTCGCAACGAGCGCGGCCGCCGCGAGCAACAATGGCGCAACCGTGAACGCGATGGGGTCGAGCGCGCCAACTTGATAAAGAATCCCGCTCAGGATCTTTGCCGTCGCCACAGCGAGCAACAAACCGATGACGACTCCACTCAAGAGCATGATCGAGCCTTCACAAATGATCATGCGCAGGACCATTCCGGGCTGCGCGCCGAGCGCCATGCGAATGCCGATCTCGCGTGTGCGGCGGGCGACCGAGTATGCCTTCACGCCGTAAAGACCAACAATAGCCAGACCAAGCGCAAGTCCGCCAAAGATGGAAAACAAAACGGCTCCCGCGCGCACGATCCAAAGCTCCAAATTGCTGTCGAGATGTTGCCGAAATGTTTTGAGCGAAACGATCGGGATTGAAGGATCGACATCGCGCACGGTGCGACGCAACAGGTCGGCGGTTGTGGCTTCACTGCCGGGAGGGAGCGAGCGGAATCTCACGAAATAGGAAACGTCACTCTGGAACCCCTGGGCAAATGGAACGTAAACCGCGCCGCTCGGATCTTTTTCGAAAAGCGCGTGCCGCGTCGCCGGCACGATCCCGACGATCTCGATCGTTTCGTCAGCCTTAATTTCGCCGCTGAGATCGGCGCTCATTCCCACGGTACTGCCACCGCTGCCTTTCGCGCGGGGGGCATTGTCACCAGCGAACTGGATGCGTTGGCCAAGCGCGTCGGCATCCGGCCAGAGTTTTTTCGCGAGCACGTCATCGATGATCGCGACCTTCACGCCGCCAGGTTCCGTCGCCTCCGTGTCGCTGAATGCGCGACCACGCAAAACCGGCAAGCCAACCGTCGAGAAGTAATCCGAGCCTACGCCGTTCCAGTTCCCGTTGAATGCGAGACCTTCCGCTGCATTCGCCGGCTTTGCCTCGGGGCCGGGTCGAACCCCGGCGCGCTGAACGTTTTTACTCAACGAAATCATTCCGAACGGCACGGTCGCGGAAATACTCGCGCGCTCGACTCCCGGCAACGCAGCGAGTCGCTCGTTCAAGTTTCGATAGAGTTGCTCGGCGCGTTTTGGTTCGTAACCAGCCAGGCTGGCGTCCACTTCCAGGATAAAACTTGAGCCGGGTTTAAGACCGGTGTCCACCGAAGCCGCTTTATTCGCCCCGCGAATGAAGAGCGCCGCAGCAGTGAGCAGAGCAAGGGAGAACGCGATTTGCAGGACGACGAGGGGATGGCGCGGGAGAAATTTCCAGCGAGGTCGAACAACATCTTCGCTCGCATGTTCCTTCAGATCGGCGACGACCGCGCTGCGCGAAAGTTTGAGCGCAGGCCCGAGCGCGAACGCCAGCGTGCCAAGCACGCAAAAACCGAATGTTGCCCCGAGAACTGCCGGGCTCGGTCCGCTCAACCAGACAATGTCGAGCGGCATCAATTTTCGCAGCGAACCGACGAGAAAATCGGACGACCAAAGACCGATTATCAGTCCGCCCATGCCGCCGAGGAGCGCCAGCACCAGACCTTCAATGAGAAGCTGGCGAACGATGCGGGTTCGAGCGGCGCCAAGTGCAAGGCGAATTGCGATTTCCTTGCGTCGCGCCGTGCCACGGGCGAGCAACATGTTTGCGAGATTAAGACATGCCACAAGAAGCACCACGATCGCCATGCCGAACAGCAACGGCATGATCTTCGTCAACCCGCCATCACCCGGGGGGCTCGTGCTAACGGAATGGCGGGACACGGGTGCCGTCTGGAATGTCTGATCTTTTTGTTCGACTGGGAACGCCTTTTCCAAATTGGCAGCCAATCCTTTGAGCGCTGGCTCAGCTGCCGCGGCGGTCATGCCGGGTTTAAACCGGCCGACGATAAGCAACTGTTGTCCGGCACGATCGCCCAGCGTCGTGCGTTTCTCAGAATCCTGAAACTCATTTTGCACCTGATCGTAAACGCTGAGCGGCAGCCATACTTCGGCAGAAAAAACCTGCAGCGTGCCGGTAAACCCTTTCGGTAGAACGCCGACAATAGTGAACGACCGGCCATTGATCAGTAATGGCGAGCCGAGCGGCGGCTGATTGTGTTTCTCCCAATAACTGTTGCTGACGATTGCCACCGGCGCCGCCCGGCCAGGAGTTTCCTCTTCCGGCAAAAAGACTCGGCCCTGCACAGGCAGAACGCCAAGCACAGAGAAATAGTTCGAGCTGACAATGGCGGCGAAGGCGCGCCGCGTATCCCCCTTCTGTCCGATGCCGACCAGCGCCAGATTATAGGCCATCGCGTCAGCAAACACGCTATTCTGCTCACGGATGTCGCGATAAGTCGGGTAGGAGAAGCCGCGATAAGTCTTCGGGCTCTTTTTCTCTTGTGAAAAAACCTGGACTAATTCGTGGGGGCGCGCGTAAGCGGGCGGCGCAAAAAACAGTGTGTTCACCAAACTGAAAACGGCGCTGTTCGCGCCGATCCCGAGCGCGAGCACAATCACCGCTGCAATCGTGAATCCTGGTGCCTTTAACAGCTGTCGGAAGGCAAATCTAAAATCACGAATCATGTCGCGCGGGAAGGAATTTTCCTTTAGGCCGCGATCCGATCTTCGATCACTCGGCCATCAAATAGATGCACTGTGCGATCGGCGTGTTGCGCGAAACGCTCATCGTGCGTGACCATGCAAATCGTGGCGCCGCCCTGGTGCAATTCTCCGAGCAGGTTCATCACTGCTTCGCCGTTGCGCGAATCAAGGTTCCCAGTCGGCTCGTCTGCGAGTAAAATTGCCGGCCTGCCAGCAAGAGCCCGTGCGACTGCCACTCGCTGCTGTTGACCACCCGAGAGCTGACTTGGCAGGTGCTTTGCGCGATGCGCCATGCCGACGCGCTCCAACGCCTGCGTCACAAATGATTTGCGCTCGCTGGCCGCCATTCCTCGATAGGTGAGCGGCAATTCGACGTTCTCAAAGACCGTTAGATCGCCGATCAAGTTAAAACTTTGAAAAATAAAACCGATCTCGCGATTACGAATGCGTGCGCGGTCGGCAAAGGAAAGATTGGCAACTTCGTTTCCTTTTAAGGAATAGCTGCCGTCGGTCGGCGTATCGAGCAGGCCAAGGATCGACAACAACGTCGTCTTGCCGCAGCCAGATGGTCCTGCGATCGAAACATATTCGCCCGTGCGAATATCGAGGTGGATGCCGGAGAGCGCGTGGGTCTCTACTTCGTCGGTGAGGAAAACCTTCCTTACGCCATTCAATCGTATCAAGGGAGTCGAGCCGTTTTTCATAGGAGTTTGCATTGATTCGGTAGAAGTCGATGTTGAGTTCATTGATGTTGTTTTCGTGCTAGTTAAGGCGAATGCGGTCGTGCGCGTCCCACGCGCTGGTATCGGAGAGAATCACCTGATCTCCCGGTTGAAGCCCGTCTAAGATTTCGATCGTGTTTACGGAGCTCTTGCCCAGTTTTACCGGCGTCCGCACAGCCTCGGAGCTGCCTCCGACGAGTTTGAACATTCCCACGGTATTGTTTTCCTGGCCGAAAGCCGGGCGGCCGACATAGACCACATTGTCGAGACGCTCGAGTTCAATCGTTCCATCCACGCTCAGATCGGGCCGCGCTCCTTTTGGCAGCGCCTCATCGAACGCGACGTCGACAGTGACTGTTCCCTGTTCGACTGCGGGATCGACCCGGGTGACGTGACCTTTCACGGTGCCGTTCCGTGTATCGATCACTGCTTGCTGGTTGATCTGAATATCCTTCGCCTGTGTCTCGGCGATCTTAACCTGCGCTTTCAGCTTTGTCGGGTCGGCGACGCGGGCCAGGTTATCGCCAACCTTCACCCGTTGTCCGATTTGCACCGGCAATTGCTGCAACACGCCCGACATTCCGGCGCGCACGTGGAGCGCTTCGACTTGATCCGATTTTAACTTCGCAAGTTGCTTGGCTTGATCGACCGCAGCTTGCTTTGAAGCGATCTGCGGTTCAATCGAATCACGCGAGAAGGCCAAACGTTTTTGTTCGATACCATCGCGGTTTGCGAGCTCCGCTTCTTTTACTTTCGACGTCTTGTAGTCGAGCTCGGCAATCAACCCATTCTTAGCCAGCTGATCGTTAGTCTGCCGCTCCATTTTGGCTTGTTCGTACTCAGAGTGAACACGCGCTGTCGTTGATTCCTGATCAAGAACCTCCCGTTGGAGCGTCGCTCGCAACGTTGTCAGCTCCGCTACTGCTGCGGTGGCCTTTAATTCAGCGTCATGCGCGGTTTGCTCGAGCTCGGCACTGCTCATTTCAAAAATCACCGTGTCGGGCTCCACGTGTGTGCCGGGCCAAACAATGATTTTTTCGACGCGACCCTCGGTTGCCGCGGCGATCCAGCGAATCTCTTCCGGTACCAGCGTGCCGAGGCCGCGCACCTGGCGCACCATCGGGCCACGTTTCACCGTATCGATCCAGACAGTAGAGCGATCGACGCTTGGCACTGCTGGTTTCAAACGCGAGATAGCAATCGTCGCCAGGACCAATCCAAGCGCGGAAGCGGCAATGATTATGATGCGGCGCTTGCGTTTCTTCTCTGCGACCCCTTCCCGTGGCACGTCCATCGACGATAGATTCGGCGTGAATCCAGCCGGTCGCACAATCGTACTTTCTTTTGGCTGTCGTTGGGGAGTCACGGCCTGATCAAAGCGCTCCAAAAGCGCGACAGAGTTGAATGATGGCGTACGCTCCGCTTACCATTGGCACAGTCGCAGCCACGACCAAGATTGCGAACAAAATCGCTTCGCCAAAGAAATCCTGCCGGGCTTCTTTTTGAAAGTACGGACGGCTAATGTTGAGAAAAGAGGGGGCCGTCGGTTTTGCGCAACGGCTGCGATAACCGCTGAGCGTCGCCGAATGATAATTGCACTCAATCAACGGGAACCGCTTCTCGCTGCGAGTTGTCATGAACATTGGTTTCATACTTTTTTGGATGCGTTTGAGGTGATCGTTGGATTCAAGATTTTCCTGACGGCAACCGATAATGCAGCGATCGTGCCAGGAAGAAAAATAAAGTCCTATGAGTCCGTTGATCAGCGACTTACACTTATCGATCGAAAAATACCGCCCGCCATATTAATTCGTTTGCGGGACGAGGGTGTCCCGTTTTCGGGACGGAATTTGGAGCGCGCGGACATGTCCGCGCTTTCAAGCGGCGACATGTCGCCGCACTCCAAAAATCCCGTTATCGCGGGAGTCGTAATAACGCTTCTGCGCCTTTGCCGCCGGGCTGATTCATCAGCATCAATGAACCGTCGTGCGCTTCAGCAATTTGACGGCTCAAAGGAAGGCCAATCCCCGAGCCGTCGGGCTTGGTCGTAAAAAATGGAACGAAGAGGTTTGCCGTGTTCATAATTCCCGGGCCTTCGTCTTGGACAAAGATTTCGACTGAATCGGTTTTCTCGCGCCAACCGATCACCACAGCTCCGTATGTCTCGAGGGCGGCATCCACAGCGTTATGCACCAGATTGATCAATAACTGTTCAAGTTGCGCAGCGTCGGCCGCAATCTTTGTCACCGGGCTGGGCGCAATTTTCACCTGTAGTCTTGGCTCCAAATCCACCACCCTCTGCACAAGTGCCGCAAGGTCTATCTCCCTTTTTTGTGGCGGCGGAAGTTTCGTGAGGCGCGTATACGCTTGCAGAAACCGACTGAGCGAATCGGCGCGGGATGCAATGGAGTTCAACCCACTCCGCGCATCGTCCTGCCAATCCGGCGGAGGCGGGTCGCGCCGGAGGAGCGATTCCAAGCTGGCAGCAAGCGATTTGATCGGCGCAAGCGAGTTATTCATCTCGTGGCCGAGCACGCGAACTAACCGCTGCCAGGCACGGCGTTCTTCTTCGCGCAGCGTGCGACTGAGATCCGTCAGCACAAGCAAGTCATGGGGGAGCCCCTCTTCGCGAAAGGTGCTGCGCCGAATGCCCCATCGACCAGAGCCTCCG
>WNFZ01003015.1_pt1 | contig 15839 bp, 13 predicted proteins | sample 5400081 | NCBI WGS metagenome assembly WNFZ01 (sample SAMN13153365, study PRJNA577476) | soil metagenome | isolation source: 80 cm soil or saprolite under grassland replicate 1 | place: USA:California | collected 2016-06-15 | reverse complement strand
GAGCGAGGAGGCGATCGCCGCGCGGCTCCTGCGCGATTACAGGGGCGATCGCATCGGCCTCCTCGCCCCGCTCGTCGTCAACAGAAAGGGCTACTACACCGATCTCGCCAAATGGGCGCGCGGAAAGGGCTACGGCTTTCTTCGAGTCGACGGCGAGTTCCTCCCGACCGACAGGTGGCCGCGGCTGTCGCGCTTCCGGGAGCACACGATCGAATTGCCCGTCGCCGACCTGCGCGTCGGCGCCGGGGGCGAGTCCGAGCTGCGCCGCGCATTGTCGCTCGCGCTCGATCACGGGAAGGGCGTGGTGCTGGTGCTCGCGGGCCTCGATCGGCTCGAAGCCGCCGCCGCGAGCTCGCGCGCCGAACGAGTCGAGGTGGATCTTCCCATGTCCGTGTTCTCGACCAAGCGCTCCTGCCCTTCCTGCGGTTCGAGCTTCGCCGAGCCCGACCCGCGCCTTTTCTCCTTCAACTCCAAGCACGGCTGGTGCACCGCATGCTACGGCACGGGTTTGAAGCTCGACCAAGTGGACTGGGACGAAGAGCGCCGGAAGACCGGTACCGAGGACCACGTGCTCGATTCGTGGATCGAGTGGCTGGAGGTGGACGAGGTCTGCCCGGCGTGCGGGGGCAGGCGCCTGAACCGGGAGGCGCTCGCCGTGCGCTGGCGGGGCCGGTCGATCGCGGAGCTCACCGCGCTGCCGATCTCCGGCGTCCGGGAGATCTTCCGCGACATCAGGCTCGCCGGGCGGGAAGCCGGGATCGCCCGCGACCTCGTCGCCGAGCTGCGCTCGCGCCTTGCATTTCTCGACGAGGTGGGCCTCGCCTATCTGTCCCTGGACCGCTCCGCGCCGACGCTCTCCGGCGGCGAGGCGCAAAGGATCCGGCTCGCCGCGCAGCTCGGCTCGAACCTGCGCGGGGTGTGCTACATCCTGGATGAGCCCACCATCGGCCTGCATCAGCGCGACAACCTCGCCCTGCTCGACACGCTCGAAAAGCTCGAAGCGAAGGGCAACACGCTCGTCGTCGTCGAGCACGACGAGGAAACGATCCGCCGCGCGGGCCACGTCGTCGACCTCGGTCCCGGCGCGGGCAAGCAGGGCGGGCGCGTGATCGCCGAGGGCTCGGCCGCGGAGCTGATGCGCCGGCCCGAATCGCTGACCGGCAGATTCCTCGCCAATCCGCTCAGGCACCCGCTGCATCCGCCGCGGCCGGCGGGAAAAGGCGCTCCGTCGATCGAGATCGCGGGCGCCACGCTCCACAACCTCAAGAACATCGACGTGCGCGTGCCGCTCGCAAGGCTGTCGGTCATCACCGGCGTCTCGGGTTCGGGCAAGTCCACCTTGGCGCGCGACGTGCTGTATGTGAACCTGCTGCGCGCCGTATCGGAAGAGCGCGGCCTGCGCCTCAGGAACGACGCGCCGCTTTCGGGCTGCCGCGGGATCCGCGGCTGGGAGACGATCGGCCGAGTGCTCGAAGTCGACCAGACGCCGATCGGAAAGACGCCGCGCTCGTGTCCCGCGACCTATGTCGGCTTCTGGGACGCGATCCGGCGCCTGTTCGCCGACACCGCCGAAGCGCGCATGCGCGGATGGAGCGCCTCGCGCTTCTCTTTCAACACCGCGGGCGGAAGATGCGAGGCCTGCGAGGGCCAGGGCGTGAAGAAAATCGAGATGAGCTTCCTCCCCGACGTGAAGGTCTCCTGCGAGGCCTGCCGCGGAGCGCGCTTCAACTCCGAAACGCTCGCCGTGGGCTGGAAGGGAAGGAGCATCGGCGAAGTTCTGGCGATGAGCGTGGACGAGGCGGTCGAATTCTTCTCCGCGCACCCCGCGACCCACCACGCGCTCAAGCTGCTGCAGGACGTGGGCCTGGGCTACCTCACGCTCGGCCAGCAAAGTCCCACGCTTTCCGGCGGCGAAGCGCAGCGGATCAAATTGGTCACCGAGCTCTCGAAGGTGCGCAACCCTCACCCCCGCCCTCTCCAAGCGGGAGCGGGAGCGAACTCATATCCCCTCTCCCCCGATTCGGGGGAGAGGGCCGGGGTGAGGGGGCGGCAGAGCCACACGCTTTACGTCCTCGACGAACCCACCGTCGGGCTGCACATGGCCGACGTCGAGCGGCTGATCCGCGTGCTCCACCGCTTGGTGGACGCCGGAAACACGGTCGTCGTCATCGAGCACAATCTGGATGTCATCGCCGAGGCGGACTGGATCATCGACCTCGGGCCCGAGGGCGGCGCCGCGGGCGGGCGGATCGTCGCGCAGGGCCCGCCGGAAAAATTGACGATGTCGCGGCAGGCGAGCCACACCGCAATAGCGCTCGGGAATTTCCTGCAGAGCCGGGGCTCGCGCGCGCTCGCCTAGAGCGGCTGTCTGCACACATTGCTACCACGAGTGCCGCCCGCCGCTGGGAATGGTCGGCATGTCGATTCTGGGGCGTTCTCGAAGGGTTCGAGAGTGGGGATCGCGCCCTCTCCTTGAAAAGGGGGCAATGGATCAAGTAGCTAATAAGCGAGCGCGTGCCAAGCCGTCATTGATGGGTCCATATTTTCCTGTAGGACAAACTTCATATCACCCGGAGCCTTGGGTGTGATATAAACGTTCCGCAGCTCCGCAATATCCCAAGAAGCTCCCAAGAAGCGGAGCGAGGGCGCAAGGGCGGCAAAAACGCTCGGCCGCAATGAAGTTAAGGCTCTGCCTGGGGAGGCGTCGTGAAACCAGTCGCAGGATTGGATTTATCCCGTGAACAATCCAAACGCTTTCGCGCAGCGTTCTTCATTACGCTCTTGCTCATCGCGTCTCAGGATGTCGTCGCTGACTGCTGGGTATCGCAGATGCACAACCAACTGAGCCCGGTATTTTCGACGCCGCAAGAAGCCATTGATTGGGCGGGCGCGCAAGCGCCTTTGTGTCCAGTTCCGCCGCCAAGCATTCCCTTCCCAAACTTTTTCAGTGGCCCCAACGACGTTTGGTGGAGCGACGGCCTCGTGCATGACGGGGTCCCGATTTCGTACTTGGCCGGGGCCAGTAGGAGGCGAGATGATGGCGTCTGTGTTGGCGTGAACCTAGTTGCCATTGACGCAAGCGCCTTCGGCGCCACGTTTGTTGGAGGCGCTCTAGTCCTATTTTCTCAAGTCTATCCGCAGTGCGGAGCAAAAAAATATACCGTCAAACTGTCCCGCCGGGACGGGTTGCCGCCCGAGTCAGGCACCGTTCTTTATTCCAGCGAGCCCGGGCAGCCCGGCCCCGAACTCGTCGCTACGGTCTACGATGAGCATAATCAGCTCGTACCGAACGTGGTCGTGCAGTTGCAGGCAAACGCGATACCCAACACAGGCGGTCATCAGCACGGGGACAATTCAGTGACGCTGCGAACGGGTACCCTTGCCTCGGCCGATTCCAGCGCTAAGCTTTCCCAAAATGCCCAGGTCCTCAGCGGTAACACCGGATCTACGGGCTTGGTCTTTACTTACAACGCCCAGCCTGTCGGCGGAGACAACACAATCGCGGCCACCTGCATCGACAACCACCATTGCACCCAGCAAGGGCCGATGCAGGTGTGGGTGGGGATCAAGGGTTTACGGCCGCTCGGCTTGAATGTTTATATCTTGGTCCCCAACGCGACCAAGGACCCCGGCCACCCGGACAATCATTACCTCACCCCGATCGCGGCAGGGGTCGTCGCGGTCTTCGCGAACCTTTATCATGCGGCGTATCCGGACAATTCGCTCTTACAACTGAACGACGCCAGTCTTGAGCGCGGAGGAATTTTTGACCTGAGCCATAATTGGAAATCGCCACATGAACAGCATTGCCGCGGTACGGTCGTCGATATTCGCGCGAATGGCGTGGACGGCGCCTTAAACATTACCAGCGATACGGATCCGATGATCTACAGAGTTCAGAAAATCGGGAACAAAGTCGGTGCAATTCCCGCATTTGAGGTTCCACCGGACGTTGCCGGCGTTCCCGTGTGGGATGCACGCCATTTCCATACCCTGTTGATAGGACGGGAGGGAAGACAATGCCCATAGGTCATCGCGTGACTGCGCTAGTCTTGGCAGTTCTTGCCGTCTTCTCGTGGAGCGCCCGTGCGGAGATGGGGACGGGGACCGTGCAGGACCCCGTTACGTACCAATACCTCTACCGTGTCACCAAGGATTGGCAAGAAGGCATCGTTCTCGATCGCAACACCGGCAATTACGTTATTACCTACAAAATCGACGATGGTATCTTCGCCTCAATCGTCTTCGAACCCGCCACCAAGATTACCCCGACACTGAGTTGGAAGTTCGAGGACTTGAAGGAGAACGGCGTCATCCGCTACCGCTACGCGTTGGGCAACGGACGCGAGAGCAAGCAGGGCATCGACATGTTCAGGATGGTGGTATCTGGCGTGGCGGCGGGGACGCTCGCCGCTGCAGATAACTGGGAAGGAAGTGCCGTTCCCACGTTTAGAGATTCTGGACAATTCCTATCCTGGTCATGCTGGAAGAATCCCGCCGGCTGCAGCTTGGCGCCCGGCGACCGGCAAGGCGGTTTCGTGGCCGAAAGCAAGGATTTACCCGGGATAGTGATGGCGGAGATAACGGGGAGAGCTCGACCTGCGACCTGGATTGGTGAATACAAGTCCTCGACACCCGTCGGACGGCAGATAGATGACCTAACGACGAACGATTTTGTTGGTCGTCTTGCGGTCGCCCCTCGCATCCCAGTGCCCACTCCGTTCGACGCCGCGGCCGTGCTGCGCAGCATCCAGAAACACGTCGATTCAGACCTTGTTAAGCTGGGACTCGTTACCCTGAGCTTTGCCGCCGAACTCGACCGCTGGTTCCAGGCGGCCATTGCGGCGGCCAGCGGCGGCAATCTCAGTGCGGTGCGCAACGATTTGAACGAGCTGCACCGGCTGCTTGAGCGCGAACACAAGGGTCTGGATCGCGGCGATCAGGAGGGCGAGGATACCAAGGGGCGCGACCGTGGCCAAACCGGTCTGATCGATCGGCTCGCTGCGCGGGTGCTGACCTTCGATCTGAAGTACGTTGAGCGCCAACTCACGTCGAATTAACACAAGAACTCAAAGAACGTTATGTTTCCTGGCGTAGGGCCAAAAATGACGCAAACAACTGGACACGTCATTCAAGCAATCGCCGTGGTGGTAAGTGCCGTGATCTGCCATCCAGCTCTTGGCGCAGACAGATACGAAGACCGTCTTAAGAATGCACTAATCGAGTATCGGGCCTTACCCAACACGCGGGATGTAAAGCGGCTCGTCGAACTCCATCTAGAGCTAAGCGCACTGGAAAAAGAGATGAGAAAAGCGCAAAAGGACGGAGCCTCTTATTGGCGTAAGGATTACGAAGATATTGGCTTGTACATCGAGCACTATTCTGGCACGCTCGCATATTCTGGAAAGCTGCTGAAGGAGGCACACAAGAGAAATCCCGATTCTCCTTATCGAAAATACACACTCTTTGCAACGATCCCCCTTGAGCAAACCGCGCTCGACTTTGTCAGTCAAGCCGAATCGTACTTGAACGAATTCCCGAATGGTCCTTATGCAGAAAACGTCTACGCAATGTTGGGTTATTTCTACGACGATCTCGGTAAGACGCTCAGACAAATCGTAGAGGAGAGAGAGCATAAAGGAGGTCTCGAATACGAGTGTTTCGCGCCGTATATCACGAGCGAACCGTACGAGAACCAAATGCGTAGAGCTTTCTCATTGGCGGGTACCAATCTAGAAAATGCGATCGCGGCGAATCCATCTAGTGAGGAGAACAAACATAGGGCGGAATACGTGGCGATTATCAAATCCGGTAAGTCGAATACCTGGCACTGGTGCACAGCCGATTGAGACAACACATAACCTAACTCGCTCTTCGTCGCTTTTCGCCTCCTCGTACCGGGGCGATCAGAAGGGCGAGGATACCAAGGGGCGCGACCGTGGCCAAACCGGTCTGATCGACCGGGTCGCTGCGCGGGTGCTCGCCTTCGATCTGAAGTACGTTGAGCACCGACTCGTGTCGAATTAATACGGTATTTGGAGCCGAAGATCCGCAAGCGCCTGGGCGCACGCGCGGAGGACTCGTCGAAGTGACCACAGGGGCCAGTGCCGCGACAGACCTTTCCTCTCAGACCTGTTTTACAAATGGCTAGCTAGCAGCGCACGGAAGGCCGCCGTTTCAAGCCGACCCGCCGGACTTCCTCGACTGCAGGTACTTTTTCAGGTTGGCCGTGGTTTCCATTTTCTTGCGCTCGGTGATGTCCCGTCCCGCGATGAACACCCCCTCTTCCCCGCGCGCCGGGCGCCGCTCCCACTCGAAGCACCGGTACGTTCCGTCGTAGCATCGCAGCGAGAATTCGATCGGTTTGCTTTCCGCCGCGGCCGGGCGCGTATTCAAGAGCGTCAGCGCGAGGGCGTGCTCGCCCTGATCGATAAGCCGCGTGAGCGGCTTGCCCGCCAGCATCGCGCGCGGGTAGCCGAGGATCGTCTCCCACGAGCGGTTCAAGTTCATGAGCCTCAGCTCGAACGTAACGACCCCGAGCAACAGGGGCGTCTCGTTGATGACCCAGTCCTCCCTCCTGCGCCCGAATTCGTCCATTTGTTTTCCCTCGCCTATTGCCCGGTCGAACCTATAATTCTGAAGGTTTGGTGATTTGCACGCTGGTGGGAGTGAGCCTAAACAGCCGGCCGGGCGCCGTCCATCGGGTCAACCCGACACGTGTTGTAAGGGAGCTATGATAGTTTATACGAATCAATGAATTAATTCATATATCATGCGACTTGAAGGTCGCGAAGCTCAAGGCGATCCTGAACCCTTCTCAATTTCGGCGCGACATTGAACCCCGCACTGCTTGGAATTCTGCGATCGGTGTCCGTGCCGGCCGCGATCGTGCTGGCGACCGCGTTCGCGGTCGCGGCAAGCCCGTCGCTGCCGTACTCCCTGTCCGGCCTGACGCGGGTGGGGCCCTATGTCGTGCTCGCGCTCTCGGTGGCCATCAGCGCTTGGTTCAACCGCAGCCGCGCGCTCGTCATGCTGGCCTCCATGCTCGCCGCTTACGCCGGATACAACGTGGCGGAGGAGCTGGGGTCGGGAAATTTCGCAGTGCGGGCGGTTTTCACCGCGTTCGCCGTGCTCGTGCCCTTCAACGTGCTGCTCGCGCTTGCGTTCCCGGAGCGCGGCGTGCGCCAGCACCGGAATTACCGCTGGCTTCTGCTCGGCCTGGCGGAAATCCTGATCGTGATCTGGATCGCGAGCGCCGGACGCACGAACCTTTCGGGCACGGCCTGGCACGACGTGCTCGATCACTGGCTGCTGCGTTACCCGCCGACGCCGCTTGCGGCGCGCTTGTTGATCGCCGTGGCGTTCGCCGCCGCCCTGGTGAGGGCATGGCCGCGGCGCGGGTCCAAGGAACTGCGCAAGGAACCGCGGCCGCTCGACATAGGCGTGGCCGCGGCGCTGGTCGCGTTCTTCATCGGCTGCGAATGGGAGAGGCTGCCGGGAGCGTTCGGCATGTTCATGTCGGCCGCCGGCGTCATCCTGCTCGCGGCCGTGCTGCAGGAATCGCACCGGCTCGCGTTCCGCGACGAGCTGACGAACCTGCCCAGCCGCCGCGCGCTCGAGGAGCGCCTCTCGGGGCTCGGGCCCACGTACACCATCGCGATGGTCGACGTGGACCACTTCAAGCAGTTCAACGACACCCACGGCCACCACATCGGCGACCAGGTGCTGAAGCTGGTAGCGGCCCGCCTCGATGAGATCGGGGGCGGAGGCGTGTCGTACCGCTACGGAGGCGAGGAGTTCTGCGTCCTGTTCGCCGAGCGCACGCTCGACCAGTCGCTCCCCTACCTCGAGCGGCTCCGCGGAGAGATCGAGCATTACGAAATGGCGGTGCGCGGCGGGAACCGGCCGCGGGACGGGAAAACCGGAACGCGCCTCCGCGATAACCGCTTCCCGGACAAGACGCTGTCGGTGACGGTCAGCATCGGCGCGGCCGAGCGCGACGACACCCTCATCAGGCCGGCGCTCGTTATCCGCGCCGCGGACGAGGCCCTTTATCGCGCCAAGCGCGCCGGAAGAAACCGCGTGATGCGGTAATCCTCGCCGCCAATGCGCGACCCCGCTCCCGCTGCAACCCGTCTCAAGGACTACGCGCCGCCCGCGTTCCGGATCGAGACCGTCGAGCTCCAGGTCGAGATCTTCGAAGACCACGCGCTCGTGCGCTCGCGGCTTGCTGTCTCGCGCCGCCCCGGAGCGCCTCCCTCACCGCTCGTTCTGGACGGTGAGGAGCTTGAGCTCGAGTCGGTGGCGCTGGACGGCCGCGCGCTTTCTTCGAGCGAGTACGCGCTCGACGAGGAGCACTTGACGATCGCGCAGGTCCCCGAGCGCTGCACGCTCGAGATCCTGTGCCGCATCCGGCCGCGCCGGAACACCAAGCTCATGGGACTGTACGCCGCGGAGAGCGGGTTCTTCACCCAGTGCGAGGCGCAAGGCTTCCGGCGCATCACGTATTTCCTCGACCGGCCCGACGTGATGGCGAAGTACACGGTGACGATCCACGCCGACCGCGAGAAATATCCGGTGCTGCTCTCGAACGGCAACCCGGTCGCGAGCGGAACCGAGGCGGACGGCCGCCGCTGGCTGAGGTGGCACGATCCCTTCCCCAAGCCTTGCTATCTCTTCGCGATGGTGGCGGCGAAGCTGGAAAAGCTGGAGGACAGCTTCGTCACGCGCTCGGGACGCCGCGTGCAGCTTGCGATCTACGTCGATCCCGGCAAGCTCGACCAGTGCGGCTTCGCCATGCAGGCCTTGAAGCGCGCCATGAAGTGGGACGAGGAGACCTTCGGCCTGGAAGTGGATCTCGGCCACTACTCGATCGTCGCCGTGGGCGACTTCAACGCCGGGGCGATGGAGAACAAGGGCCTCAACCTCTTCAACACCCGATACGTGCTCGCGCGGCCCGATACCGCGACCGACGCCGATTTCCTCGCCGTCGACCGGGTCGTCGCGCACGAGTACTTCCACAATTGGACGGGAAACCGCGTCACCTGCCGCGACTGGTTCCAGCTTTCCCTCAAGGAGGGGCTCACCGTGTTCCGCGAGCAGGAATTCGGCGCGGACCTCTACTCGCGTGCGGTGGAGCGCATCCGCGAAGTACGGCACCTGCGCACCGCGCAGTTCGCCGAGGACGCCGGGCCGATGGCGCATCCGGTGCGGCCCGGCTCCTACCTGGAGATCAGCAACTTCTACACCACCACCGTCTACGAAAAAGGCGCCGAGGTGGTGCGCATGATCCGCACGCTGATCGGTGCGGAAAACTTTCGCAAGGGCATGGAGCTCTATTTCGCGCGCCACGACGGGCAGGCCGTCACCTGCGACGATTTCGTCCGGGCGATGGCGGACGCCGCGCGCGCCGAGCTGTCGCAGTTCATGCGCTGGTACGACCAGGCGGGAACACCCGTGCTCGGGGTGAAGGGCGAGTACGACGCGAGCGCAAAGCGCTACGCGCTCACGGTGAAGCAGTCCTGCCCGCCGACGCCGGGACAGGAGGCTAAGCTGCCCTTTCACATTCCGTTCGCCGTGGGGCTGGTGGGGCTCGACGGCCGCGACATGCTCCCCGAGGGCACGCGCGTGTCATCGGTGCGGCGGCCGGAAGAGCGCTTGGTCTTCGAAAACGTCGCTGCAAAGCCCGTGCCGTCGCTCGCACGCGGCTTTTCCGCGCCGGTGATCGTCAAGTACGACTACACCGAGGCCGAGCTCATCCACTTGATGGCGCACGATACGGACGCCTTCAACCGCTGGGACGCCGGCCAGCGGCTCGCGCTCGGCATCATCCTGCGCGGGATCGAGGCGCTGAGACCCGGCGGCAAGGCCGGGGTGCCGAAAGATTTTTTCGATGCCTTTGGACGCCTGCTGGCCGGCGCGGCGAAGGACCCCGCTTTTGCGGCCGAGGCGCTCGCGCTGCCCTCCGAGGGCTACATCGCCGAGCAGATGGAAGTCGTCGATCCGGACGCAATCCACTCGTCTCGGAACGAGCTTCGGCGGCAACTGGCGGCCGCGTTCAGGGATGAGCTCCTGGAAACCTACCGCGCGCACGGCGTCCCCGGCCCCTACTCCCCGGACGCCGCCTCCGCGGGAAAGCGCGCGCTCAGGAACGCGGCGCTGGGGTTTCTCATGGAACTCGAAGAAGCCGGAATGCGCGCGCTCTGCATCAAGCAGTTCGAGGCCGCGGACAACATGACCGACGCGCTCGCCGCGCTCGCGCTCCTCGCCCACCGCGACTGCCCGGAGCGCGCGCAGGCGCTCGGGGCCTTCTACGCAAAATGGAAAGACGAGCCGCTCGTGGTCGACAAATGGCTCGCGGTGCAATCGGGCTCGCGCCTGCCCTTCGCGCTCGACGAGGTGAAGCGGCTGATGACGCACCCGGGGTTCAACATCAGGAACCCCAACAAGGTCTACGCGCTCGTCGGGGGGTTCCGCGGCAACCAGGTGCGCTTCCACGCGGCCGACGGCTCGGGCTACGCCTTCCTCGCCGACCAGGTCATCGCGCTCGACGCGATCAATCCCCAGGTCGCGGCGCGCCTGGCGCGCGGCTTCGACCGCTGGAAGAAGTTCGACGCCACTCGACAAGCGCACGCACGAGCGGCGCTCGAGCGCCTGCGCGGCGCGAAGGGCGTTTCGAAGGGCGTGCTCGAAATCGCCTCGCGGGCGCTCGCTTAGTCGTTCTTCGCCGCTCCCGTCCCCGGGAATCCGGACATCAGCGCCCGCTGCGCGGCGCCAATCTTTTCCTCAGCCTGATGTGAATATTCCACACGCAGCCGGTGGAAGGCTTCACAGCGCGTGTCCTTCCCCCCAACTAAGCTGGCGATCGTACGAAAGGGGAGGGCCATGAGAAAAAGCGCAACAGGTGTCGGTCTGGCTTTGTTGATCTCCGCCGTGATGCCGGTCAATTTGCTGGCTGAGGACGGGCCCGGGGGACTCCCGCAACTGGGCCAGCTCCAGCAGCTGCCCAACGGCCTGCCCTTCCCCAACCCCACGGGCTTCGCCTCCACATTCAGCACGACGGGCAACGTCGACCTCGCCAACGAGTTCTTCCAGGACCTCGGGGCGAACGGCCGCCGCTGCGTCAGCTGCCATTTACCGAGCGCCGGTTGGACGATCGTGCCCTCGCAGGTTCAGGAGATCTTCGATCGGTCTCAAGGGGGCGTGATCGAGGATTCGCTCGGGCTGGGCGCGATCTTCAGGACCAACGACGGCTCGAACTCTCCTACTGCGGACGTCTCGACCCTCACGGCGCGCAGCAGCGCGTACAGCATGCTGCTCGCCAAGGGTCTCATCCGCGTCGGCATCGGTGTGCCGGCCACGGCGGACTTCGAGCTCATTGCGGTGGATGATCCGTACCACCACGCGAGCACCGCGGAACTGTCGCTCTTCCGCCGCCCGCTCCCGACGACGAACCTGAAATTTCTCAGCACGGTGATGTGGGACGGGCGCGAGACTTTCGGCGGATCCGACCAGTGCAACATCGCTGCCGAGGGCGGCAAATGCTTCGCGGCAATCCACTTCGACCTGGCGGACCAGTCGAATGGAGCGACGCAGGGCCACGCGCAGGCCCCCGATCCGATCACGGTTGCGCAGCGTGAGTCGATCGTGGCGTTCGAGACCGCGCTCGCCACGGCGCAGGTCTGGGACGAGAAGGCCAAGGGTCTGCGCGCCGCCGGCGCCAACGGAGGCGCCGAAGCGATCTTCGACCAGGTCTTCTACTACGGCATCAACGACAACCTCGGCGATTATCAAACGCATGCGCCTTTCACCCCGAACGTGTTCAACATCTACGACGCGTGGACCGACCTTAGCGGCAGCGGCACCAACGAGGCGCGTGCCGCAGTCGCACGCGGCCAGGCGATCTTCAACTCGAAGCCGTTCACGATCTCGGGGGTCGCCGGCCTGAACTTCGATAGTCCCTTCGATCCAGGGCTGATTCCGCCGTCCTTCCTGGGAACCTGCACGACCTGCCACGACACGCCGAACTCGGGCAACCACTCGATCGTGGCACCGCTCAACATCGGTCTCGCGGACGCGTCGCGGCGCACGCCGGACTTGCCGCTCTACACGCTGAAGAACAAGGCGGATGGCCGGATCGTGGAGACCACGGATCCCGGTCGTGCGCTGATTTCCGGCAAGTTCGCCGATATCGGCAAGTTCAAGGGCCCGATCCTGCGCGGCCTTGCGGCACGCGCGCCCTACTTTCACAACGGGTCCGCCGCGGACCTCGGCGCGGTCGTCGATTTCTACAACGAGCGCTTCGGAGCAGGCATCGCGGGCAAAGACAGGGAGGACCTCATCGCGTTCCTTCGGGCGCTGTAGGCATTCGTAAGCAAGAGAGTTTCAAGGCCGCGGGGAGGGGGGCCGGTGTTCCCTGCGGCCTTTTTTTCTGCATCCGTCGCCACGACCGGAACCATCCAATAGCGAGCCACGCGGGCGGATCCGCGCTCAGCCGCGGTTGCGCACCATGGCGACCTTGTCCTGCACGCGCACGTCGAAGCGCGCTACGTTCACGACCATGCGCTCGTGCGTGCCGTCGCCGATCGGCTCTTTCTCGTCGCTGACCGCGACCCGGAATGTAACGGTGCGGCCTTCGACCTTCGCCACCTCGACCTCCGCCCGCACGCGCATGCCCACCGGGGTCGCGGCGAAGTGGCGGATGTCCAGGCGCGTGCCGAGCGACTGGTGACCCGCGGGGAGCAGGTGCTCGATCGCGGCGAGCGCCGCGGCTTCGATGACGTTGATCATGACGGGCGTCGCCAGCACGCGCACGCGGCCGCTGCCCACGCGCGGCGCGGTGTGCTCCTCGTCGACCAGGAGCCCCGACGATCCCTTCATTCCCGTCTTCAGCGCCGCCGTCGTGCTCATGCCGCCCTCCTTCGATTCGTTTCCGGGACATAATAGCGCCCGTGCGAAAAACGCGAGGCGTGACCCGGATATATGAAGCCCACCCTCAAGCCCGGCCTTTCCCACTCGAAGAAGATCGCGGTCGACGAATCCCGCGTGATCAGCTTCATGGGCGAGGACTGCCGCGTCTACGCCACCCCGCGGATCATCAGCGACGTCGAATACACCTGCAGGAATTTTCTGCTCGAGCATCTGGACCCGGGCGAGGACACGGTGGGCACCAAGGTCAACTGGGAGCACGTCGGGCCGGCGCTGCTCGGGGCCGAGGTGACCGTCGCGATCAAGCTCGTCCAGGTCGAGGGCCGGCGCGTAACGTTCGAGGCCACGGTCGACGACGGAGCGGACCCGGTCGCGCGCGGCACCCACGAGCGCTTCGTCGTGGACGTGCAGAAGGTGCGCGAGCGGCTGCTCAGGAAAAAAGCGCAGCGCGGCTGACATGCGCGTCGGCATCCTGGGCGGCGGGGTCATCGCGAGGCTCTTCCTCGAGCACGCGCGCAGCGGCGAGATGGGCGAGGCGAAGGTGGTGGCGATAGCCGGCCGCAGCGAAAACTCCCGCGGCAAGGCGCTCGCGCGCGAGTTCGGCGCGCCCTTCGTCGTCGGAGTAGAAAAGCTGATCGCGGCCCGCCCCGAAGTGGTGATCGAGGCCGCCTCGCACGACGCCGTGCGCGAGTGCGCGGAGGCCCTGCTCTCGAACGGCATTGCCGTCGTTGTCCTCTCCGGCGGCGCACTCTGCGACGACGGCTTGCGCGCGCGCCTCGAGCGCGCCGCCGCAAAGCACGGCGCGCTGCTCTATGTCCCCTCCGGCGGCATCGGAGGACTCGATGCGCTCAAGGCCGCCTGCGCCGCCGGGGTCGACGAGGTGAGCATCGCGGTGACGAAGCCTCCCGCCGCGTGGAAGGGCATCCCCTACGTCGAGCGCGCCAAGATCGACCTCGACCGGCTCGAGGGCCCGGTGACGCTTTTCGAGGGGACGGCGCGCGAGGGCGTGCCGCATTTTCCCGCCAACGTCAATATCGCCGCGGTACTCTCGCTCGCCGGCGTCGGCTTCGACCGCACGCGCCTGAAAGTCGTTGCCGACCCGGCTCTGAAATTCAACACGCACTTCATCAGGATCAAGGGGCCCACGGGCACCATCGATCTTCGTTTCGAGAGCGTGCCTTCACCCGGCAATCCCAAGACCGCGTTGCTCGCCTGTTACAGCGCGCTCGCGGCGTTCAGGCAATTCAATTCGCCGGTGCGATATGGCACCTGACACGCGCACGCGCGAGGCGATACGCCGGCGCTACCTGAAGGTGGACACGGCGACCGTCGCAGACGTGCTCGATGTGCTCGGCGTGCGCGACCAGGGCCTCGCGCCCGAGTTCGCGCCCTTTCCGGCTACTGCGGGCCGGATGAGCGGCTGGGCCTATACCATCCGCGGAAGGATGACGCGCTACTCCGGGAACGGCGATCCGGACAAGATGAAAGCCGTGGACGGCGTCACCCGGGGCGGTCTTACCGTGTGGTCGGGCGCAGGCCGGGGCGTGTGCTTCTTCGGCGAGTTGATCGCGCTCGGCATGAAGCGCCGCGGCTGCGCTGGGGCGCTGGTCGACGGCGGTATCCGAGATATCGAATGGATCGAGCGGCAGCGCTTTCCTGTTTACGCGCGTTACCGTACGCCGGTGCAGTCGATCGGCCGCTGGAAGGTCACCGCGTGGCAGGTGCCTGTATTTCTGCCCGGTGCGACGTCAAAGCGCGTCAAAGTGCGTCCGGGCGATTTCGTTCTCGCCGACACCGATGGCGTGATCGTCGTTCCCGCCGCGCTCGCAGTGAAGGTGCTCGCCGAGGCCGAGCGCCTGACGAGAAAGGAAGTCCGGATTCGGCGCGAGCTGCAAAAGGGCGCCACGCTCGAAGGCGTGCTCAGAAAGTACGGCCACGTCTGAGCCGTCGTCCTCCTCAACTGCAGCGAAGGCCCGGCCGCGGCAATGCGACCGGACCGTTTCTTCTTGGAATTGTGCCAACAGGCAGTGCACTTCTACTCCCCGATCATTATTCCCGGCGCTGCCAGATAGCCGGGTTTCGGCGACCGTGAAACACCGCGAGGACGACCAGCGCGTCCTCACGGACGCGGAAATACACCGAAAACGGAAAGCGACGCGCGACCGTGCGACGAATATCGCCAAAGACAACTGGGTAGCGCTGCGGGGCGGCCGCGGCTTTCGCGATGGCTTGCTCGATCTCGTGGACAAACTCGTCGCCAAGGCCGAAGCGCCTGTCGTCGTACCAGACGGCTGCGTCCTCAAACTCGCTCTTTGCAACGCGCCGGAAGACGACCCGAAGGGTCATCGCCCCATACGCGACCGGACCGACGCCTTGACCTCATCCCACGGCACCACGTCATCAGGGAATGCATCGTCATCTGCGACTCGTCGATCAAGTTCGGCTCGCTGTGCGTCGGTAAGGGGAAAAGCCTTGGCATCGTTGCAGATGGTCGCCCATATCTCTTCGACGAGGGCAAGTCGTTCATCGATGTCGAGTCGATCTATGCCCAAAGTCTTTACGGAAACACTCATGATCACCTCCGTCCAGATGAGCAATTTAGCACTTGTATGCTCTCGATGCCACGAAGGGTATAGCGTCTGGCGGAACTGTAGGGCGTCCCTGATTATGTCGGACAAAGTTTTTGCGAGTTGCGATTCACTCCTTTCGCTGCTTCATCGCCTCCAGCATCGGCGTGATCAGGTCCATCGGCACGGGAAAGACGATGGTCGAGGCCTTGTCGCCGGCGATGTTGGTGAGGGTCTGCAGGTAGCGCAGCTGCATCGCCTCGGCCTGCTTCGACAGCATCTGCGCCGCCTGCAGCAGCTTCTCGGAGGCCTGCAGCTCGCCCTCGGCGTGGATGACCTTGGCGC